>Ga0209824_10002196_pt1 | contig 10261 bp, 11 predicted proteins | sample VDWuncwatermetaG_FD_184124 | JGI IMG/M metagenome (GOLD analysis project Ga0209824, IMG submission 184124) | Wastewater microbial communities from Netherlands to study Microbial Dark Matter (Phase II) - VDW unchlorinated drinking water (SPAdes)... ...
ATCTGACATAGTCTGCCCCGGTAACTACATGAGAAATGTGTGTTATTCCTTGATCTTCCAGCCACAGTCCGTATGATTGGGCCTGATCTTGAAATAAAAATAGTGGCACTGCCGCTTCTGCAAGTGCAGTGACTGGATACTCATTTTGCACATTTTGTCTTTGAACCAGAAGAACACCAGTTTTTCTGGCTTCTACAGGATCTTCATGCGCCCGCTCGCGCAAAGCCGCAATGACATTATCATCAAGAAAGAACTCGCCACCTTCACGATGCACCTGTGTCGCGGCACGCGCATTCGGGATAAGGGAGTTATACTCGCGAGCAGCAATAAGGATATCGCCATTGGGGAAATGATTATAATTCTCCCCCACCCATGTCCAGTGTGTACTCACTGGATGCGTAGGACCAGCCTGCTGGCGAAGCAGGGCAAGCTCTGCAGCAGTGTAAATCTCAACCTTCTGACGATTCAATGCAGCAATACCCTTAGCAAATGAACCGTCATGAGTATACACGACCGACACTTGAGATGGGATAATTTCTGTACGCATAAGACACACCACTGATGCTTGAGGAAATAGTATGCTGTTTTTAAAGCTTTGGCCAAAACACCATCGATGCCTTTAAATAAACCAGCCATTCAGTAATGTGCATGGGGGTCAACAACGACATACCGAAAGTCCTCAATCGCCTAAGCCGCGAGAAGAGCAGAACCATGCTCGGCAGCTTCAGCACGAAGTACGATCCATGGAGGATCCTCATCGGCACCATCCTCTCGGCACGGGCGAGGGATGAAGTCACCGAGCCGTTGTGCGAGGAGCTGTTCAAACGCTATCCGAATGCGAAAGCACTGGCAAACGCAAGGCAGAAAGAGGTTGAACAGCAGATCCGACGCATCGGTTTTTACCGGAATAAGGCAAAACATATCATCAATGCGTCAAAGATGATTGTCGAAAACTATCATGGCAAGGTGCCGGAGAGCATGGAAGAACTGCTCCATCTGCCCGGCGTCGGAAGAAAGGTGGCAGGATGCGTCCTTGTCTATGCGCACAATAAAGATGCCATACCCGTGGACACGCACGTTCATCGTCTATCCAACAGGCTTGGTTGGGTAAAGACAAAAACGCCAGAACAGACCGAGCAGAAACTGATGCAGATCGTTCCAAAAAAATATTGGCAGGTTGTCAATGATTATCTTGTCTGGCACGGCAAGACGACGTGCAAGCCGATAACGCCGGAATGCTCGCGATGTATGGTGAGGCAATGGTGCAAGAGGGTTGATGTGACAAAATGGAAGTGAGATGGTCCTATGGCTGATGAAGCGTTATACATGGATGACAGTTATCTCAAAGAATTTGATGCAAAAGTGACTGGAGTCAAGGACAAATACGTTTTCCTCGACAAGACCGCATTCTATCCTACCGGTGGCGGCCAGCCGTGCGATCATGGCAGCTTGACCAGAAAATCCGATGGCAAGCAGTTCGCGGTGACGAATGTCGTCAAGATGGACGGCAAGATCGCGCATGAGTTGCGAGAATCTGGATTGCAGGAAGGGGATCATATCCACGGCAGCCTTGATTGGACAAGGCGCTACAAGCTCATGCGCATGCATACTGCTGCGCATCTGCTCAGCTCGACGTTCTTCGCCATGGGAGCGAAGATGACCGGCAATCAGCTCGGCACAGAGGAATCACGCATCGATTTTGACCTTGAACCATACGACAAAGAGCGCATCATGGATGGTATCGCCAAGCTGAACGATGCCATGAAACGCGACGCGCCAGTCGAGGTGTATTACATGGATCGCGAGGAAGCGCTCAAGGATCCAGAGATGGTCAAGCTCGCAAATATCCTGCCGCCTGCTGTCCAACGCCTCCGCATCGTCGACATCAAAGGGATGGACCGGCAAGCGGATGGCGGCACGCATGTCAAGAGCACGAAAGAGGTCGGTGAGATCGTCCTCACGCGTATGGAAAACAAAGGCAAGGCAAACCGAAGGATCTATTTCACACTGAAGTAAAGGGGTAAAGAGGTCATGCTGCAGGAAAGCTTCATCTTTCTCGAACGCATCGGTCTGCAGCGGGAGCGGCGAATCTGGCAGTCAGGCATCGCTGACTGGGACGCCTTTCTTGGGTCAAGGACGATAGGCAAGTTCTCACCCATGAGCAAAGGATTCTACGACCGCCAGCTCACGAAGGCGAAACAGGCTCTGCGCGATGACGATGCCTCTTTTTTCTATTCATAGTACAGTTATAGCTAAATGCTCTTAATTTATAAATGTAGCGACTAACAAAGCTAAAGAAAATTTATTAAAATAAAGTGTTTAAGGCCAGAACAATCGTTCACATTCGTTTACTCTATCGTGTAGTGGTTCTCTATCATCATGACAAGCATCGTAAACACATTCAAAATATCGTTGAAGGCTGTTTCCACGCCTTATCTCCTCATTGCATTCTTCCATCAACGATTCATAAAAAGTTTCCCCGGCCTGATCCTGGCAAGAATTAGGGGGTAGTTTGGGACAGCAATATTCAACAACCATCTGGGCCCCACTCTCACAGGTATAAGTTCTGCTTGAGCCACCGCCGTCTCCGCCATAATAATTATTAGTAGTACAACCAATATACGGAACCGCTAAAGCGGCACTTAAGGTTAAGGAACGCAATAAATCGGTTAAAGTCATTTTTATTGGAGATAAACACTCATCGCTTCGGCAAAATCAAGTGCCTGCTGTCGGTTTCTAAATCCCGGAATGTTCACACATGTCGAAACCTCATCGCAAACCCGCAAAGTGATCACTGGAAAAATAATAATGGGGTCTGGTTGCTCATCAATTTGGGTTATTTGCCTTACTGAATTCAAATAAATTGTTCGCCGGGTGTCAACTACGTTATCGCAGGAAAGAGAGCCGTAAGACCGGCCCCATTGATTACATCTCTTGGTCGTGAACGAGAGAGCAGTATTATCTATAACCATATCGACGCAGTAAGGATAAGTTGCACGTCTCCTGGTTCCGCAAAAATCACTAGCGATGTTCTGCATGTTGAACATAGCTATTTCTTTTCGGTGAACTGGATATTGAGCATAGTCCCGTCGAGCATAAGTTACAGCACAAGCTAATAAAGAGGTAATGGAAATAGCGAGGACTGTATTTTTTGCTGCAGCTACGACGGAATCAAGGGTTTGGCCCATTATTAAAAAAAAGATAGAGCTCTATTTAAATTTTGTGTTTTTTCACTGAGTAATAACAAAATATTTATATAGCCGGAATATTTTTGATAAAATATGGGGTTAGAAAGAATTTTACAACGCAGTTACCAGGCCACGCTACTGCCGGCCTTCGTGGCGGGATCACTGCTGATATCTAATTTAGCATACGCCGAACCACGGCTAGAATATTCTTTGCCGGCAACAAAAATAAATAGGGAATATTTTGTGCCTCCCGGCCATCACTTGATTCCACCTCTGCAACTAGAAGTTCTAGCCCAGAACAGTTCCCAAAATGAAGAGGAACGTCCGAGAACATATTACGTTAATCCGCAGCCGCAGAACCCATCGCCAGAATCAGAGGAACCTACGCCACTTTATCTACTACCCGCTAATACTTCCGCAACCACGCCAACCTATCAACAGCCTTCTAACTATGCAGCAGAACCAAGCAGGAATGGTGAAAATGATTCTTTAGGATTAGGATTAACCATAGTCGGAGGGATAGGAACGTTGCTGGGGTTATTATTAATTACCGATGATAATTATACTTGTAGTGGTTATGAGGGTACGAGCGATTGGAGTTGCGATACCACCAATCATTTTTTGATACCAGAAATCGTGGGGACGGTAAGTTCAGCCGGAATAACTGGGCTGGGGATTTGGATGCTGCTCGACTGATTGAATTCCACCATCATTAAATACTGCTTTCTGACACAAACCAGAACAAACTTTAATAAGTGCTAACTATTTAATAACCCCCATATGGACCGAAAAATGGGTGATTTAGCTATTAATTCTCCTAAAGCCCAGATCACTCTCTTCATGATTCTGGGACTAGTCATCCTGTTAGTTTTTCTCTTTCTGATCCAGCTGAGCACCCGCCTCAGCCAGGATACATTGGAACTGAGCAAAGAAAACGTCTTGGCCCAAGCTTTCAAAAAGGAAGGATTGCGTCTCTACGTTGATGACTGCCTCCAGGACGAGCTAACTAAGGGGTTGCTGCTACTGGGCCGGCAGGGACGGTTATGGGCGGATCAGCCTGGCGGCCGGGTTAACTTCGAGCCCGGAAAAACCGGTTTGGTCTATGCTCCCAGCGAACAGCTCGGCGAATTCGACAGCTCTCGGGTAGCGTACGGCATCACGAAAAAAAATTATATCGAGCACGAAAATGCCTATCCTTGCACGGAGGAAGCAAACAATCCGGAGTTCTGCCAATATCGCTTTCCAAACACTTCTTTAAGTTTTGGCAATTTGGAATTGCTCCCCAGCACCCTGCGAGGAGATCTGCAGCGTTTCATGACCAACCGCACTGTGTGGTGCGTGCAGCAGTTCCTGCTCAATAATGTTTCTCGTCAGGTGGTCCTGGAAAGCAGCCCGGCGGAAGTTTCGGTGGAGGTGTTTGATGACGGCATCAGCGTGAAATCGGAATATCCTTTACGCTTCAAGATTGGCCAGAACAAATTCTTTCATCTGTCGACCTTTGACTTTTTTTATTCCTCGCAGTTCGGTAAGTTCCTGAATGATATTATCACGTTCCCTTTGCAGCAGGACCAACATTACCTGGATTTCAACTATTCGCCGGAAAATCTCAATGAGCCTTTTTTTACCTTTAGCAGCGACATAGATTTGGGAAGAAATTGTGAAACGGCAGAAGACCTATTTGTGTGCCAGCGCAGCCTGCGTCATGAAACTATGAGTTCATTATCTGTAGAGATGCGGGCTATGCCTTTGGAGAACGGAGATGATATGTTCATTTTTACTCCGGCGCTGTATAAGATTGTGAACAGTCCCGAACGATTTGAGTTCCGGGTCGCAAGGCAGAATCGTCCGCCGGCACTGAGTTATATTAATCGCTCACAGTGTCCCGACGGCGGCTATGATTATCTGGTGATTAAAGGACATGAAACGCTGGGGGAGATTAATATTTCGGCCTTTGCACTGGATCCGGATGAAGATGCAATTAAATACGAATTTGATAATAAATTGGGGGTGGTTGGAACGCAGGAAAAGAATAATTTTTCAGTAACGGAAGAAGATGTGGCTAATGATAACTTAGCACCGGGAATATATGAGATAGTGGTGAACGTTACGAATGTTACGGATGGCTATAAGCAGAGCGACTGGCAGCAGGTGCGGATTTTGGTCGACCGGACGATGCAGACTAGCGTGGCACTGGAATCGCCGTATGAAGACATTAATTATTCTTCGGGAGAAAATTGGTACCGTCTTTCCCGTGAAGATCCGGTATACTTAAAATTTAGTATGCCAGAAGCCTCAATAAATTCGGCTTCCGTTGGCGAGCAAGTGGCATTTAATTATGACGATGGTTATGGCGATGATCAGTCTATTCGCGATGTTGGAGCGTTAGTTCAAGGTCGAGAACGGCCAAGTGGAGAAGTATGTTACAATCTCCCGATAGCTAGAATGGAAGAAGACCCAACCAGAGAACTAAAAAGCTGTGGTGCTTTGGATGGATATAAAGAAGAGGACGTAGTGGGAGGATTTCCACCAGGACTTAACTTTTTTGAACGGCCCACTGAAGAAGGGCGGCTGACGCTCGGCCAGACATGGCGGCTCTACAATCAGTTCAGGGAGGATGCCGTCTTCCTCGACATCGAGACCTCGGGGTTTTACGGCGATATCACTATCATCGGCATGTACGACGGCCAGGACACCAAGACCATGGTGCGCGGCCATAACCTCGACAAGGAGCTGCTCAAGAAAGCCCTATCGCAATACAAGCTCATCATCACCTTCAATGGCGCATCCTTCGACCTGCCGGTCATCCGGCGCTATTTCGGCGATGTGGTGCCGGCTATCCCGCACATCGACCTGCGCCATGTCTGCTCGAAGCTCGATCTCCATGGTGGATTGAAGAAGATCGAGAAGACACTCGGCATCCGGCGCGCTGAAGAGGTAGAGGGCATCACTGGTGAGGATGCAGTCTATCTCTGGCAGCAATACAAGGCGACGGGAAAACAGGGATATCTGGAAACATTAGTCAAGTACAATGAAGAAGATATCGTGAACCTATTGCCGATTGCGGACACGACTATCGCGCGGTTGTGGGAACAGACGCGGTCGTGAACTGGGCCGGCTGTGACCTGCTGTAGACCGGCCTTGCCACGGCTTCATGGCGGACGCCGTACATGAGACCGGAAAGGCCGAGCGTCAGGCCGCAACCATCGCCATAGATGACCGATTTCTCGCCAGTGATTGTGGTGGCATCGGCGAGATAGACAAGACGCGTCATCCGCGGCCCTCGGCTTTTCACATGATCGATCGGCGAGACCACATGCGAGACGCTTTGGACCCCGCGTGAATGGAGGAATCTTCCGAACTCTTCCGCCATTGAGCCGAAGAGGAAAGAGGGGACGGGCTCTTTCGCGAATGCCTTGACCTCATCGAGCGTCGCTAGAGGATACGAGGGCTTGACGTCCGTATCATTTTTTCGCGGAAGGAGCAATACACCCGTACTTCTCGCTTCACTTGCATCTGTCTTTGCCTGCGCGAACAAGTTTGCCACAACACCATCTATTGGGAAGTATTCTATTCCTGCCCGATGCGCACCTGAAGCAAGTGCAGGTTCTCCCGGCAAGACAAGCGGATTGGCGTTTCCGGAAACGACAAGGATATTCGCGTGATCAGGGCCAAGAAGATAGATATATGCCGCATTCACCCGCGCGCCAATAGTGTTGAGGAAGGCATCAGGAGGCGAGCGCATCCGCAAATCAGCGAATGTTTCAGCGGTGACAAGATCGAGATTCTGTTTTCCTAAAGCGGCCATGCCTTCATCAAAAGGGCCTTCGTGTGAAAACACGCGTAAGACATGGGTAGCGAGCAGCGATTCATCCATAGTGACCACCATAACCTATTCAGGGGAAAATGGGAACACCTATATAAAGCTTTCTATTTTTTGCTACTTCATGGTAACTACATAAAGAGGTATAAGGCGGCCAAAGCTTAAAAAGTCATACCAACCCCCAGGGGGGCATGAAGCAGCCCAAAAAGCCGGCAAAATCAGCAAAGGATTGGCCTCATCTGGAACGGGACGGGGTGACCATCATCCGGGCCAGCTATGATGACCGCGCTGAATGGACCTTGGACCCAAAGGGCTATTTCACCATCAAGCCATTCTATAAGGAGAAGAGGATCGCATGCCGATTCTACACGAACGACCATAAACGCAGATACCTCATCTACGGCGAACATGCGCGCGACATCTACAACACCATCGTCCGCATGGGCCTCGTCTCCCGCTTCGAGCACGCCGCATATCTAGGCAAGGAACTGATGAAAGCAGAGATCGCCATGAAGAATGACCTACACTTCAATCAAGATGAGGGACTCGACCTGAAAAAGAAGGCAACAAAAAAAGATTACGAGTATTACCACGCATAGCTATCGCGTCATCACTCATCGATCAAGAGGATAGTTTATATAGTATCTTATGCTTGCAAGCTCTATGCAACAAGCGCCGAGCACGCAACAATATGCTGCATCACCTCCATCTTCGGCGGCCCCTTCTTTTGCAGGCAGCGATGACATCATGGGCTTCCGGAAGGACGTCTTCATCGCGATACTCAAGTACGGCGCCATTGCGGGCGTTGTCGCCGGAGTCATCGATTTCGTCGGCGGCATGTTGACTGCCTTATTTTCATGGTTCGGCCTTTTCGCCGCGGCAGCGGGCATCGTGTTCGGGCTGTCCACCATCTATTCCTTCTTCAGCAAAGTCATCCAGAGCACGTTCTGGGGCGCGATAAGCGCTATCATCGTGGCGAAGTTCCACGACAAGCTGCCCTTCAATAGCCTGTTCATGAAATTCTTCGGCGTCGCGCTGATCATCGACATCGCGGTCTCGCTCCTCTTCGGCCTGTTCATCCTCATCTTCGCTGGACCGTTATCCTTCGTCATCATGGTGGCGACATTCATCATCTCGGATTATGTCTACGCGAAGATGGCTGCTGGCAAGATCGGACCTCTTCTCGGATTGCAATAAGCCTCTACGGTCACTTTCCCTTAGTCTCGATTGTCCCTCTCTTCACTCTCCACACCATTGAGGAGAGTGAAGAGAAAGAACGACAATCTTTAAAAGCAGTACACTGTATCTCCTCGTATGATGAAGGTGTTTAGGCATCCATGAAAACCGTTCTCGTCGAGGATTTCGACCTGAAGCAGACGCTCGCATCTGGGCAGATCTTCCGCACGATGGAGCATGACGGCTTTCACTATGTTCTCGCCGGCGATCACGCCTTCAAGGCAAAACAAGATGGGAGAAAGCTCCTGTTCGACGGCGTATCGCGTACATTCCTTCTCGATTTCCTGCGTCTCGATGAGGATCATGCCTTCACTCTCCGTCGCATCAACAAGGACGCGCACATGGACAAGGCCATCGCCTCCTGCCGCGGCCTGCGCATCATGCGACAGGACCCGTGGGAATGCGCGATCTCGTTCCTCTGCAGCTCCGCGTCGAACATCCCGAAGATCCGCATGAACCTGTTCGCGCTCTCCAAATCTTTCGGGGAGAAGATAGACTACGACGGCATGACATTTTATACCTTCCCTGAACAAGGAAGCATAAACAATCTCCGCAAGATCCGCGCAGCCAAGACCGGCTTCCGCGCCGACTACATCAAGAAGGCCAATGCCTTCCTGCACGAAGACTCCATCGCCCGCATCAGCGACCTGCCCTACTCTCTTGCGCGGCAAGCCCTGATGCGATTGCCGGGCATCGGTGGTAAGATCGCGGACTGCATCAGCCTGTTCTCGCTCGACCATCTGCAAGCCTTTCCGGTCGACACATGGGTACGGAAAGGCATGCAGGAGATGTACCTGCACGGCAAACCGAACGAGAAGGAGATCACGCGATTCGCGCAAGACTACTTTGGAGATTTGGCGGGGTATGCGCAGCAGTATTTGTTTCAGTATAGGAGAATGATGGGGAAGAGCTAGAAGATGAAAAGAAGATGAGAATAAAAAGAAAAAATCATTCGGCCTTCTGATAGGACATACCCGCCATACCTGGCAAAGAGAAGATACCCCAGCGTTCGTCTAGTACATCCTTGACTGTGTTGGTTGCAAATCGTACTGTACCGGGAGCACAATGCCCGATATCGTCGAAGATTCGGTTAAGATACACAGGCCGCACACCAACATATCGCAATTCGACATCTGCCTGGAGAGACTGGCCGACAATATGTGGGTTTATCATCAGGCTGGCATGGCCATTGACCGACGGCAGGAGGTATGTTCGTGTATGTTTCTGGCACGAATCATGGTGATCGATTTCACTATTATCCTTCTCCTTCACATATTTCTCCAATCTCTCTTCGAAATCGCAGGCAGCAGCCGTTCCCGGAGAGCAGGCCAATGCCAGCTTATCGAGATGATACATAAGCGACTTGTACGGTTCGACACGGGCCTCTCGTTCATTGTTGAAACGTTCTACTTTTCCTTCAATAGTAAAGCGTTCGACATGTACCGTCGGTCCTTCTTGCCCGTCTTTTTTTCTCTTCCATCCCAATTTTTCCAGTAAGCTCATCTTGTTCACCTCAGTTTTAACCAATATTTGATTACTCTACAGTAGTTATCAACTAATATAATAACATTTATCCTCCCAAAAGAGACCACAACAGAAAGGTTAAAATAGGAGTACAGACCATATAACTGATAAATATGGACAGCTCCATCCTCGAAGACCTTGGCCTCACCCAGGCAGAGATCAAGGTCTACATCGCCATGCTTGAGCTCGGCAGCACCTCTGCCGGTCCTATCGTGGAGAAATCAGGCCTGCAGAACTCTGTGGTTCACCGCGCATTGCACAGCCTCACGCAGAAAGGCCTCATCAGCTTCATCCTCGAAGGCAAGAAGAAGGTGTACCAAGCAACGAATCCGGAGAATTTTTACCATTTCATCGATGACAAGAAAAAACGCTTTGAACAGATCCTCCCAGAGCTGAAGCAAAAGCAATCATTCGCGAAAGAGAAGAAAGAAGCGACGATATACCGCGGCAGGCGAGGCATCAATGAGGTATATACTCGCCTGCTCGATTCCGA
>Ga0209824_10002197_pt1 | contig 10258 bp, 13 predicted proteins | sample VDWuncwatermetaG_FD_184124 | JGI IMG/M metagenome (GOLD analysis project Ga0209824, IMG submission 184124) | Wastewater microbial communities from Netherlands to study Microbial Dark Matter (Phase II) - VDW unchlorinated drinking water (SPAdes)... ...
GCGCGGGCGATGTCGTACCGCACCTGACGGCTGAGCGCCTCGGGGCTGGGAAAGCAGCGTTCCCCTCTGAGCCGAGCCAACACATCGACGGAGACCTGCCGCCCGCGGAGCGTGCCGGAAAATCCGAGCAGATGCACTTCACAGATGAGGGGACCGGGGCCGAACGTGGGGCGATGGCCGAGGTTCATCACCCCGCGCCATCGTCGCTTCCCCGCCCGGACGGCCACCGCATAGACCCCTTGGGGTGGCAGGACCTGAGGGATGAGCTGAGCGTTGGCCGTGGGAAATCCCAGGCGACGCCCGCGGCCGGTACCGCGTACCACCGTCCCATAGAGCGCGGGCGCACGGCCGAGTAACCGCGCCGCTTCGGCAAGCCGCCCTCGTCCGATGAGTCGTCGGATGCGAGAACTCGAGACCGGCTGTCGCTCCCGCACAATCGGGTGGACCGAGATAATCTGCATGCCGTGGCGTGGACTGAGCGTTCGGAGCACGTCCATGTTCCCCCGGCGGTTCCGTCCAAACGTAAAGGTTTCTCCGACGATCAGCACCCTCGTGCGCAGCCGCTCAATGAGGAGGCCCCGGATGAACTGCTCGGCGGTCATCGAGGCAAACCGCTTGGTGAACGGGATGATCCAGACCCACCCGACGCCGAGCTCTTTCAAGAGCTGGATGCGGGTCTGGAGCGGCATGAGGGCCGGCGGTGCGGTCGCGGGGTCGAGCACGCGCTGCGGATCCGGGTCGAACGTAATGACGACGCTCGTGCCCTTGACGCGGCGCGCCGCTCGGATGGCGGAGCGGATGAGCTGTTGGTGGGCGACGTGGACGCCATCGAACACCCCGACGGTGACCACGGCGCGGGCGGGGGGATGTCTTAGGGCGTGAAGTCCTGTGAGGACGTGCATGGCATCAGCTGACGGGTGATCATGTCCGGCTGGGCGTCCTGGATCCACGACAGCGGCTTCGCCTCGTCGACGCTCCAACTGCCGATGCGCAGCCGCAGGAGACGGTCCAGATGACCGACGGTGCCCAGCCGTTCCGCGATGGCTTCCGCCATGGTGCGGATATAGGTGCCCGCGGAACAACGGACGCGAAAAGTGATCGTCTCGGGAGTCCAGGTGATGAGCGTGATCTCCGAGATGTGGATGACCCGTGGGGCCAGCGTGACTGGTTGGTGCCGCCTGGCCCACCAGTAGGCCGGGCGTCCTCGAACCTTGACGGCGCTATACGCGGGCGGGGTCTGCGTCAGCGGCCCACGGAAGGACGCGAGCACCTCGGCAATCCGTTCCTGTCCCAGCGCAGGGACCGGAGCCGTCCGCACCGGGGTCCCATCCGCATCCCCGGTCTCCGTCTGCCAGCCCAACCGGAGCATCGCCTCGTACGTTTTCTCATGGGCCTGAAAGGCCTGCTGGTATCTCGTCGAGGGGCCCACAAGGAGGATGAGGAGCCCTTCCGCAATGGGGTCGAGCGTCCCCGTGTGACCGATGCGCCGGACGGCGAGCTTGCGTCGAACGACCTGGACGACGTCGTGGGACGTCACGCCCCGAGGTTTATTGACGAGGAGCAGTCCTTCGAGCATCGCGCTCAAATTTCCCTTACCCTCCCGCATGATCCTGGCGCGGCTTCAGCTGTTCCAACGCTTCAGAGAACGCGATCGCCCCGGCAATCGACTCGTCGTACCGGAACTGAACGTCGGGGATGACCTTGAGACGAAAGCGTTTCTTCAGCAGCCCGCGGATGAACCCCGCGGAGTGGTCGAGCGCCTCCTGGGATCGTCGGCGTTCCTGCGCGTCACCCAGACAGCTGAAGGACACCTTCGCGTGCGATCCATCTTTGGAGAGCTCGACCCGCGTGATCGTCACGAACCCGAGCCGGGGATCCTTGAGCTCCCGGTGGATGATCGTCGCAATCTCCTCCTGGAACTCGTGCGCCAGCCGTTCCGTCCGAGATGCATACATGTCACAGGTACTCCTCTTCTATCCGGCTGAGCTCGACCAAGCGGGTTGAGCGCATCCACTCGACCACGTGTTTGAGCAACCCTTCGACGTACGCCCGGTCATCTCCCACCGTCGAGACCCCGACCGTCGCGCGCTGCCACATCTCATTCGCGTCCAGCTCGGCCACCGCCACATTGAAGCGTCCCCGGAGTTGATCCCGCAGGCTTTTCATGACGGACCGTTTGTCCTTGAGCGACTGCGACAGGGGCAGGTGCACCTCAAGCCGCAGGAGGCCGACGACCATTACCCGTCCAAGAGTGCTCCGAGATGCCGCAGGCATGCCAGGGGCGCGGGCTCCCTCACCATCCGCTCGAGCTCCCGCTGTAATCGCCCCGGGTTGAGCCATCCCAGCGCCCCCGACACAATCGCCTCGCGGGCGGCTTTGGCCGTCGCGGGCTCCCACCGGAACTGAAAGCGCTCCGCGAAGCGCACCCCGCGCAGGAGGCGGCTGGGGTCATCGAGAAAACTCTGCGCGTGGAGGATGCGCAGCGTCTTCCACTGGAGATCCCGCGTACCATGAAAGGGGTCGATGAGCGTCCCGAACCGCCCGGGGTTCAGTGCCATCGCCATGGCGTTGATCGTGAAGTCTCGGCGAAAGAGATCCTCTGCCAGCGTCCCGGCCGACACCTTAGGATAGGCCGCAGGGCGTGCGTACGACTCCGTGCGGCAGGAGGCCACATCGACGCGCCGCCCCATTCCGCGTGAGAGGCGGATGGTGGCGGTGCCGAACTGCTCATGGGTCTCCAAGGTGCCGCGCAGCGCCCGCGCCACGGCACGAGCCAACCGAATGCCATCTCCTTCAACGGCCACATCGAGGTCCGTCACGTTCGCAATTCCCAGACGCCAATCGCGCACGCAGCCGCCCACCGCATACGCCGACAGCCCTTGGGCCTCGGCGAGGCGGCCGATGCGCTGGAGGAGCGGCCGCACGGCCAATGGGATCGGCACTGGAGCGGGCGCCGCGCTCACGCGCCGCCTCATGCGCTCCTCTCCCTGACGGACGATGCGAGCACTCGCTCCCTTGATGGGCCTCTTAGGGCCGGGGGTGGTACTTCTCATGGATTGATTTGAGCCTGGCTCGATCCACATGGGTGTAGCGCTGCGTCGTGCTGATGTTCGCATGGCCGAGGAGCTCCTGGACCGTCCGGAGATCGGCGCCCCGCTCCAAGAGATGCGTCGCGAAGGAGTGGCGCAGGGTGTGCGGACCGATGGGCTTGTTAACCGATCCGGCCCGGGCATACCGGCGCAACACCTGCCACACCCGCTGGCGGGTCAACCGTCCGCCGCGGAGGTTGACGAATATCGCCTGAACCTCCGGGTGGCGGCGCACGAGGTGGATGCGCTCGGTGTTCAGATAGCGTACGAGCGCCTCGGCGGCGCGACGCCCCAACGGCACGATCCGCTCCTTGCTGCCTTTCCCGAAACAGCGGAGGAATCCGGCTTCGAGGTTGACCTGCCCCACGTCCAGGGCGGTGAGTTCGGACACGCGCAGCCCCGCCCCGTAGAGGAGCTCCAGCATGGCGAGATCCCGCAGCCCCAACCCCTCCGCCTTCACGCTGTTGAGGATCCGCTCCACTTCCTCCAGGTTAAGCGTGGTCGGCAGACGGCGCCACAGCCGCGGTGTTTCGATGAACGCGGTCGGGCTGGTCGCAATGGTGCGTTCCGCTTCGAGGAACTTGAACAACCCCTTGACCGCCGCCAGCTTCCGGGCGACGGTCGCAGGGCTCCTCGTGGTCCGCAGTGATTGGAGGAACTCGCGCACGTGCAGCGTCCGCACCCGGGCCAGCGCCCCGATCCGCCGCTGCTTGAGAAACTGTTCAAAGAGCGCCAAGTCCTGCCGATAGCTGGCGAGCGTCGTGCGGCTCAGGCCTCGCTCCAACTGCAAGTAGGAAAGGTAGGCGTCAAGCTGCTGGCGCATCGCCGTGGATCACCGTCCCTCGGTGCGAGCGATCGCGCGCGGGTGGAACGCCGCGCCGCTCCGCAGAGCTACGGTGTTTGCTCCTTCAACTGATCTTCGACCTTCCGCCAGAAGAGCTCTCGGTGGATCTGGCGTGTCTGGGACTCCAACTGGTGTCTGACGATCTCCGATCCGGTGGAGGAAAAGCTGGAGCGCCGGAGCTCGTGGTCGATGGCGGCCCGTTCCTTGAGCAGGGGCTCGAACCGGGCGGCGACCTCATCCGTTACCAACGTCCGCATCGCCTCCAGTTCCCCGAGCGCTTCGGTCGAGGCCAGCTTGATTCGCTTGGGGTTCGGGGTTCTCGCCTCGAGCGCCGCCATGAGCTCAGCGTTCCAGTAGTCAAAGATCGCGTAGTGCTTACGATACCGGTCGAGCGGCGTCATCGCCCGGCTGTAGTCTTGGAAGCTGATGATGGGGGTGGGAGCCGGTTTCGGGCGCTTGTCCTTGCGCGTGAATTTCCGCTGGAACGACTCGCAGCCCATCACACCAGCAGCCAGCAGCCAGCAGCCGGCAGCCAGCAGCACCCAAGACACACGACGATTGCTGATTGCTGATTGCTGCCCGCCCCGGCGATCGTTGTTGGCGGGCCGGGGATTGCTGATTGCCCTACTGTCCAGCGAGTTTCTTAAACTGCGGCTCATTGATCACCTCCACACCGAGCTCCTTGGCTTTCGCAAGCTTCGACCCCGCGGACGTCCCGGCGACGACATAGTCCGTCAACCGGCTGACGCTCGAGGAGGCCTTGCCGCCACGCTGCCGCACCAGCGCTTCCGCCTCCGGACGGCTCATGCTTGAGAGCTCACCCGTAAACACAAACGTCAGGTTTGCGAGCGGCTTGGGGCTTTTGGAAACCGGATCGGTCCTCTTGATGCCCGCCGCCTCAAGCTTCTTCACGAGCCCCCGAGTCGCTGCGTGACGAAAAAACTGGGTCATCGCCTCTGCCATCACCGGTCCGATCTCCGGCACCGCCTCGAGCGCGGCGCGATCCGCCCCCATGAGGCGACTCAGCGACCCAAACCGCTCCGCCAACACCTGCGCCGCTTTCTCTCCGACGTGCCGAATCCCCAAGCCATAGAGCAGCCGCGCCAGGCCGCGGGACTTGCTCGCATGGATCGCCTCCAACAAATTGCGGGCTCGCTTCTCCGCGAAGAGTTCTAAAGAGAGGAGCTCCGTGAGCGTGAGCCGGTACAGATCAGCGACGTCGCGGACCATGCGTCGGTTCACGAGCTGCTCTACGACCGCCTCACCCAACCCCTCGATATCCATCGCCGTCCGGCTGCCGAAGTGGAGCAGCTCGCGCGCCAACTGGGCCTGGCAGGAGGGGTTGCTGCAGCGGTACGCCACCTCCCCTTCTTTCTCTTTGGTGATCGTCCCGCCACAGACCGGGCAGCGCGAGGGTGGTGTGATCGCCCGCTCCCTCCCCGTCCGCTTGCTCTCGATGGCTTTCACCACCTGGGGAATGACATCGCCGGCCCGCTGGATGAGGACCCAATCACCGACCTTCAGCCCCAACCGTTCGACCTCATCGTAGTTGTGCAGGGTCGCGCTCGAAATCGTCACCCCGCCGCAGGTCACGGGTTTGAGCTGCGCCACGGGGGTCACCGTCCCGGTCCGCCCGACGGAATGCAGGACAGCAAGCACCTGGGTCGTGGCCTGATGCGCGGGGAATTTGTAGGCGATCGCCCAGCGAGGCGACCTGTGCGTGAACCCCAGCCGCTCTTGCAGGTCCAGCTCATTGACCTTGATCACGACGCCATCCGCCTCGAACGCGAGCCGTCCACGGAGCTGCTCGAGGCGTTGGCAGTGCCGCCGCACCTCCTCAAAGGAGTCGCAGCGCGAGGCGTGCTCGTTGACGGGAAGCCCCAAGGCCTTGCACCCTTCCAAGAACTCCCACTGCGCGGCAAACATCATCCCCTCCACGCGGCCGTAGGAGTGGGTGAAGAACCGGAGGGGCCTAGCCGCCGTCACGTGGGGATCCTTCTGACGCAGGCTGCCGGCGGCCGCGTTGCGCGGGTTGGCGAAGGTTTCGTTGGTCTCTCGGCGTGCGGCCGTGTTGTAGCGTTCAAAAGCCTCCGTGGGCATGTAGACTTCGCCGCGCACCTCAAGCCGCGCGGGCGCGCGGCCCTGCAGCCGCAGCGGGATCGCCCGGATCGTCTTGGCATTGGCGGTGACATCCTCACCCATCACCCCGTCGCCGCGCGTCGCCGCTTGCAGCAACTGGCCGCGCTCATACGTGAGCGCCAGGCTCACCCCGTCGATCTTCAGCTCGACCGTGTAGGTCGGGGCCTGGCCGTGAAGTCCCTTCCTGACCCGGTCCTGCCACGCCAGCAGTTCCTCCTCACTGAACGCGTTGTCGAGCGACAGCATGGGGGTGCCGTGCCGCACCGGACGAAAGGCCTCATCAGGGATCCCGCCGACCCGCTGCGTCGGCGAATCAGGGGTAATGCGGTGCGGTGCGCGCGCCTCAAGCGCCTTGAGCTCTTGGAGGAGGCGATCGTACTCCGCATCGGCGATCTCCGGTTGGTTCACGACGTAGTACTGGTAGTCATGGTGGCGGATCGTCTTGCGCAACTGCTCAATCCGCTGTGCCAAGGCGCCATCGGCCGCTGAGGATTTCGACCGGGACGATGCGCTCATGGCTCTCGTCACTATCGACCAATTGCCAATCGGTCCGCGAGGAATCCGGGGAGGCCGGCGTCGCGGATTTTCCGCTGGGCCGACGCCACATCGTAGGGCACCCGGTGCAGCGTCAGCCGGTTGCGCTCGGTATCGATCACGCCGATGCTGGCCCGGGGATCCCCATCGCGCGGCTGGCCGATGCTGCCGGGATTGATCACGTAGCGCATGGACCCCTCAGGCTGCAACGCGACGTCGGCCAGCTCCGCGCCGGACGTCAAGACGCGCGTCATGCGCCGCTCCAACCGGTTGAATTCAAACAGGCAGGGCACATGGGTGTGGCCCACGAGGCAGATGGGCGTCCGGCAGAAGGTCATCATGTCGACCGCCTGAGCCATGTCCACGAGGTACTCGAACCGCTCGGGGTGCCTCAGGGTGCCGTGGACCAGCGTGCACGAGTCCACGGTCTCGGTCAGCGGCAACCGGCGCAGGCAATCCAACTCGGTGAAACTGAGCCGGTCGCGCGTCCACACCACGGCCGCGCGGGCGGTCTCGTTGAACCAACCCAGGTCGAGCTTCCCCACGCACGCCAGGTCGTGGTTGCCTCCCACCATCACCGCCCCACATCCCCTGAGCCGTTCGAGGCACTCGGCCGGATCCGCACCGTAGCCCACGACGTCACCCAAGCAGAGATAGCGGTCGATCCGCTCCGAGGCCATGGCATCCAACGCGGCGGTGAGCGCTTCGAGGTTGGCATGAATGTCGGAGAGCACCGCGTACCGCATGGTCGTGGGCTGGCAGGTGACGGCGTGTCCTCGACAACTCGCTCACGCGAACACTTGCCTATAGCAAACGAACTGACAATTGTGACGATTCCAGTGATTCCAAAATTGATTCCAGTGATTTGGATGACTCAACATCACTGTAATCATTCGAAAATCACTGTAATCATGTCACAGGATTTCCTTTGTTTGTATTAGTAATAGCGGATCTCAAATTCGTCGAAGGTGTCCGACGCGTCGCTCCAGGAGATTTCGACCTGCTTGATGAAATTCTTCATTGAGCCAGTCCGGATCGCTTCGAGGAACCGTTCCAGGGTGGCCTCATCGGCCTCAGCGACGACTTCCACTCGCCCGTCGCGCAGGTTCTTGACCAATCCGACGACACCGAGGTCGTGCGCAGTCTCCTCCGCGGTGATCCGGAATCCGACGCCCTGGACCCGTCCCGAGTAGTAGACATGGATCCGCTTGTTCATCCACTCATACTCACGACATCCACTTCGTCCGCGGGTTCAAATCCCATCGCTACTGAGAAAGAATCGGGGCGGCAGGATTTGAACCTGCGACCTTCTGGTCCCGAACCAGACGCTCTACCAAGCTGAGCCACGCCCCGCAAAGGTCATCATCAGGAAACAGTCCGTGAGGATTCAACCCCTTAAGGAGTCGAGCCTCTTCTTGACTTCGTACGGCCTCTCGATATTTTTCAGAATGACTTCGACCGCTCCTGTGCCTGCTGTATCAATCCCGAGATACCCCGTCTGCGTGGTGAGTCTATCCAGGAATTTTTCATGCACGATAACATCGGTGATTTTCGCATAGTCGATGCTGACGGTAGTCGTCGAGAGCCACCCATGATGAATCAGGACTCGCTTGCCTGTAAAGGCGTAGACATTGGCAATCTTGATGTAAAAACCGTAGTAGAACAAAACGCCCAGTAGGAAAGGCGCGCCCAGCCACGCCGAAACTTTGAAGAACAAAAGACTGATTATCGTCCCAGAAATAAGATAGAGATACCTGTACCGCTCCCCGACGGAAAATTCGTAATGGATCCTTTCGTTCGAGTTCAGTATTTTCTTCCAGATGTGGGCGTACTTCACATTCTGCAATGGCTCTGATACCCGTGATGGCCCTGTGGGCAAATCAGAGGACGGCTCTCTGCTCGTTTCCACTACCAGAGGCTTGCCACAGGCGGAGCAAAACCTGTGTTCCGTCGAGTTTTCCTTTCCGCACTGGCCGCAGAACATTTCGCCTCCTTAAAATTGACGTGACAGGCGATCGGCGGGGATTCTCACGACTTTGCCTGCGCGCCAGACCACGACTGGTTGCCCCGTGCGCTTATGCTCTTCAACAACTTGTCGAACCGCGCTTTTTAGAGCCTTTTCAGCCTTGGACGACAATGCAGAGATGCTCACTTTTTTGGCGCGCATGTCAATCCTCCGCCGTTTTGCTGATCTTTGCAAACAGTGCAGCGTCCACGAGGGCCAGTTTACCCGCCTTCTCTTCGGCGATCAACGAAGGTCGAGTAGTTGAGTTATCGAACAATGTCCATGAATCCAGCAAGGGTCTGTATACCTTAAAGAAATTCTGGACGCTCCTGCCAAACCGGCGGCGGACATCCATCACGGGCACATCATGTCCGCCTTCGGCCACTCGGTGTTTGATGCGCGCCACGGCCAAGTCAACGCTCGGGATCCAGAGAAAGAACAGGTGAGTCACATAGCCGCGTTGTTTCAACCGTCGCAAGAGTGACACGTAGGTCTTCCCAGCCAAGGTGGTTTCAAACGCAAAGTCTGCACGCCGCTCGGCGAATTCATGAATCTGCTTGAGCAGCAGCCTACCGGCTTTGATCCTAGCCGCTGCCGGCGAAAACGGTGAGAGCCCTTGGGCGATGAGATCAGCGTTGACAAAATTGTCGCACTTGGCGTAATGCGGCAGAAATTCCTTCGCGAAGGTCGTTTTCCCTGCGCCGTTTGGTCCTGCGATGATGTACAGATTTGGTGAGTGCTTTTTGCTCACAGTCCGCCTACCGACGCCCTTTTTCAAGCAACATTTTTCTCTCTCGGTTCACGTCGTTGGCTGCCAGTTGGTTCCTTCCGTTAGACAGCACTGTAGCATAACTTTTGACTCGAGCCAACCGACCGCGTCCCGATGGCCGACGTCACTTCGAACGCACATATTGCCGGATGAGTTTGGCGATGTAGTCGAGCTCAACGTTCACCCTCGCGCCCACGGTTCGCTCGTTCAGAGTCGTGTGGCGGAGCGTCTCGGGGATGAGATGGATGGTGAACGCGGAGCGGCCAACCACGCGGCCGATGGTCAAGCTCACCCCGTCGATCGCCACCGGGCCCTTTGACACAAGCAACGCGCGCAGCGAGGGGGTGACGCGAATCTCGAGGATGCGCTCACCCGCGAGCTGCCAGCGCTTGACGACCGTCCCCATCCCGTCGACGTGGCCGAGCACCACATGCCCATTGAACCGGTCGGTGACCGACAAGCTGGGTTCCACGTTGAGCCGGTCGCCCCGGCGGAGCCGCCCGAGGGTGCTCAGGCGCTGGGTCTCAGGAATCACCTCGAAGGCGCAGGTCCCCTGACGAACGTCCACCACGCTGAGGCACACCCCATTGACCGCAACGCTCTCCAACCGCTCGATGCGCGACGCGGTCTTCGGGGCATGGATGGTGAGCCGCAGAAGCCCTCTCGAGCGCTCGACGCGAGCCACCGTCCCGAGTTCCCGGATGATCCCTGTGAACATGCCTAGCCCCTTTTCAGCTGGCCGTGTGCTGAGCGCGCGATCACGTTCATCGTTTGGGGTACACCACCCGTCCCTCGAGACAGAGATCCGGTCCCACGCGTTGAACAGTCACGTCGGTGAGCCGCACCGCCGATGCCAAGCGGACCGTCCCCTGCCCGCC
>Ga0209824_10002201_pt1 | contig 10245 bp, 12 predicted proteins | sample VDWuncwatermetaG_FD_184124 | JGI IMG/M metagenome (GOLD analysis project Ga0209824, IMG submission 184124) | Wastewater microbial communities from Netherlands to study Microbial Dark Matter (Phase II) - VDW unchlorinated drinking water (SPAdes)... ...
GAATAGAGATAAAGGATTAACATTTTTATTCCGTAAGCGATATTTTAACCCGTTCAAGGGACTTTTTAAATGTTTCTTCAGAGCTCGCGATTATAAGATATCTTTCTATAAAAAATCCGTAAATTAAAACTGTTCCGCTTTCATCTTCTAAAAAACGCGAGTCAATGTTGTTAATTGTTTTATCCGTAAAACCGCGCGGTTTATTATAATTATTGGAAGAGAAATTTAAAAATGGTTCTGTTGAGCTCGCTGTTTTTGGCGTAGAAGTCGATTTTACTGCCGGGGCAGATGTTTCTTTCGCGTGTTCCGGTAAAATAGCGGACAAGTCGTTTAAAATGTTTTTTTCTAAATCAAACATTTCGCGATATGTTGTTTTGATTTTTTTTGTTTTAAAAACAAGGATTAAATTATTTTTTCCTTCGCTGTTTGTGTAAATATTTATGTTAAATTTTTTTTCAAGAGATTTTATGAGTTCGGAATTTACGGAAATTTTTAAGAAATTAAAAAACTCTTCCGTTTCAATTTGTTTTTTGTTTTTCATAAAAACAGCGTAGATAAAACCGTTTTTTTTGTATTTTTTGGACAGAGCGTCTTTTATTGATTTTGCCAAATTTTCTCCTTTATCTATTTCAAATACTTTTGTTTCGTCGCTAAAAATAAACGGCTTTGCATATGTTTCTTTTTTTTCTTGCGCGGTACGATTTCTCAAAAATTTATTGTAGCCGACCGTTGCCGTTAAGATGAGCACGAGCAGGACTGCAGGCAGGACAAAATAAATGGCCTTATTTTTTTTAATTTCGCCGCTTTTGTATTTTATTTTTTCTTTTAGCGCTATATCCATAAGAGAAATATTTTTTTCTTTTATGTATTTATTCGCGTCGCTTTGAAAAGTGTGGATTAAAGGAGTTGTTTCTTCTTGTTTTTTTTCTTCGTCCATAGATTTATTATATATAGTTTGTTTTAATTTACAAAACAGTTAAATTGTAATATTATACTGGTATGGCGCGTAAGAAAGACGAAAGTGTAAAATTGCCTCTGAAATGGTTTGCGGAGGAATATGAATATTTTGAAAAATCGTCCGAATGGTTTTGGGCGGTTATCATTGTATTCGCGGCAATATCTGTTGTTTCTTTTATATTAGATAATTTTCTTTTTGGAATTTTACTTTTTTTAAGCGGTGTTTCTCTTGCTCTTTACGGAATAAAAAAACCGCGCGTAATAGAGTTTATGATAACAAGCGAGGGAATACAAGTTGAAAATAAAGTTTTTATTTATAGTGATTTAGATTCGTTTTGGGTGCATTATTCCCCGCCATTTTATAAACTATTAAGTTTAAGGTCTAAAAAAACATTTATGCCGCATATATGTGTCCCGTTAGGAGACGCGGACCCAAATGTCGTAAGAGAAATACTTTTAAAATTTATGAAAGAAAAACAGCAAGAAGAGCTGTTTTTAGAGAACATAATGAAAAAATTGAGGTTTTAGAAATATATATGTTTTTTTGTTTGTTTTTTGCGCTCGTAGTTCAACGGATAGAATGCAAGCTTGCGGAGCTTGTGACACAGGTTCGATTCCTGTCGAGCGCACCAGAAAGGAAATTGCAAGCAAATTGGAATTTGTCTAATTTGTTTACAATTTCTTTTCTGGTGTCTTTATTATACCAAGTTAAAACCTATTTTCAAAATCGGTAATCAGTAGAGAGTTCCCCGCGCGCTACGCGCCACCACGCGAAGCGTGGTACTTCTGCTGAAGCAGAAGTGCGGTGAACGCAAAACATCCGAACGGCTCAAATGGGAAGAAATGAGCCGTTCGGAAAAATGAACGAAGTTTTGGCAAAACTATTTTCTTGGAAAGGGTTTTGCAAAATTTCGGCTAATGTTTTTGAAATTCGGCGGGATTCTGAATTCGGATTCCCGCGCGGAGAAAGAGGCCTGGGGAATGAATCCGTGCGGGCTTTTGGATTTTTTTGAAAAATTTTGGCGGACTTAAAATAAAAAACATACATTGAAAAAATCAAAGATTTTTGCTATTCTTGTTTAAATTATGAAATATTCGGAAATTGATTTAAAAAATGTTAAGTATTCTTCATTCCAGTTAATTAAGGATATTTTTGAACTACTGAAGCCATACAAGTGGCGTTTTATTGTCGCTTCTTTGATTAGAATGACTGGCGATTTAGCGAATCTTTATCCAGTTGTGGCTTTTGCTTCAATAGTTACATTTTTAACTACTTATAAAATTGGAGATTCATTAAAATATATTTGGATTGCACTTGGACTATGGCTCGTAGCGTTAATAGTTAGAAATACAAGTCAATTTTGCTCAAAATATTTGGGTTACTATGTTGCTGAAAAAATAGCCATAGACTCAACACTTAAAACTATGCAACATATGTTTCTTTTAGATATGGCTTGGCATGAGCGAGAAAACTCTGGAAATAAAATAAAGAGAATTCAAAATGCTGGTGATGGTTTAAATAAAATTATCAGGCTTTGGTTTGATAATATTATTGAAATTACTGTAAATTTAATTGCTATAAATATTATTATCGCAGGATTTGATCACAAAGTTTTGTTCTTTCTAATTATTTTTTTGCTGACCTATTTTATTATTTCATTCTTAATGATACGAACAGCCGGACAAGCATCATACAGAGTTAATCAACAAGAAGAAGTTGTGAACGGTCTTTTGTTTGAGGCAATAAATAATATAAGAACTGTTAAAGTTATGTCGATGTTTAAGACCTTGTACTCTATTTTGGTCAAAGACATGGACATATTGATACAGAAAATAAAAATAAAAATTAAATGGTTTCAATTTAGAAATAATCTTTTGGGTTTTTGGGCGGGTGCGTTCAAAATAGGAATCGTTATTGTAATAATTTATGGAATTATGGAAGGTTATTATGAGATTGGTTTTTTGATTTTGTTCAGCGGATATTTTTCCAACCTTCGTGAGTCTATTGACGAATTATCTACAACCACTCAAGATTTCGTTACTTCTAAACTTAGTATTTCTAGAATGAAAGATATTCTAAACGAACCGATTACTATTGATGACAACAATGGTAAAGTTTCTTTTTCTAAAGATTGGAAAAAAATTCATTTTCAAGATGTGTCATTCGCTTATGGAGAAAATGAAGTTTTAAACAATATTTCATTTGAAGTAAATCGCGGAGAGAAAGTTGGTATTGTTGGTCTTTCAGGTGCGGGAAAATCTACCTTGTTTAAATTACTGCTTAAGGAACGCGAAGAATTCAAAGGTGATATTTTATTTGATGATGTGTCAATAAAAAACATTCGTAAAAATGATTATTTTGAACAAGTGTCTGTTGTTCTACAAGATACAGAAGTTTTTAATTTTTCACTTCGTGATAATATAATTATTACTAATTCAAAGGAAGAAAAAAATAAGAAACTATTAGAACAAGCTCTTACTGTTGCACATATTTCAGAATTTGTTCATAAACTTCCGCAAGGATTAGATACAATTATTGGAGAAAAGGGAGTTAAATTATCTGGCGGTGAAAGACAAAGACTTGGTATTGCTCGGGCGATATTTAAAGAGCCAAAAATTTTATTGCTTGATGAAGCTACTTCTCACTTGGATTTAGAGTCAGAGGAAAAAATTAAAGATTCTTTACATAAATTTTTTGAGAATGTTACTGCAATCGTTATTGCGCACAGATTAACTACCATTCGAGAAATGGATAAAATTTTAGTTATTGAAAACGGAAAAATTATAGAGTTTGGTAATTTTGATAAATTATATGCCGACAGAGGCAGATTCTACGAGCTTTGGGAAAAACAGAAACTTTAATTTTATGAAAAAAGTTTTATTACTACCATGGTGGATGACATCAGTTAAGTTATATAAAAACAATATTGATAATTTTGATGTGTGTATAGGAAAATTAAACGAGAAAGCTCTTTCTGTTAAATATGTTATTGGTATAAGTTTAGGAGCATTGGTTGCCTTAAAAGAAATCAAAAATATTAAAGGTAAAGTGAAAAAATTGACAGCACGATTTTGGCTTCCGCAAAATCGCTCCGTTTTCTTAATTCCGACAATGTTTCTCTTGGTGGTGTCATTATATCATTTGCTCGAACTTTTTTTGAGCGAGAATGAATCGTCCTGCCACTGCCTCGCAGAGCCTCGGCAACCCCGAAAGAAAAACACTCCTTGCTTTCTTGATTTGGCGGGGGTGAAAGTTTTCTTGAAAGAGGAAAGGACATTTTTCTTTGGTGTTCTGCCCTCAAGGTCTCGGGCAGGTGGCGGAACAATGCGGACGAAGTTTTGGCAAAACTATTTTTTGGGGAAAGGATTTGCCAAAACTTCGGCTCATTTGTTTTTGAATTCGGATGTCGCAAATGGAAAAGGAAGATCCGCTATGAGAAAAAGTCAAGCAGTTCTGTACATCGTTCTGTATTTTAACATGTTCCAGACAATGTTCACCATTTGCCTACGAAGGCAAACCAGCGCCTGGCTTTTGGACTTGCCTTCGGATATCTTTCGTTTGAAATATGCGCGGGCTTTGTCATTACCCATTCTCGATATCTGCGAGAGCGCCATCCTATGGAAAGCACAATTGAGTCGTCGATTGCCACTTCTACTTTTCACATGACGAGTTTTCTTTCCACTCGACCGCTCTCTCGGTGAACAGCCTGCATACTTTGCCAACGCTCCCGGAGAAGTGAATCTCTGGATGTCTCCAATTTCTCCAACGATGGTTGAGGCAAGCACCACACCGCAACCGCTGGCAGTCTGGATGGTGTAATTGTCATTAAGAAGTACCTGCATGTCTTTCTCAAGCTCTCTGATACCTCGGTGTGAATATCCAAAAGTCTCCTGACTTTTCTTTTCATGGTTTTCAAAAGAAATGGATCGCATTTTAGTTTAGCATTTCTCCAATATCGTAATGCCTTTAATGAAAACGGATCTTTGAATTTGTCCGCATACGCTGTGTTGTATATACGATACAGAAGCGTGTGGACTTGGTTTTTTAGTCGGGTCTGTTCCAGCACCAAATCCTCTCGATCAATGGATGTTTCCTTTAACTGCTTGGCTTTTTCTCCGTCTTCCGATATGGTATATGGCAGGAGCGTGTCAATACTTTGTATCATGACTTTAGCGACTCCTAGCGCATCCAGAGAATCACTTTTCTCTGGATGTGTTGCGTTTTGCCTCTGTCTATCCACTAGAATACTGGGCACATGGTAGAGTGGATACTTTTCATACAAGTATCCAGCCAATCGCTCGCCATATCCTCGGACATCTTCAAGACCGATATAGGGTGAAAGAACACCACTGTGTTCTTTCACTTTCAGGTTGAGCTTTTCAAAATCTTCTTGGTAATTACCGACCGTGATTTCAAACATCTTTTCTCCGTAGGGAGAAATACCGACTGCGGTATGGGTGTCCTTGTGAACATCGATACCGATAAACATACACTGACTCTTTTGTTGTGTGGTCATAGTATTTTACTGTTAATGCTAATCCTGTTTTTCGAAGACAGGTGTGCATGAATTGAAACCCCAGTATGCGAGAGTCATGTCCCAGAGGGTGACCATCCGCTATCGGCTCATGTCATGCACAGAAGGAATACGGCGCAATCCCCCGTGAGTCGTTACCCTTGCGAGCCGACAGGGTGCGGGAAAGTAATGCCGTATCCCATCTCTGCATTCTACTGATTTTTTGAAAAAATCGCTTAATTAATTTAATACAAAATCCCAGTAGATTCTCTCATACTGGGGTTTGGGGAGGAATTTTCCATTTGCTCCGCTGATTTCTTTTGGCGAAATTCGGGCGGGCTTACATCTTTCCTATCAAATTACATTCACGCAATCTCCACCAGACCGATTCCTCACTTACATCAAAAACTCGTGCGAGATTTTTTACATCCTTATTTCCATTTTTGATTTCTTTGTTCAGAAATGCCAAAGGCATAAGTAATTCTGCGGCAAATTGATTAGCTTCTATTTCTTCAGGTTTTTTACTATTCAGATCAAAAATGGAATTTCCGTTGGTATGTCCCATCATAAAATGTCCAATTTCATGTGCGACTGTGAATCGTTGACGATGTTTGTGCTGTGCTTGATTATATCCAATCGTAGCAGTATCGCCCTGCGTTACTTGTATTCCGTCAGTGTCATCACCAAAAGCCCATGGATAAACTGATAGATCAGAAGATTTCTTGATGTGGTTCACAATATCTTTGATCATGACAGGCAGTTTAATGATTTTTGCATCTTTTAATAACTGCCTTGCAACTTTTCTAGCACTTCCAATTCTAGGTTTGTTTTGAATGTCATCCATTTTTCTTGTTCTTAACAAAATCAATGAATCCCAAAATTTCATCTTGGTCTTTCTTCGATAGATTACTATCTGCCCTAAGTGCAAAACGAATATCCTGCTTTTCTTCTATCCCAAGAAAAAATTTAATATCGCGATGTAAAAAATCCGACATTTTTTCTAAGTCTTGAACTTGCACTTTCCTTTCTCCCGCCTCTATCAAAGATATAGCTGTTGCAGATTCAAAACCCACTGCGTCGGCTAAATCTTTTTGGGATTTTTGGGCAGCTTCGCGGGCCTCGCGTATTTTTGACCCTATAAATTTGTTCTTATCTTCTGGGTTTCTCATATTGGCAGTATACACTTATCAAAACGATTTGACAATAGAGTTATCAATTTGATATAATGGATATAGCAAAGTGGAAACCTGCATAAAGGTCGTCGAGTGGAAGCTTTGCGGTAATAATCTAATCATTCCGAAAGGAAAAAATAACATGGTACAAGAATATAAAGGTCCGTATCAGTACAACGACAAGATTGTTGGCGATTGGGACTCCAACGCTATAGGAATCTATTACTGTGGATACCCTAGTAATAACACTCTATCGGTTCTCTATGTTGGTAAAGGTGTTGGCGATGCTGGTATTCGTGGTCGCTTACTTGATCACCTACGTGATGACTACTGGCCAGATGCAACCCATTTTGGCTATTGCGTTTGTGGTACTGTCAAAGAGGCAGAAGACTTTGAAGCGAGCGAGATAGGGCGACTACAACCAAAGTACAACAAGCAAGGAAAGTAATGCAACGAAACTGTCAAAAACAGAATCAGGGCGGGACGAGGGGCTAGCTGAATACTGGCTCCTTTTCTTTTCCACAAAGCAATTCCTAATTTATGATTATGATAAAAATGCTTTCCATAAATTATTTTATGCTTTGTATATAGTCTTTCAATCTTTTTTCAGCAAGTCCAACATATTTTTCATCTCTCTCAATGCCAATCCATTTTCTTCCCAATGCTTCCGCAACAACCGCAGTTGTTCCGCTTCCCATAAACGGATCAAAAACTAAATCGCCTTTGTTGCTTGCGGTTAGCACAACCTGTTGGATAAGTTTCAAGGGCTTTTGTGTCGGGTGAGCTTTTATGCCGTTTTCATCTTTCAACCTTTCATTCCCTTTACAAAGTCCAAAGACCCAATCGGTATCTTTCATTTGAACCCCGCCATTCATTTTCTTTAAAAATTCGTAATTGAAAGTATATTTTTTACAATCCTTATTTTTCACCGACCAAATTATTGTTTCGTGATTATTTGTAAAACGGCGACCATTCAAATTCGGTAATGCGTCAGTTTTTACCCATATCACATCATTCAAAAACCAAAGTCCTAAATTTTGCATTATTGTTCCAACTCGGAAAATATTGTGATACATTCCGATAACCCAAAATGTGCCTGTTGGCTTTAAAATTCTTTGGCACTCCTTAATCCAATTTTGAGTAAAATTGTCGTAATCCTCGTAGCTTTCAAATTGATCCCAGTAATCATCAACTGGGATAATTTCAGAGCCGTCGGCTCTTTTTAAGCGTTTTCCTTTCGGAAGTTGTAGATAATAAGGTGGATCAGCAAAAATTAAATCAACAGAATCATCGGGAAGTTTTTTCATTTCCTCTACGCAGTCGCCGTGAATAATTGTGTTGATAAATTTTTGCATATAACATTAAAAGTTATAAATGACGAGATGTTCAACATCTCTATCATTTCTACCTTTAACATTATAGAGATATGTTTTGTCAAATTTATCAATTTTTATTCCTTTCTTATTTTGGTATAAGCTCGAGATAAAAGGTGTATTTTTAATTATGAGAATAAAGTTTGCTTTTGTGTTGTAAAGACACCCCGCCAATCTTTCTTGATCTTTTTTATCAAAAGACTTTTTCTCATAATTACTAAAATCAGTATCGTATGGAGGATCAAGAAACATGAAATCGTTTTTTGAAAATTGATACCCATTAAAAATCTTTTCAAAATCTTGATTTTTGATAACAGTATTTTTAAAAAGTTTTTTTACTTCATCGCTAAATATATAATCGACTTTTCCGCGAAAATCTTTTGTATTATAGGCAATACCACCATAGGGGATATTGAAATAACCGCTTTTATTAAAACGAAACATTGAACCGTAACAAAACTCTCTTATGAAATAGTAATTAGCGATTTTTTTAGGCAAACTGATTTTATATTTATTGCCGTTGAAATTCATTACATCTCGAAAGTGCATATAAAATCCACTTCTAAATGCAGTTTCAATATTTTTTTGAAGATCGCCTTCTGGCAATTTTCCTCTTTGTTTTTCAATTTCTCTCGTTCTGCTAATTTTTGAAATTAAATTTGAGGTAATCTGTTCTAATAAATTTTGCTCGTCCAAACAAAACTTTTTAAGAAAAAGTCCGTTAAATCGTTTCTCTTCTTTTTTGAGAATAGAGTTTACCTGTTTTGATAATTCAGCTTTGGTAATCTCATCTTTTTTATATTTCTCATAGAGCTTGGTTATTTGATTTTCAAAAATGGTGATGTATTTAGGGATTTTTTCCCAATTTGTAGCGTAATCATATAATTCTTTTTTAAATTCCTCTCGGTCATTTTCTGTTTTGAGTAAGCTGTAAAAATCAGTGAGTTCGTTACAAATATCATTGATAATCGCTTTTTGTGGTTTTAGTTGAAAGAAAATTGCTCCTCCACCAAAAAATGGTTCGATGTAACGATCAAAAGTCGGGATTAAATCCTTGATGTAAGGAAACTCTTGTGTTTTGCCACCAGGCCATTTAATGAGTGTTTGCATATATAAATTATCCTAAATAAGTTTTCTTGATTGAATCTAGTGAAGTCTTAATAAGACCGGCTTTTTCTTTGTAAGCCTCAAGCACAATGTTATATCCTTGATCAGATTTACAAACAAAATCCCAAAAATCTTTTCCAATCAAAAGTTCGTCATCAGCAAAAAACTGACGGACACGCTCTTGTCGCCACGGTTTGCCTTCGCCGAAACGGTTGTACGCAGTAGCAAAAAATACTTTTATCTTTGTTTCATCTGGTAGAGTATTTGATAGTATTGCGAACTGCTCCAATAAAGCTTCTTTTTCTGAACGGGCTTTTTTGTTATCAAGATCACCACCAATTTTTAACTCAATCAAAAAGTTTTCCCCAGTTTCTTTATCAATCAAATAATAATCGCTATCGTGTCTTTTTGTTACGAGCGATTTCTCTGTTGGTTTCGTTCGTAAAAATTGATAGTCCTTCGTAGTTGGTGGGGTAATTTCTCGGCGTTTATATTTCTCTAATAATTCCGCAACATCTTGAGTTTGTTTAAGGCTAAGAGGTCCCGCAACACTTTGTTTAACTTCATAAGTCAATTTTGCAATGTTAATTGCCATTTTTTCAAGCATATTACCCAAAGAACTATCAAGCGAACGCACAAGAGCAGTGTAGTATTGTATTTCTGGTCCAAGAACTGCAATAAAAACATTGTGAATTTTCATATTTAAAGTACCCTCGGGATCTTCTAACTCGCCCTCGTGTCTACCTTGAAAACCTACTGCAAACGATTCAACAGATGCATGAACAATTGATTTTATAGCCTCTTTTTTATCTAATGTTTCTTTGGTCATAATGTTTATTTTATCAAATTATCAATACTTATTCCCAACCCCTCCGCAATCTTGGTAACCGTTTGGATTGACGGTTTTGTTATCACATTTGATTCAATCTTAGTCAGTGTTGTATAGGGAATATCGCACTTTCTCGCAAGCGCGTCCTGTGTCAGTCCTTGCTTTGCTCGAAAGACTTTTATTTTATCCCCAATTTCTTTATTTTGTTTGCTTTCCATAGTATGATAGTATAAGTATGAGCGTTGAAACTAACCCTCACAACTATACTAACATGAATTTAATCTTTTCTCAAT
>Ga0209824_10002202_pt1 | contig 10243 bp, 6 predicted proteins | sample VDWuncwatermetaG_FD_184124 | JGI IMG/M metagenome (GOLD analysis project Ga0209824, IMG submission 184124) | Wastewater microbial communities from Netherlands to study Microbial Dark Matter (Phase II) - VDW unchlorinated drinking water (SPAdes)... ...
GTCTTATTATTTTTAGAGACGCTAAACCCTGTAATTTGGTTATTGTGGACTTGTTTTCTAACTGAGACGACGCAACCACGGGCATCTTCTTCTTAGAAGAAAAAATGATGTGATTAGAAGAGATAATTTTGCCTAACTTAAATAAACTAATAATAAAAACAAGTATCAAAACACTTACAAAAATTATTTTTGGTTTTATATGGATAGCTTTCAGAGAAAATAGATTCAGTGAGGGCATTTTAAATAATGGCTTGGGCCTAACCGGCGCATCTGGTGTATATTTGGTTATGTTTTGAGGCTCTTTATAATCTGGTATATAATCACGAGGATTGGCGTTTAAGAATTTGCAGTAAATTTTTAAGAATCCTTTTATATATATAGGGCTAAAATTTATAAGGCTATCTTCTTCTATGGCCTTAAGGATATTTAAATGAATTTTTGTGCGTTTTTGGACCTCTTCCATGCTCAAACCCTTCTCAAGGCGGATTTTCTTAAGTCTGGCTCCAGCTGATTCCATTATTTATTCTCCTTCTGGATAATTTCTTTTTCCAGCCACTCTTCTCTATCGATCAAGATTCTTCGGGGCCTGCTTCCTTCAAAAGAGCCAATAAGGCCTTCCTGCTCCATCATATCAATAATTCTGGCAGCGCGCGTATAGCCTAAACGCATACGCCTTTGTAATATTGACACTGATGCCTGGCCGCTCTCCATAATAACCCTGACTGCCTGCTCATAAAATTCGTCTTTTTGCCCGTTGGCAAAAGAGGATTTTTGCTGCTCTTTTAAGATTTCTTCGTCATAAACCGGCTCGCTCTGAGACTTAATAAATTCTACTACTCTCTCAATCTCTTTATCAGTAACTAATGGTCCTTGGGCGCGGATTAACTTTGATTCTCCGGGCCGTAAGAATAGCATATCTCCTTTACCTAAAAGTTTATCCGCTCCATTCATATCCAGCACTGTGCGCGAATCTACTTTAGAAGCTACTTTAAAAGATATCCGGGCAGGAAAATTAGCCTTGATGACTCCTGTAATTACATCTACTGAAGGCCGCTGCGTCGCCAATATCAAATGTATGCCTACTGCGCGGGAAAGCTGCGCTAAGCGGGTGATAGCATTTTCAATTTGGTCTCTGGCTACACTCATCAGATCAGCGAGTTCATCGATAATAACCACAATATAAGGAATGTTTTCTTGTTTCTCGTTATAAGCCTCGATATTTCTCACGCCTATTTTTGCTAAAAGCTGGTAGCGCTCTTCCATTTCATTGACTACCCAGTTAAGGGCAACTGAAGCTTTCTTGGCATCGGTAACCACAGGGCATAAAAGATGCGCTAACCCATTAAAGGGCGCCAGCTCCACCATTTTCGGATCAACCATTAAAAATTTTAGTTCCGCTGGTGAGGCTTTAAAGAGCATAGATAAAATCAAACAGTTTACGCATACGGTTTTGCCAGAACCCGTAGTGCCCGCGATTAAAAGATGCGGCATATCGCCTAAATCTGATACCACAGGCATTCCTGCAATATCTTTGCCTAAAGCAAGGGTTAATTTTGATTCCGCCTCTTTAAATTCCGAGGACACGAACACCTCTTTTAAATAAACAAAGCTGCTCTGTATGTTAGGGACCTCAACGCCTACCCTAGCCTTTCCAGGTATAGGCGCGACAATCCTCACCGACTGCGCCTTCATTGTTAAAGCAATATCATCGCCTAAAGCCACGATGCGGTTTAATTTTACTCCCGGAGCAGGCTCTAATTCATAACGGGTGATTATGGGCCCGCGTTCGATATCCGTAACCTTAACTGAAATACCAAAATCATCCAAGGTTTCTTCTAAAATACGCGCATTATGGGAAAGGTCTTCTTTAATTTGCCTGGCTTCAGGCGGAGGAGGCGATTCCAATAAATCCAAAGAGGGCAAGCGATAGTCGCCTATTTTTAGTTCTGAGGGTTTTGTTTTTACCCCGCCCTTCTTTATATTGTTTAGTTCGCTCTGTTTAAGAAGGGTGGGGTTTATTTGAATTTTAGGTTTTATAGGCAAAGGGGTTTTAAAAATAGATTCGACTATGCCCGGTTTTGCTGATAATACCAACGAATCTTTGGCTTCTTTCTTCTGGCTAAAATCCGGTTTAATTACCGCGGGCCTTGCTTTCTTTTTAAAACTAAAGATGGGTTTAAAGACAGCGCTGGTTTTATTGATAATATTTAAAAGCAATGAGGATATTAAAATCTCGGCAGTCAAAGCTACTGACAAAATAATCAATGTAATAAAAATAATAAACCCCCCTAATCTGCCAAAATACGAGGTGACAAAATTAGAGATAAATGCCCCCAAGAATCCTGCGTAATAAAATCTCATATATTCATTATTTAAATTAAACATGCCAATAAAAGAAGCTATGGACAATAGCAAAATACAAAATCCTGAAATTCTAGGGATACTTAAATAGGGTATCTGCTGCCTAAAAAACTTTATCCCTAATAACAAAATAAACAAGGGGATAATGAAACTGCCTGGCCGGCCAAATAAAAATATAATTATATTGCCAAGGTGTGCGCCGAATATACCGAGAAGATTCTTAGGCGGGATATTTGGATGAGAGGTATAGAAACTTAGGTCAAGCCGTTCAAACCTAAGCAGACTGGCTAAAACCATCAGCCCTATCGCAACTAAAATAACGCCTTTAATTTCATTTAATCTTCTTTCTTTCACTTCTAATGAGCAGATAACCCAGCACTTATTTGTAAGATTTTGAACATAACTCAAATAAGTGCTGGGTTATAGCGTCCATCATTTTACTTGTCTATAAGAAGCGTCTGCGAATTAACCCAAGCAACTTAGCATCACTTGCGTTCGCTAAGTTACGGCTTCATTTACTTGCTTCTTGCTTAAATTAATCCTGCCTAATTCATCTATGCCTATAACCTTAACTTTAATTTCATCTCCTACCTTAACTACCTCTTCTACATTCTTTACAAAACGTTCAGCTAATTCGGAAACATGCACTAAGCCATCTTTTCCGGGAGCAATTTCACAAAAAGCCCCAAAATTGGTTATGCGTTTTACCTTGCATACATATATGCGGCCTACCTCTACATCCTCGGCTATAGCCCTGATCATCTTAATCGCCTCTTCTGACTTTAGGTGGTCAACAGAAGAAACTAAAACGCTGCCATCATCCTGGATATCGATAGCTGCCCCTGTCTGAGCAATAATCTTCTTTATGGTCTTGCCACCCGGGCCGATAAGTTCGCCTATCTTCTCAGGGTTAACCTTAACTATATCTATGCGCGGGGCGTATGGAGACAATTGTTCGCGCGGATGAACCAACGCTGCATTAATTTTATCCAAAACAAATAATCTGCCCTCTCTTGACTGAAACAAGCAGGCTTTCAACAAATCTAAATCAATCCCGTCTATTTTTAGATCCAACTGCACAGCAGTAACGCCATTCCTGGTCCCGGCAACTTTAAAATCCATATCCCCGAAGTGGTCTTCCATGCCGGCGATGTCGCTCAATATCACTGCCTTATCGCCCTCTTTAATCAAACCCAATGCAACGCCGCCAACGGGGTCCTCTATCGGCACACCAGCATCCATTAATGCCAGGGTCGCTGCGCAAACCGTGGCCATACTGGAGGAGCCATTAGATTCCAAAATCTCCGACACTACCCTTACGGTATAAGGAAATTTATCCTTAGAAGGCATAACTGCCAGAAGCGATCTTTCTGCCAAAACGCCATGGCCTATTTCCCTGCGCCCCGGGCCGCGCATAGGAGCTGTTTCTCCCACGCTAAACGGCGGAAAGCTGTAATGCAGCATAAAGGACTTGTATTTCTTTCCTTCTAATGCTTCAATGAGCTGTTCGTCTTCTCCGGTGCCTAAGGTAGTAATTGCCAGGCTTTGCGTCTGGCCGCGCGTAAAAAGGCCGGATCCGTGTGTGCGGGGTAATACAGAAACCTCGCAACTGATAGGCCGTATCTCCTTAAAGCCTCTGCCATCTATACGCGCATTCTCTTTTAATATTTTCTCCCTTATCTGTTTTTTCTCTACCTCTGCTAAAGCCATTTTAATATCGGACGCGCTGCACTCCTCGCAGACAAGGCTATCTTCTAATTCTTTAGTCAATAAGTGAATCTGTTCAACCCTCTCATCATGGTTAGTTAATTTATAAATCTGTTTTAGCCTTTCGGTCCCTTCATCCTCAATTTTTTTCTGTAGTTTTGGGTCTATTTTCTTATACTGCACATAATCAGCCTTGGCTTTACCGAATTGATTTCTAAAATCTTCCTGAAGCTGTATTATGGCCTTAAGCTTTTCGTATCCGAATTTTACTGCCTCTTGAAATACATCTTCCGATACCTCTTTGGCCTTTGCTTCCAGCATCATAACACCTTTATTGTTAGCTGCCACCACAAGGTCTAAATCAGAATTATCTAATTCCGCATAAGTAGGATTAAGGATAAATTCATTATTCACCCTTCCCACACGACAGGAGCCCAACGGCCCGTTAAATGGTATATCGGAGATAGATAGCGCCGCGGAGGCGCCGGTAACCGCCAGGATATCAGGGTCATTTTCTCCATCGCTGGATAAAACAATCGCAATAACTTGAATCTCGTTTAAGAAACCCTTGGGGAATAAAGGCCTTATAGGCCGGTCAATAAGCCTTGCGGTCAAAATTTCGCTCTCAGAAGGCCTGCCTTCGCGTTTAAAGAATCCGCCGGGGATCCTTCCTGCGGCGTAAGTCTTCTCTTGATATTCTACGGTCAGAGGAAAGAAATCCTGTCCTTCTCTGGTTTCTTTAGACATACAGGCGGTAACAAGGACTACGGTTCCGCCGTATTGGACTGTAACCGAACCATTTGCCTGCTTGGCCATTTTTCCCGTCTCTAAAATTAAGTCATTATTTCCGAATGTGCTCTTCATCATAGTATCATCCTATCTATATTATAATATTGATATTCCATTCTTAAGGTAAAAAATCGGCGCTTATTTTCTCAGGTTAAGTTTCTCTATGACTTCTTCGTATTTCTTGGCATCTTTTTCCTTGAGGTAATTCAGTAACCTGCGGCGCCTTCCTACAAGCATCAAAAGCCCTCTTCGGGAATGAAAGTCTTTTTTATGCTGCTTAAAGTGATCGCCTAAGAGATTGATTCTCTCGGTTAAGATAGCCACCTGAACCTCTGCTGAACCCGTATCCCTAGAATGAACCTTAAAGTTATTAATAATCTCTGTCTTCTTATCTTTAACCAAAACCAATTTCTTCACCTCCTTCTTCTTTCAAGAGGGTTGCTCAAATTAATTTTCTCGTCGAGCAACCTCAATCATTAAATTTAATCTCACCTCCACTTATTTTATCGTCGGAAGAATAATCAAACTTTATTATTTTTACTAACTTTAACCGACTTTTAAGCCTTAAATTCATTGGTGGAGGTGAACTTTTAATTTTAAGCATACCTTATGTTTATTGCTCATTTTATCGTCTCATTTGACTTCACCTCAACCCTCCTGTAGTATCTTAAAAATAACTCTTATTTACGCAGGGTTTGCTCAAAACTACAGGGGGCCAGTAATGCCTAACTTCACAAGAGAAAAACTTTTATTCTATCCTGCCAGATTCGACCTTTATGAGTCCGTCTTTGAACATCTTGACTTATCTATTATCAAGGAACAGCTGCCTAAGCGCGGCAGAAAACCATTTTGCCGCCAAACAATATGCCGTGCCCTTATTTATAAGAATCTTAAAGCTATAAGAACATTGTCGGAATTAAGTTTTGAGCTGTCCACCAACTTAGGCATATCCTACGTATTAGGTTTTGATAAACGCTTACCCTCTCGGCATCGTTTTGAAGAATTCCTGCATAAGACACCTAACGCATTGCTACAGGAGATTCGTAAGCAGCAGATTAAAATCCTCGTTAAGTTAGGCGTTATTAACGGCAGATATCTTTCGACAGACTCAACGCCTATTATCGCCTGGGTTAAGCAAAATAACCCTAAGGTCTTCGTCGAGGGGAAGTTTGATAAAACTAAACTCCCCCAAGGCGATCCTGACGCACGATTGGGTTTTATGTCGCTGCAAAAACTCAAATCCAATTCCAAAGAGCAACAGCTAGATTTATTTCAATCCTCTTCCAATAATAAAACCGAAAAGAGGATCATTTACTTCTGGGGTTATCGTAATCACGTTATCTTTGATTCATTAAGCGAGTTACCTATATTCGAAAACACGCTGCCTGCCAACATATCTGATTGCACGGTAATCCTTCCGTCCTTTAAAGAACTTAAAAAGTATCTAGGGCTAAAACCTAAAGGAGTTATTGCCGATGCTGCTTACGATTCAGAGCGTATTCGTAAATATATAAGGCATTCCCTTAAAGCTAAGGATTTTATCCCTATCAACCCAAGATCCAGAAAACAAGATATCAAATTTACTTCTCACAACACCAGGGTTTGTATTGCCGGCTTTGAGATGTATTCCTGGGGTAAATTCAAAGACAGGGGCAGAATCAGAAGAAAATTTGTCTGTCCGATTACCCACTCTAAAAGCATAGCCAGAAAACACAACCATAGATGCCCTGTGAATCATCCCAAATTCTCCAAGGGCGGCTGTTATGCCTATGTAAGAGTGGATAAAAGCTATAGGCTTGACGCTATCAGTCCTAAATCCGAGTATTTTAAGAGAATTTACAGGATGCGCTCCGGTGATGAACGCGGTTTCTCCCGCCTGCTCAGCTTTTATATGCAGCAGCCCATACTTACAGGCTTAAATGCAGTGGCTAACCATTGCACATTAGCTCACATAAGCATATTGGCTATCGCTATTGCCGCTGTTAAAGCCAAGCAAAGCGATAAAACCAGATACATCAGAGGACTCTTAAAATATCTTTTGGAGAAATAGCCCTATTGTCAAAGAGCATTTGTTATCTATTTTTTAAAAACCCGAGTTTTGAGCAACCCTCCTTTCAAATGAAAATATTATACGCTACTTTATATTATAAGTCAATTATATTTAAAGATTCGAAATTTTGTCAGATGGATATTAATTTTTTAGCCTTCCCCAGATAAAAATAATAAATTTTCCCAAAGCCCAAATTGCCAATATCACAAAAAGGAAACCCAGCATAATTCTTAAAAATAAACCCAATAGTATAAGTAATGGAAAAAGTAAGATTCCTATGCCTGTAAATATAGCTACGGCGGCCAAAAAAGCTAAGCCCACAAAAAATGCTTTCATATTTTAAAATTCCCCCCTGTTATTTCCTTGCTACTAATGCATTATCTAATAATAGCAAAAGGGCAAATCTGGTTATAGGCACAATAAGTACAGGCCATATAGGCTGGAGTAGCGGGAAAATTCTGTTTTCGAATACCTGCCGAAACTAATATGATTTTCTCTTTTATTTTCTCTAGATTATCATTATCTATCCGGCTGCTTCCGATGATGCCCGATTCTAAAAAATACAATTCTACGCGCTTAGGCAATGCGCCAAAGACATTTTTATAAGCCAGCGCGTAAAGGGCAAGTTGTAAACTCTCCTGTGCCCGTTTATCCGCGTCTTTCTGATTATTTATCTGGGAGGTCTTAAAATCCATAATCACCGCACCGTCTTCTTCCATATCCACCCTGTCAAAGCGGCCGCTGATCTTATTATTGTCTAAAATAAATGCAAATTCTTTCTCGATGAACTTAGGCTGGGAGTTGCGCTTTTTCTCCGTATTAAAGAATCTGATTAATGCCTCCTCTCCCGTACGGAAACGTTCCTGCTGATGCTTTTCATCTAAAAATCCCTGGGGGTCAAAACTCTCTGCAAACGCATTCAATAAATCTGCCTGCGCCATTTTCTTGCCTGCCATCTTAAATTGAAAATATTTACTCACCGCCTCATGCATTGCCCGGCCATATATAACCGTATGGTGCTCCATAATGGGGACGCGCAGTATATTTACGTATTTATATTTTAAAGGGCAGGTCAGGTAATCATCTAGATGATAATAACTTAAATTTATGAGCCTGCCTTCGGGAATCTCTCCGGTTTCTGGCTTTGGAGAACCTTTTTCCGGAGCAAAACGCGCAATCTCCTCTATAGCGCTGGATTTCTTTTTTTCTAGTCCTTTAGTTTCTTTGCCTAAGGCCTCCATTACAAATTGGCTGACGCGCCTTGTGCGCATACCACCGTAATCCGCAGCGCTGGTAAGATACAGCTCTTCTTTAGCCCGGGTTATCCCCACATAAAAGAGCCTGCGCTCTTCCTGTATATGAGCGTCTCCGGCAGGCAATATCTCCTTAATTAACGCATCGGGTAATTCAATGGGCTGCCTGCGCCGGGGCCAAGGAAAACGGCCGCCGACTAAGCTGACTAAAAATACGGCCCTAAATTCTAATCCCTTTGCCTTATGTATAGTCAGGATATTCACTGCATCGCTATCTAAATCTGCCTCTACCGTAGGCGGGTCATCGCCTGCCTCGATTAAAAGATTCAGGTAATTCACAAAGGCAATTACGCGATCCTCCTTAGCTACCAGCTCAAAATCCCTAACCGCGTTAAAGAATTTAGCCAGGTTTTGTACTTTATCTTCCTTTTCTACATTAGGGTTATGGGTAAGCGTTTTTAGATATCCGGTCTCGGTTAAAAAACTATACAGCAGCCTTCCCGTGGTCTGTTCTCGTGAAATCTTAAGGAACTTCTCAATGTCTGCCAAAATATTTCTTATTTCCTTTCTAGACTCAATGCCCACCTCTTTTAACTCCGGTATATTTTCGATGGCCCCGAATACCAGATACAGCGGCTTGTTTCTGCGCTTGGCGTAATGCGCGCACAGGCTTAATTCAGATAGATTTAAAGAATAAACTTCAGAGCTTACCAAATAATATAGGCTTAAAGAATCATACGGGTTAGCTATTGCACGCAAGAAATTAATGCACAGCTTCACCTCTTCCCTGGAATAAAGGCCCTGGTTGCCGCTAAATTGCCAGGGGATATCCTGCATATTCATCGCCTGCAAGAAGCCTCGCGCATCAGAGTTGGAACGCACTAAAATAGCAAAATCACGATACTTAAAATTGCCTTTCTTTATTTTCTCTTTTATTATCTTGGCGACATTATCGCTTTCAGTAGAATTAGTATCAAAATGCAAATGCTTAATAGGCATGCCCTCTTTAGTTAAACCGACAAGCTGTTTATTGATACTGGCTTTGACTTCAAAGCGCTCAGGGTTATTATGCTGTATAAGCCGATAGGCACTGTCCAGAATTATCTGCGTAGAACGGTAATTCTGAATAATATTTACCTTCTTGGCGTCAGGGAAATCATTTATAAAATTTAAGAGGTTGGAATAAGCGGCGCCGCGGAAGCGGTATATACATTGGTCATCATCTCCGGTAACAGCGATATTTTGTTTTTTACCTGCCAGAAGCTTTGCTAGTTGGTACTGGGCGAAATTGGTATCCTGGAATTCATCCACTAAGATATATTTAAACTGCTCTTGATACCTTTTTAAAATTAAGGGGTGCTCCCGTAGAAGCTGCAAGGCCAGATAAAACTGATTGCCAAAATCCAGAAGCCCTTCTTTAGCGAGCAATTCCTGGTATTTGACATAGGCCAAAGCGACCTCCATCTGTTGAATGGCTTCCTCTTGTAATATCAAATCCTCGGGGCTTTGCTTTTCCTTTAATTGCAGGCCTTGCGCATAGTTAAGGTATTCCTTAGGCGATATATCTTCATCTTTTGCCCGGCTGAATAATGATAGCAATGCCTCAATAAAACGCGTGGGGTCAGATAATGGCCGGTAATAAGATAACTGGAATTCAAAAAGATGCTCGCGCAATAATACCGCTGCATCAGGATGAGTGAGGACTTTAAAATCCGGGTTTAGGCCGGCAACCAAGGCATTTTCACGCAGCAGCCTGTCGCCAAAGGCATGAAAGGTAGAAATCCAGATATCCGTATAACCATAAGGCACCAGAATATCTACGCGTTCCTGCATCTGATTGGCTGCCTTGTCAGTAAAAGTAAGCGCCAGTATTTCATCGGTCTTGGCCATGCCATTAGATAACAGCCAGGCAATCCTACGGGTAATAACTGTAGTTTTGCCCGTCCCTGCCCCGGCAATAATCAAAAGAGGCCCGCTCTTGTGCGTAACCGCTTCTAATTGCTCTTTGTTTAACCCTTCTAAGATTTTATCCATATGTTTATGTAAACAAGTAATAATTCAGGGTTTCGTTCTCAAGCACTGA
>Ga0209824_10002203_pt1 | contig 10243 bp, 5 predicted proteins | sample VDWuncwatermetaG_FD_184124 | JGI IMG/M metagenome (GOLD analysis project Ga0209824, IMG submission 184124) | Wastewater microbial communities from Netherlands to study Microbial Dark Matter (Phase II) - VDW unchlorinated drinking water (SPAdes)... ...
CGGGAAAGAAGTTCAACGTCTTCGCCTTCAAGAGTCGATTCCAAATCGACCATCTCGCGGTTGCAATTGGCCGGAAAACTTTTATCCGGATCATAGACATACGCAACGCCGCCACTCATACCAGCGGCAAAATTGCGCCCCGTCTTGCCAAGAACAACCACTCGGCCACCTGTCATGTACTCACAGGCGTGATCGCCTACACCTTCAACGACAGTTAGCGCACCACTGTTACGCACACAAAACCGCTCACCGGCCAAACCACGGAAATAAGCTTCACCCGTTGTCGCCCCATACAGAACCACATTGCCAATGAGCGTATTCTGCTCGGCAACAAAACTAGACGTTTTATCCGGATAAATAATGACTCGTCCACCTGAGAGACCTTTGCCCACATAATCGTTTGCATCGCCTTCAAGCTCGAGGGTCACACCACTTGGCACAAAAGCGCCAAAGCTTTGCCCGGCTGAGCCTTTGAATTTGAGATGGATCGTTTCATCAGGCAAACCGGTGCTGCCATGTTTGCGGCTGATTTCGCTACCCAGCATCGTACCCGTGGAACGATCACGATTATTAATCGTATAAGTGAGTTTGACCGGCGCCTTGCGTTCGATCGCCTCTTGGCAATCTTTAATGAGCTTGACGTCGAGCACTGCATCCAGACCATGATTCTGGTTTTGCATTTTGCGGATCGACACGTGATCGGCCATGGCTGGACGGTGGAAGATGGCTGAGTAATCCAAACCCTTAGCCTTGTAATGAGCAATGGCCGGATTGAAATCGAGTCTGTCGGACCGACCAACCATCTCATCCATGGTGCGGAAGCCAAGCTCTGCCATGATTTCGCGAATTTCTTGCGCAATGAAACGGAAAAAATTCACAACATTTTGCGCATTACCCGCAAACTTTTTGCGCAGTTCCGGATTTTGCGTGGCGATCCCCACCGGACACGTATCCAGGTGACAGGCGCGCATCATGATACAACCCAGCACCACCAAAGGGGCTGTGGCAAAACCAAATTCCTCACCGCCCAAAAGAGCGCCAATCACCACATCGCGACCCGTCTTCATTTGACCATCGACTTCCACACGGATGCGATCGCGTAAATTATTGGTCACCAAAGTTTGCTGCGTTTCTGCCAGACCAAGTTCCCAAGGAATGCCGGCATGCTTAATACTTGTCTGAGGCGAAGCACCCGTGCCACCGTCAAAACCTGAGATGAGCACGAGATCGGCTTTGGCTTTGGCCACGCCAGCCGCCACCGTTCCCACCCCGACTTCAGCAACCAATTTGACCGAAATCCCGGCGCGTGGATTCGCATTTTTTAAATCAAAAATGAGCTGAGCCAAATCTTCGATGGAATAAATATCGTGATGCGGCGGCGGTGAAATCAAACCCACACTCGGCGTGGAATGACGGACTTTGGCAATCCATGGCCAGACTTTCTTGCCTGGCAATTGCCCGCCTTCACCCGGCTTGGCCCCTTGTGCCATCTTGATTTGAATTTCATCGGCGTTAACCAGATAATGGCTCGTCACCCCAAAGCGACCCGAAGCCACTTGCTTAATGGCCGAACGGCGCAAATCACCGTTACTATCAGCCTTAAATCGACGCTCGTCTTCGCCGCCCTCGCCTGTGTTGGATTTTCCTCCCAAACGATTCATGGCAATGGCCACCGTTTCGTGCGCTTCCTGACTGATCGACCCGTAGGACATAGCCCCCGTCTTGAAGCGCTTGACGATGGTTTCTAAAGACTCAACTTCGTCGATGGAAATAGAAGTCCCTTTTTTAAATTTCATGAGCCCGCGCAACGTGCACAGGTTGTGACTCTGATCGTTCACGAGACGCGTGTAATCCTTGAACAGTTGATAGTTGTTTTGTGACGTCGCCTGCTGCAATTTGGCAATCGTATCGGGATTAAACAAATGGTAAGCCCCATCGCGGCGCCACTTGTACTCTCCACCAGGAGGCAGCAATTTGAAGCTAGCATAGCGCCTAGGAAAGGCTTTGCGATGACGCAGCAAAGTTTCCTTGGCCATGACATCCAAACCAACGCCTTCAATGCGAGAGGCTGTGCCGGTAAAATATTTGTCGATGATATCGCGGTTAAGCCCGATCGCTTCAAAAATCTGCGCCCCTCGATAACTTTGAATTGTCGAAATGCCCATCTTGGACATGACTTTAACAATCCCTTTGCGCACCGACTTGATGTAATTTTTAACAGCCATTTTGTGATCGAGCTTACCGAGCTTACCGGCATGCATCAAATCATCGAGAGTCTCAAAAGCCAGATAAGGATTGATGGCGCCTGCTCCATAGCCAACCAGCAAGGCAAAATGGTGGACTTCGCGCGGCTCACCGGACTCAATCACCAAACCAACTTTGGCTCTAGAGCCTTCACGCACCAGATGGTGATGCAAGCCCGCCGTGGCCAGCAAACTGGGCACCGGCACGTTGTCTTCATCAACGCCACGATCAGAAAGAATAAGAATGTTACAGCCGTCACGTATCGCTGCGCTAGCGGCCAAAAACAAAGCATCCAAAGCTGCTTTCATGCCCGTCTCACCTGCAGAGGCCTTAAAAAGAATTGGCAGCGTGCAAGCTTTGTAATGTTTAAAAGGCGTAGGACCAAGAGCCTTCAGCCGAGCCAATTCATCGTTATCCAAAATTGGGTTGAGTAACTTAATTTGTGCACAGCTCGAAGGGCCAGGCTGCAAAAGGTTTTGTTCAGGCCCAATCGTCGTAAAAACTGACGTCACCAATTCTTCGCGCAAGGCATCGAGTGGTGGGTTCGTCACTTGGGCAAAAAGCTGTTTGAAATAGCCGAACAACGGCACGGATTTTTCGGACAAAACAGCCAGCGGCGTATCGGTTCCCATGGAGCCAGTCGCCTCTATGCCCTCAACCGCCATCGGGGGAAGAATCAGGTCTAAATCTTCCTGCGTGTAACCAAAGGCCAATTGACGCTGCGTGACGGTGTCGTGATCGGGCTCCGGCACATCGTTAACGGCAGGAAGATCTTCAAGAGAAACCAGGTTATCCTTGAGCCATTTCCCATAAGGTTTGGCTGTGGCTAAAGAATGCTTCACTTCAGCATCATCGATGATACGCCCTTCAGCCATATCAACCAGAAACATGCGCCCAGGCTGCAGACGGCCTTTGACGAGCACGCTATTGGGTGCAACATCGTCAATGACACCGACCTCGGATGCCATAATGACCAAATCATCTTTGGTGACGTAGTAACGGGACGGACGCAGACCGTTGCGATCGAGCACAGCCCCAATCACGCGGCCATCCGTAAAGGCAATCGAAGCTGGCCCATCCCAAGGCTCCATGAGACAAGCATGATATTCGTAAAAATCCTTCTTCTCCTGCGACATGGATTCGTGCCCACTCCAGGCCTCTGGAATCATCATCATGATGGCCTGTGGCAAGGGGTAGCCTGCCATGACCAGCATTTCTAAAACGTTATCGAAGGTGGCCGAATCCGAATTGCCTTCAACGACAATCGGCAAAACGCTCTTGAGTTCATCGCCGAATAAGGGTGATGCAAAAAGGGCTTCACGGGCCCGCGTCCAGTTGATGTTGCCACGCAACGTATTGATTTCCCCATTGTGGCACAGGAACCGGAACGGTTGCGCGAGCTCCCACTTTGGAAATGTGTTGGTCGAAAAACGCGAATGGACCATGCCAATGGCGCTTTTGACGGCTGGGTCATGTAATTCTTTAAAGAACGGCCGCAGTTGATGAGAAATCAACATGCCCTTGAACACAATCGTGCGCGAGGAAAGAGTCGGAATATAAATTTGCGACTTGTCCGTCATGTGAGAGGCCCGAATGGCATTCTCAAAAGCTTTACGAATGATGAATAGACGTCTCTCGAGTGCGGTTTCTGGATCGCCTGGTAAACCGGGACCACTGGGTCCCTCACCAATAAAAATTTGTTTCATGGCAGGCATGGGTTCACGGGCCGTGTTGCCAATCATGGAGTGATCAATCAAAACTTCGCGCCAACCCAAAACAATTTGGCCCTGAGCTCGCACAATGCTCTCGAGTAAGCCGGCCGCTTCAGCTTGTTGCTGCACTTCACGCGGTAAAAAAACATGCCCGGTGCCGTAGTGCCCTTCGTCTGGCAGAATGAAACCCAAAGTCTTTGTCTCACGAACATAATATTCATGGGGAATCTGCATGAGAATGCCAGCCCCGTCGCCCGTGTTGTCTTCACAACCACAACCACCGCGATGCTCGAGATGATCCAAAGCCAGCAAAGCTTTTTCTACAATATCGTGAGATTTTTTTCCTTTAAGATGAACAATCATGGCAACGCCACAGCTGTCATGCTCGTGACGAAATGAATAGAGCCCCTCATCTTTTGGGTTCAGGTTACGAACGTGCGTGCTCAAATGAGCCTCCTCAAATCATTGGCCGACTAAACCAAGGTAAAAACCGACAAATTGCTAATAACAACCCACACAGCGCAGGGCACCCCTTATTCACTAAAATCCTCATGATTTCAAGCCTCTCGTGGCGGGATGTCAAAGTCATTTTTTAATTTAGAATGAATACAAGTAATTGATATCTTTGATACTTATAATTTCAGAGTCTTGAAATAGAAAAACTGACGCTGGCTTGCCTGTCCAAAGTCATTGCTTATTTGTCTTTGAATTCTGTTCACGCAGAGCTTGGGGCACAAAAAACACACCATAATCCAGGACGGCACGAAAAAATGTCCCTGCAAAATCCCGGTACCGCAAGTAACTGACCATACGAACTTCTTTTATGAAAAGGACGATAGAAACGGCCAATAGCAAACGCAAAGTCGCCGAAAGAATAAAAACTTCATGATAAGGCAAACGCCCCGGTGCCTGATTATAGATGATCACGCCACCCAAAAGCGAGCCAAAGACCATCGCGAGATTGCACAAGAGTTGTTGCAGAGTAAAAAATTGGGCTCGATTATTTTTGGTGGTCGAATCCATCATGAAATTAAACCAGCTCAGCTCAAAACCAGCCCAGAAAATACCAGACAGTATCTGCAACGCACAGAGATACCACAGCGAATCTCCAAAAACCCAGATGATCGGCATGAAGGCAATGCCAAAACTGGAAATAACCAGCATGCGCCGACAGCCATAGCGATCACAGAGTGCCCCCCATGCGGGTGAGCAGAAAAAACGCACGAGCACGACCAAAGACGTCACGAGAGCAAAATGAGCATAATCAAGTTTGAGCACCGTCAACATGTAAGGCGCAAAAAATGGCACGGAGGTGTAGGTGGCAAAAGACATCAGCGCCAAATAAAGAATGAACCGGCCCAAGTGGTTTTGATTGAGTGAACGAATTTCTTTAAAGAGCCGCAAGGGGACAAATTCTCTGAAATCAATTTTGGGTTCATCCTGCCACCAAAGAAACAGTGCCGACACCAAACGCGCCACTAGCGCGACACCAAAGAGAACACCAAAAGCCAGCCAGGCATTGCTCGTCTGTTCCTGCACATAGCTCAGTAGTGGCCCACCGGCCAGAATGGCCGCAAATACCACTGTCTGCGTCACGCGTTTATGAAAGCCAAAAAACTCACCCCTTTCGGATTCATTAAGCAAATCGGCCATCCAGGAATTCCAAGCTGGCATGTGAGTGAGAATTAAAATTTGGTAGAGAGAAACCATCGCTAAAAAAAATAAAAAGGGCTGCTGAAAAATTGGCGAGAGCAGCATGGGTAAAAATGTGAGTGCCTGTAAAATGACACTGAAGACAATAAAGCGTGAACGCGAACCAAAAAATTTAATCAAGCTTGGACAGGCCGTTTGAAACACTGCCCCCAAGAAAAGAGGGACTGTCATGAGCAAGCCCAGTTCGATCGAATTGGCCCCGAGCCAGAGTGCAAATGGCTGGAAATAAGTTTCCCCAAAACCAACCATGATAAAATAAAAACTCCCATCAGCCAAAGAAAATTTGAGTGAACGAATGATATCCGTTTTAGAGAGATGAGTTTTAACAGGCACGGGTTATTCTAGCACGACAAGGTGCCAGCGTCAGCTGATGATCTCAAAATCAAGGACAATGGGATCATGCGTAGAAAGACGCCCATTTGCATCGCTGAGCTGCCCAACAACTTTGGGTTTTTCGGCCTGGGGATGGCTGCTCGAAATGACTCGCTCACTGGCTGCAAACCAATCAAGCTTAAGAGAAATTTTATCGCCATGAGAGCGTAATAAACGGCGGGCCGATTTCACCATCCAACTGGGCAGCACTGGATTTAACGCTGCACTCGCCGCGAGCTCTTCCCCACTCATGTGAAATGTCCCGCGACCCATTTCGTTGAGCGCCTCCCAGGAAAAGCCATGTTTTTTTAACGAATGGAAAACTGCCGTTTCGAAATGGCGCTCGGGATAGGTGTGATGTTCATCGAGGATATAATCAACCCCACGTGAGGCTTTATTGGCCAGTCCAGCCGCCAATCCCCAAACTGAGGACGCATCATAAGTGCTGGTGTTAAAGGCCCCGCCAATTAAAGTCGGCAACGCGCCAGGTTCGGCACGAACAGAAGAGAGTAGATGCTCCATTTGCACGCCGCGATGCTTGGGCGACGACAACACATCAAAGGAAACACAGCCGAGCGTAAGCGGCACCCCCACAAAATCGACATCGACCAATAAAGCTTTTGGTGAGCCATAACGCTTACGCGTGTCGCACATGGGATCTTTGCCATTTTCCAGCGCAACCACACGCGGACGAGACAATGGCAGGCGAGACAGAACAACCACCCCCTCTAGTCCAACGATATCAGCCTTAGCAAAGTTTTGTGGACCAAAATGCAGGTAGTGACTCGCAAAAACATAATTGCATTCGGTCTCAATGGCTAAGCTCCGCGCAACATTGCGATTCCCTGACCTGGCTAGCCCCAAATCAACAGACGTTAGACAAATAACATCGGCTTTGGAAATAATTGGATGCGTTTTTATGACTTCCAGAATACCCTCAAATGAGAGTCCGTGATGCAAATCCCAGGACACGGCCCGCCAAAAAGGCTTAGTCAGCACGCCGGTAGGCGCATAAGCCCCAAACTCATACCCAAACGCCAGACGATCAATTTCGTCTCTTAAGCCAGCAAAAATTTTTGAGCGTAGCAACTTAGGTGTGGACCCATATCCCGACAAAACTGCCAGACGAGAGCCCAGTTTATGCGTGAGCATGCGCTCGCCTTCAACAAGTTCAGCTCGGCTCTTGTTCTGCCATTCATCCAATTTGCGTTGTAAATCCATGGTCATGGTCTTGGCCTCGTTTGGCTCATCGTTCATCGAAGCTTTTGTCTCAAGATAGACAATACATGATTTACAAAGAGGGGGCGATTATTTTAGATTCAGAACGCTTCTTCTTTTTATGATAACGGATAACATCTATATTTTTGGCGGACATGCTCTATCTGTCAATTACCATGAGCTTCTGACAGCTGCAAAAGCTTCAGGTGAAATCACCAGCCGAGAAATTTTCTGCATTGACGATAACCCAACTTGTGTGGCCGCAAGCACGATCCCACAAGCTCACATTTGCCTGCATCCCGCTGAGTTTATCGCAAAGTATATCAATCGTCATTATGAACAGCACCCTTTAGATGCCATCGTGCCTGACCACACCGCCCAACACGTCTTGCTCAAAGTTTTTTTGGATAAGGTCGCCGCTCAAGGGACGTTCAAAACCCAACTCATTCCTTTGAAAGAAGGACCCAATACACCTTTTCTGCATAAAGCCGAAAACCAGGCCATCTGGGCCATTAGTTACGCCACCTGGATATGCCCGCCCGATTGCCAAGAACCGGCTATTTGTCCCCACACAAAAGCCCCACGATCGTGGGATTGCGGTGATGTTTTAAAACCGAGTCAAACAAACTCAAACAACAAAGTCGTCACACATCTTTTTGCCTGTGCCCCGCTCTACCAACATATTGTTCAAATTCCCGGCGCTGTGATTTGTCAGGAAATGATGACTTTCGAAAAATCCCTCACAGAAAATCCGCCTGAGCGTGTGATTATTGGCACCCATTCTCATTGCCACGGCATCATCGGGCATTTTGCAATTGAACCAAAAACCTTGACTCAATGAAATTAATAAATCGCTTTGATTGAAATCCGCGGATAATATTTTGCCAGAATACGCTTATAGCCATAGCCCTTGAGCGCCATGGCTTTAGCCCCATACTGGCAGAGGCCAACGCCATGTCCAAACCCATTTCCTTTAATCGTCACGCTTTTATCGGAATGGGTATAAATGGTGAAAAGTTGGCTCTTCACATTGTAGCTTCCCATCACGTAACGAAAATCACGCCCCCCAATTGTATGATGACCATCTAAGTCTTGATAATCAACGGCATTAACATAACCACTTTTGTTACGTTTTTTGACTTTAAGGGATTCCAAACCATTAACGCCATATCCCCGACGCTCCAAGCGGTTTTCGATTTCAAACAAGCTCGATGAAACCGTCCACTGACGAAAAGGCGAAATCGTACAAAAGCTATCTTTACCCGCCTTAGTTAGTAAATCGGTTTGCGCTAACTTGGCACCTGCGGCTGTTTCCATGCGACCACCACAAGTGGATGAAAAATAGGCTTGCACGATTTGGCTATTGGTCATCAAGACCTGGCCCCTCGTCTGTTCCACTATACCTTTGAGAAAACCACTTTTATCTCGATTCGCACGAAAAACTTGATCCCCTTGCGAATCGACAACATCGTAGTGGCGACCCTTGTCGCGAGCGGCTTCCATACGCGACAAAGCATACGAACGTGCGGCAACTGTTTGTGCCTTAAGGGCTTCGAGGGGCCAACGCGGGCTCATTTCGTGGCCAATAACCCCAGCCAAGTAAGTCTCCAAAGGAATTTCTAGAATATGCCCACGCCGGCCTGAAACTTTGACACGAATAGTCGGCTCTGGATTTTCCAAAACGGAAATTGAGGTCCCACCAGCCTGAACGTCAAGCCCTAAACAAAAAAAACAAATAACACTGATAAGAAAAAAAGTTCGACGATGTGACATGTCATCACGCTAACTGATGACGTTCTCAGAGACAAGATTGAAGACAAATAAAAAGCTAATAACTCGCCGAGGCTGACGCAGCAGAAATAGAAACAGTCCGCCTGCGTCCGGCTTCAAGAATGTCTTTAGGTGGGAGCTTAAGTTGCCTAACAAGCCTCACCCACGACAGCATACGCAAAATGTAATAAGAGATATCAATTTCCCACCAATAAAATCCCTGACGTGCAGAATGCTGATAATGATGATGATTGTTATGCCAACCCTCACCCAAAGTAATAAGTGCTAACCAAAAATTATTGCGACTCGTGTCGCCTGTGACAAAGCGCTTCTTCCCCCACACATGACAAAGCGAATTGATCACATACGTGCCATGATAAAGGAAAATCGTGCTGACAAAATAACCCCACGTTAACCCAGCAAGCCCAAGTGACATGTACAACACAAGAGCATAAGTGATGGTGGGTAAAAGTGAATGCCTGTCGATAAAACGCAACTCGGGAAATTTTACCAAATCAGGAATCAGTTTTTCATCGGTATCCGCGGTATCTTCACGAAAGACCCAACCCACATGCGACTGAAACAAACCGTGCTGTTTGGGTGAATGAACATCTTGGGGTTCATCAGAATATTTGTGATGATGACGGTGCCGAGACGCCCACCACAGTGGCCCTTTTTGCCCAGCTGTGGCCCCAAGCCAAGCGAGCAAAAACTGAAAAATACGATTTGTTTTGTAAGCTTTATGCGAGAAGTAACGATGGTAGCCTGCCGTAATCGCCCACATCCGGACAAAGTAAGATCCGACACAAAGGGCCACCCAAGCCCAGTGAAAAGGCACGGCAAAAACAAGCAAAAGGGTCAGATGTAACAGGCAAAAATAGAAAAAATCAATTTTTTGGATGGTCACTTTGGTCATGAAAAAATGCTGTAACACACTCATTCTGGCCTGTCATGATTTTTTCCCCTCTGGCCAACTCACATGCAAATCCCGCTGAGGATACGGCACACTGATGCCGTGAATTTGAAATTCTTCATTTAACGCGAATAATAGATCACTCGTTGCCATATAACGATCTTCAACATGTGCAATCCATACCCATAATTCAAACTGCAGCCCATTGTCGCCAAAACTTGTGAAATTAAGATGGGGCCCAGGTTCAGGCAAGATTTTTTGCTGACGTGAACAAGTCGCTTTAACAAGCATCTGCAAATTT
>Ga0209824_10002204_pt1 | contig 10243 bp, 2 predicted proteins | sample VDWuncwatermetaG_FD_184124 | JGI IMG/M metagenome (GOLD analysis project Ga0209824, IMG submission 184124) | Wastewater microbial communities from Netherlands to study Microbial Dark Matter (Phase II) - VDW unchlorinated drinking water (SPAdes)... ...
CCCTCGCCTCTCATCATTTAATAAAGCGTAATTCCATTTATAATTTAACAAAATCAAGTTGCTCCCTCACCCTCGCTGCGCGCTCCCTCTCCCGGAGGGAGAGGGATATAAAGTCCGCCTTCGGCCCCCTCGCTACGGGAGAAGGGTGGGGAGAGCGTAGCGAGGGGGCCGAAGGCGGGAACAAAATTGAGTGTTTAATAAAACACCACCCCTAAAATCATGTCCTCTAAAATTCGCATCGGTTTAGTTTCCATCAGTGATCGCGCCAGCAGCGGGGTCTATCAAGACGCGGGCTTGCCCGCATTAGAAGAATGGTTCACGCGCGCACTACTCAGCCCGTGGCAATCCATCACCCGATTAATCCCCGACGAGCAAGCACTCATCGAAGCCACCTTAATTGAATTAGCCGACACCGAACATTGCGATTTAATTTTAACCACGGGCGGCACCGGCCCTGCGCCGCGCGACGTTACCCCGGAAGCGACTCTAGCGGTGGCACATAAAGTATTGCCCGGCTTCGGCGAACAAATGCGCGCGGTGAGTTTGAAATATGTACCGACCGCAATTTTGTCGCGCCAAGTGGGCGTGATACGCGGGCAATCTTTAATCATCAACCTGCCGGGGCAACCAAAAGCCATCAAAGAAACGCTGGATGGCATATTCGCCGCCGTGCCATATTGCATAGACCTCATCGGCGGGGCTTATATTGAAACTCACCCCGATGTGATAACTGCTTTTCGCCCTAAGTCAGCGCGGCGTTAAACATAGTGGTGTGGCACCTCGCCATTGACTGCAACCACAGGGAATTACGGTGGCCGAAATTACTTGACCACTATAGGAACTGCACCCCCATCCTAGCCTTCCCCCTGCCAGGGGGAAGGGATAAAAAAACCTTACCCCCATCTACGATTTTAAGCTACGGCAGAATCGTGATGGTGTTAACACCGTTAAGCGTGCTTACACCAAAGCTTCCTCCTGCCCCCTCTAAGAATACAGCCGCGAGCTGCACCCCGTTAGCAGCACTACTATCAAAAAACAGCATAGCATCCGCGCCATTTGGGTCGACTCTAAAAAATACACCGCGCGTATCATCGCCCCGTACCAGCGCAAAAGTATTTTGGGCTGTCAGACCATTATCATTAAAGCCCGCTGTTCCCGCTGCCGCTAGTGTCAAGCCCCCATTCAAAGTAATGGTGTCTTGCGTATCTAAATCTACAATGCGCTCATACATCATGTCAATACCATTGGGCATCAGGGGCGTAAAACGAAAATCTCCTTTGTCGCCCCCCACAATCGCCACGGCATCTCCCCGATTAAAGATGAAGTTATCTGCGCCCAGCCCGCCCGTCAGCGTGTCGCCCCCCAACCCGCCCGTGATGGTGTCGTTACCCAGACCACCGAAGATAACATCACCGAGCGGGTTCGCTACATTCGCAGTAGCAGCGGTGTTAGAGCCTGTAATCACGTCATTCCCCGCATTGCCATAAACTGTTGCAGCAAGAGGTACAGTAACACTACCATTCAACGCATGTACGTCGATCGTATTGTTCCCATTGCCCCCAATAAACCACTGCGAATTGGGTACTTGATTGCCCGCCGCGTCGCCCCAGTTACCGTCTGCATCCACATAGCCCACTTTTACAAAGTCGGTTGTAGCCAGCGTTGCATTGGTAGCAATGGTGAGGTTGGTGGTTGTGCCACCGAACAATATGCCTGGGGTGAGCACCTCCGTACCATTTTTAAAAATGGTCAGCCCTGCTGTAGTAGGCGTACCCATTATCTCGTTAAAATTAAGCGTGACCGAAGCATTTGCGCCTGTGGTAAAGCTGCCACCCACCACGCTGGGTGTCGCAATATCCATGGTAATAATGGTGGGGTTGGACTGCCCCACATTGCCTGCCGCATCGGCTATGGATGCCACTACGGTCATTTGTCCGGGTTGCAAAAATTGAATATCGAACAGGGTATTGAGCTGAGCCGGCAAATTAGGGTCGGTATCCGCCAACATTCTCCACGATCCATCCGCCTGTACGATTGCCGTGCCGCCGATTGCGGGGTGCACACCGTCGTTGATCTCCACGTTAAGTATTTGTCCTGCGAGCGCGACCTCTGTCGTACCGCTGATAGACCAAGCTAGCCCAGCATTACCGGGGTTCTCTACATTCGGCTGAGGTAGGGTATTAGCCGTTGTCGCTTCCAAATAATTCAAGATATTGTCGCCCATGATGGTGTTGATGATGATGACGGGCGCGGTGGTGTCTTGTACTGATAAATTCGCGTTGTCCTCTGTGGTCGTGGCATTACCCACAATGTCTGTTGCGGTTACAAAAACATTGCGGTCGTTGAGTAAATTCGCATTGATGTTGTTGATGGTGTAGCTCGCTGTCCAGATGCCTGATCCCGCTGCAGTTTCTTGTGCTGTTATAACCGCTGACACGCCGCTGTTGAATTCGCGGAAATCCATCGTTACGCTGCTGATGTCTGTGTTGCCATCACCGTTTGTTCCAAGATTATTCCAAGTCGCGGTGATGGTGTTTTCCACCACATACACCTCTCCTGCCACTTCTCCCGCAAGTACGCCTGTACCTGTTGAAGTGACCAAAATATTGCCAGCCGCAACAACAGGCGGTGCATCATTCGAGGTTGTAAAATTCAGCGTGGTAGCATTTAGTATCCCAGCAAAATTTAGGTTGGAAGTACTTCTGATTACGCCTCCATTTATCTGCACGTTGTAGCCCGTGTTGAGTGCCAAATTGTTTGTGGGATTGATGGTCACGATGTTACCGCTGAAGGTAACTTGGCTGGTGTCCGTTACGCTAATGGTATTTGTAATCGTACCAGCAGCATCTCTAATCACAATATTGCCTGTGCCTGCCATTACCGCATCCGAAAAAGTCAGCACGATATTGCTGCTAACGGCCACATTCAAACCATCATCCGCTGGCGAACTTGAAAGCAGTGTCGGCGCAACGGTGCTGGTGGTATTAAAGTTCAATGTGGTCGCATTTAAGATACCCGCATAGGGATTGCCCGCTACGTCTTTAATCACGCCGGGGTTCATGGTCACGTTATAAACGCCATCGACCAATAGATCGGCTGTAGGATTAATCGTTACGGTGTTGCTGTTAAAGGTCACCGTGCCATCAAGATCAACCGCCCCGCCTAGCGTAATGGTGCGTGTGTCAAGTGAATCATTCGCATTGGTGATAACGATATCCCCTACGCCCGCCACTACGTTTTCGCTAAAGGTCAGTACGATATTATTGCCAACAGCCACAGCGGTCGCGTTATCCGCAGGCGATGCACTCACCAGCGTCGGTGCAGGGCCGGTTAAAAAGTTGAGCGTGGTGGTATCTAAAATGCCTCTAAACGCATTCGGCGTAGTCAGCGTATCCCGAATCACTCCCGATTCCATGGTCACGTAATAAGCGCGATCACTCAACAAATCCAGCGCGGGGTTAATCGTCACCACACTGCCCGCAAACGTCACTTGGCTAATGTCGGTCACCGGAATAATACGAACATCCGTCCCACCAGTAATAATGATATTGCCCGTGCCCGCCGCTACGGCTTTATTAAATGTCAGCACAATGTGGTTGCTGCCCAAAATCGAATTCGTATTATCCACAGGCGTAGTCGAAACCAACAACGGCCCATTGCTGGTAGCAGGTGCGGGCGCGGTGGTGACAATGCCATCCGAAACCGAGGTGCTGAAGGTAGGAGGAATCGTGCCGGAGGTAACGAAGGTGACTGCCGCGCTAGGTGTTGCGATACTTTGCGCGGTGAAGCTATAGGTCGTGACTGAACCGACTGTGGTTGTCGTTACCCCAGTTCCCACAAACGCACCACCCGTTACATTGCTCACGATAAAGGTCAATGCTTCGGTGGGTGTATTTCCAACAATAATGTCCGCATCCGTCGCAGAGAAATTTGTAGATGATATTTGTATGGTTGTGCCGTCTACAGGACTCAAAACAGGCAGCGTGTTGTTTGCCAGAATAGGTGCGGCGTTAATGACATTCACGGTCACCGTCGCAGTTTCAGTTAGCCCGCCGCCACTGGTAACAGTGTAAGTAAAGGTATCTATGCCAGCAAAATTCAAAGTCGGTGTGTAGGTTACTGTGCCATTTGCGTTATCTAACGACACCACCCCGCCGTTTGCGCCTTGAGTCACGGCGGTCAACGTGCGGGCTGTATCTTCAAAGTTATCCGCACTCGCGCCATTCGTACCCGTGATGACGTTCACCGTCACTGCATTATCCGAGCGTGTGCTGATGGTGTCCGCCACGATATCGGCTACCGCACTCACGGTAATCGCCACTGTGTCGCTGTCGGTGAGCGGAGTCGGTGATACTACTAGCACTGCGCTATCCGTCGAAAGCACCGTCAGCGTATCCGCCCCGTTGTAATCTGCATTAGCGGTGTAAGTTAAGCTCGCCAACGCTGCGTTAATCGCGGTCTGCGTGCCAGATAAGGTTAACGTTGCGGTGTTATTTGCCCCCGCGCTGATGATCGCCCCACCATCTACCAATGTCACAAACAATTTTCCGTTAGTCACTGTAAGCTGAGTAGTCGCAATATTGCCATCCACATCATTCACGCTGATGGTATTGCCCGCCCCTGTGAAGGTCAGCGGCGTATCTTCATTCACCACACGCGCCCCGCTTACCGTGTTTACGGGCGCATCGTTGTCTATCGGGGTCACGGTTACACTCACCGTCGCAATCTCAGTCACTCCACCACTGGTCACCGTGTAAGTGAAACTGTCTGCGCCAAAGAAATTTAAGTTGGGGGTGTAGGTCACTGTGTCAGTCACAGTATCAAACGTAACTGTACCGTTGGTTGCTACTCCCACCGCAGTCACATCCCCTGCGCCAGTAAATGTATCATTATCTAAAACACTGATCGTGACCGGTGCCTCCTCTGCTGTAGTCGCCGCATCATTCGCAATATCAGCCACTGCGCTTACCGTTACACTCACCGTATCTGTCGCAGCAGAGAACGCGGTCGCCCCGCCATTTGCTACAGTGCTAACCTTAGTAGCAGCAGTGCCAGTGGTTTGATCCCAAGCGCGTATTGACAATGAAGCCGACACAGAGCCATTAAAGTCTGCAACAATGGGTCTGAAATAAAGCCTAGTCTGGTCATTATCCGCAAGCAATAATGATTGTGTGTCATCGACTACCCCCACTAGAGTCCAGCCTGTACCACCATTGGTGCTGTAATACCAAGTCCCCTGGGTCTCATTCGTCGCAACAATCGCAATGCCTTTTACCGCGCCTGCATCCGCATCACTAATCCCCGTAGTAAAGGCCGACACGAGCGAACCAATCGCGCTTGATGGTGCAGGGGCATCTTCAGCCACCGTGATATTAAGGGCTGTGTCCCCTAACACGGGCGCATCGTTGGTGCCGTTGATGGTGATTGCTACGTTCTGCTCGGCAAATGCGGCATTGCTATCGGTCGCACGCACCGTGTAGGAAAGGGTCAATGACTCTCCTGCAACCAAGTAATTAAAAGCCTGAGTGCCAGAGTTAAAAGTCCAATCTAAATTATTGGGCGCAGCCGCGTTGGCTGCAATTGAACCCGCCGTCACAGTGAGCATATTTTGCACATCCCCAGCAACCAATGTGCCCGTAGTGCCGCTCAGCGACACGCCCGTCACCACTGCAGTTACCGTGTCACCTAAATCAACATCGGTTACTGTCAGAGTGCCGCTGGTGCTTAACGTCCCGCTCGTCTCAGCAAAGGACGTTGCGACGGTGTCTGTGGTTACAGAACTAATCACTGGAGCATCGTTGCTGCCCGCGATGGTGACGGTCACCAGTTGGGTGGTGCCGTCCGCCGTGGCGACCGTAACGGTTTCGGTCAGGGTGGTGTTCGCGCCCGCGCTGTTCAGTGCCTGCACCGCCGCGTTGTTGTCATCCAGTGTGTAGCTCCATGTCCCCGCCGTATCGATTGAGAATGTGCCGTAGGTTTTTGCCACGCCCGCCTGTATGACGAAGGCCGCCGAGCTATCTGGGTCTGTTGCGTTGAGATCGCCGCTAGCGGTGGCATCGCCCGCCGTACCGTTGAGTACGCCGCTCTTCTCGGTGACCGCTGTGTCTTGCGCGCCGTTGAGCACGATGGTCGCCGCGTCGTTCGCGCCGTTGATGGTGATGTTGATCAGTTGGGTGGTGCCGTCCGCCGTGGCGACCGTAACGGTTTCGGTCAGGGTGGTGTTCGCGCCCGCGCTGTTCAGTGCCTGCACCGCCGCGTTGTTGTCATCCAGTGTGTAGCTCCATGTCCCCGCCGTATCGATTGAGAATGTGCCGTAGGTTTTTGCCACGCCCGCCTGTATGACGAAGGCCGCCGAGCTATCTGGGTCTGTTGCGTTGAGATCGCCGCTAGCGGTGGCATCGCCCGCCGTACCGTTGAGTACGCCGCTCTTCTCGGTGACCGCTGTGTCTTGCGCGCCGTTGAGCACGATGGTCGCCGCGTCGTTGACATTGCTAAAAGTAATCGTAGCGGGTGTAGGGGTGTTGGACGCACCCGGAATAGCAACGGGAGTGCCCGTACTACTATCTGTACCCGTTACCAATGTGCTAAATGAAGGAGGAGCTTCTCCGCCATTATGTATAAACTGTATTTGCTCCGCTCTCACTTGCTCTGCGGTGAAGCTGGTAATGGCAGTCTTGGCCGCAAACGTTATAGCAGAATCAGAAGCCAGCACAAACTTGCCATTAGCCACATCACTCACGGTGAAGGTATAAACCAACGGATCCGTGTTTGTATCCACGTCAACATTGGAAATATTAGTTGACGTAATGGTGACGGTGCCACCCTCCGCAATAGTTAAATTGTTATTAGATATGCGGGGCGGCTCGGCGATGGGGTTCACGGTCACGGCGATAATACTGGTATCCGTTTTTACACCCCCTGCTCCTGTTGCACCCAGATCGCTGGTTATAACCGTGATAGTGTCTTGGCCGTTAAAATCCAAGTTGCCCCGATAAATTAAAGTTGCCAAGGCAGTATTGATGTTTGCAGTTGTACCAGTAAAAGTAAGCGTCGCCGAGCCATTTGCGCCAGCCGTAACGTTTAGGCCACCTGTTGTGCTCAGTGTCAACGTGCCTTGTGTGGCAGTCAAAGTGACTTGGAGGCTGGTCGCGTCTAGGTCAGACACTGAAATGCCAGAGACAGGTAAATTGACATCCTCGTTTACGCTGACCGAAGCGGGGGCTGAATTGATGGGTGCGTCATTGACCGCATTCACGGTGATAGTGGCCGTGGCCGTATTGGATATTAATGCCCCATCACTCACGGTATAAGTAAAACTATCCGTGCCATTGAAATTCGCGTTGGGCGTGTAGCTGAACGTACCATCTGCATTTAAGGTAAGTGTGCCGTTTGTAGTGGTTGTTCCCACGGATGTGGTGAGTATTGTGCTATCCACATCTGTATCGTTCGTTAAGACTGAGCCTGTAATCGCTGGGGCATCTTCATCCCCGTTAAAGTTGTCGTTCTGTGCAACGGGCGCGTCGTTCACATTTGCTATAGTGATAGTGAAGTCATCAAACACACTGGCCGTGCCATCGCTGGCGGTGACGCGCACGCTGATTGTGCCGACATCACCGTTTGCGGGCGTACCGCTGAAAGTGTTTGTAGCACTATTAAATGCGAGCCAAGCTGGCAGAGTCCCGCCGCCACTCAATGTAGCTGCATAGGTGAGTGATGCGCCCGCATCGACATCGGCGAACGTACCCGCAGGTACTTGAAAACTGAACGCGCTATCTTCAGTGGCATTTTGGTCAGCAACAGCATTAGCTACGGTGGGCGCATCATTGGTGTTTGCCACAACGATATTAAAATCGTCAAACACACTGGCCGTGCCGTCGCTGGCGGTGACGCGCACGCTGATTGTGCCGACATCACCGTTTGCGGGCATACCGCTAAAGGTGCGAGTTACAGCGTCAAATGCAAGCCAAGTTGGCAGAGTCCCGCCGTCTGTCAATGTCGCGCTGTAAGTGAGCGTCGCACCCGCATCGACATCGGAAAATGTGTTGACTGGCACAATGAAATTAAACGCGCTGTCTTCGTTGACGTTTTGATCGACAATGCCAGCAGCAATAGTGGGCGCGTCGTTGGTGTTTGCCACAACGATATTAAAATCGTCAAACACACTGGCCGTGCCATCGCTGGCGGTGACGCGCACGCTGATTGTGCCGACATCACCGTTTGCGGGCATACCGCTAAAGGTGCGAGTGACAGCGTCAAATGCAAGCCAAGCTGGCAGAGTCCCGCCGCCTGTCAATGTCGCGCTGTAAGTGAGCGTCGCACCCGCATCGACATCGGCGAACGTACCCGCAGGTACTTGAAAACTGAACGCGCTGTCTTCGTTGACGTTTTGATCGACAATGCCAGCAGCAATAGTGGGCGCGTCGTTCACTGCAACAAGGTTGATGGTGACTTGCCCAGTATCCGAAGCTTTGCCATCAGTAATCGTGTAAGTGAAATTGGCCAAACCGTTAAAATTGGCGGTGGGGGTGAAAGTAATCGTACCATCCGCGTTGAGTACCGCCGTGCCACCCACACCACTGGTGACAGAGGTAATGGAGCGCGCGTCACCCTCGGCATCGGTATCGTTACCCAGCAATTGTGTGGCGGTATAGGTGATGGCAGCGTTGTCTTCTGTTGCGCTGAAAGCATCATCCACCGCGACGGGTGGGGCATTAGCTGGTTCTTTAGCACTGGCCACAACCCCCACTCCTATCCCTACTGCTGCTGCGCCCGCAACTGCTGTACCCATGCCAATGCCAGCACCTGCCAACATGCCAGAAAAACCACCCGATACACCGCCTGCCGAGCTGGCTGCCGCGCCTGTAGTTGCGGCTGTGGTGGTTGCGGCTGTGGTTGCGGCTGTGGTCGTAACGGCGGCTGTTTCAGCACCTGCGACTGCCGCTGCCGTTGTAGCAGCGGCGGTGGTTGCGGTGGCAGCGACAGTGCCAGCGGAATTAGCACTGGCCACACCGACTGCGGTGGCGGCATCCGCGCCTATCGCGGCGGCACTGGCTTCTGTGGCGACGACGGCGGAGCTTGTCCCCCCACCTGCTGCTGCCGCACCAATTTCTGCAGCCTCTGTGGCAGATACGGTTATTGCTGTGGCCTCAGCACTAGCCGTAGTGGCGGTTACAGCTGCCGTCTCGGCTGTTACAGCTCCGGCTTGGGCAAGCTGTAGTGGCTCGGCTTGAGCTAAATCTTCTGGCACCGATTCTTTCGGTGCTAATTCATCTTCATTGATTTTGCGTTTATCGCGACTATTACTTCTTCTGCTACCCTTCATCACTTCCGGTTGGAACAACGTGCTATCGCTGGTCGGCAGCGGAATCGCGCCCAGCTTGCCCGTTACAATTTGAGCAACAATCGCATTAGAATTAGACGTTGAAAGGGGGGTAGGAGTGGCAGCCATAGTATCGATTCCTTAAAAATTGACTTGATTGGTTTGGATAGATGAATCACACACAACACAGGCATTAGGTGTGAAATCATAGACCACAAAAGTACCCCTTCTTGCACTCGGAATCAATTAGGCAGCCTACTAATTTGCATAGTGCAAACCGACTGATAAATTGGTTGGTGCATACCAGTCAATATAGTACTTATGTACCATGACAAAATATGCACTTTTATGAATCTAGCCAAACACAGCACTCTCGCGCAGCGTGCATTATTTGGGCTGAATCCTCAATAACACACGCTGTGCGAGCATTACACGGCTAATGAGTTATCTGGATCCATCACTACCGTACAGATTTGAAGTGGCTATTCTTACCCGGGACTGACAACTACAAGGAGCTGGCAACTGCAAGAAACGCTAGTTAATTAAAATTTTGGCGAATGATGTATGGGCAGATTTGAAACTCCCTCCTGCTAGTACATTGGCTCCTTACGGTCAGCCTCAACAAAAATCCCCCAACCCACACCATATTCAGATGCGTTTATGGCAAACTGGCGGCTGTTTTTATTTCCCTAAAATTATTTTGCAACCTTACGAACTCCTCATCGGCCTGCGTTACACCCGCGCCAAACGCCGCAATCATTTCATCTCTTTTATTTCGTTGATCTCGGTGCTGGGTATGGCATTGGGCGTGGCCGCGCTAATTGTGGTGCTGTCGGTGATGAATGGTTTCCAAAAAGAAATCCGCACACGCATTTTGGGCATTGCGCCGCATTTGCAAATGACTTCTGAAAACGGCCATTTATC
>Ga0209824_10002205_pt1 | contig 10240 bp, 13 predicted proteins | sample VDWuncwatermetaG_FD_184124 | JGI IMG/M metagenome (GOLD analysis project Ga0209824, IMG submission 184124) | Wastewater microbial communities from Netherlands to study Microbial Dark Matter (Phase II) - VDW unchlorinated drinking water (SPAdes)... ...
GCACAATTAACGGGTCAAATATGGCTGCCTCTAAAAGGATATTTCTTGTTGTCTCAGTAACCTCTGTGTCCTTGCCGCCCATTACTCCGGCAATAGCTATGGGTCTTCCTGTCGCCTGTCGCCTGTAGCCTGTCATTGAGTCATTATCTGATGCAATAATTAATATATTCTCATCCAGTAATCTCTTTATGCCGTCGATAGTAGTTATTTCTTCCCCTTTATTCGCTCTTCTGATAATTATCCGGAGGCCGGTGGCCGGTGACCGGTGACCGGTGACTAATTTATCTAAATCAAAGGCGTGCAGCGGCTCTCCCCATTCAAATAATATATAATTTGTAATATCTACAATATTATTTACACTACGGCAGCCTATTAATTCTAACCGTTTTCTTAACCGGCCAGGAGAAAACGCCACCTTAATATCCTTAATTATCTTAGCAGTATATAAAGGGCAATCTCTCTTGTCCTCAATCTCAATAGTGAATGGCTGCACGCTGCACGCTGCACGCTGCAGGTTCTTAGCCTGAAGCCTGAAGCCTGAAGCCTGAAGCGATTTCAATTTTTTACCTGTAATCGCAGCCACTTCTCTGGCAATTCCCATTACGCTTAAACAATCCGGCCTATTGGAAGTAACTTCTATATCCAAAACAAAATCCCTGTCTTTTTCCTCTAAAGAAGTTACTTCCATGCCCGCCATAGTCAGTTTATCGGCAAGCGATTGCGGAGGAATTTTAATCTCTACAAAATCTTTTAACCAATTGTAGGTAATCTTCATTTCATCTATCAGTTAATATCAGTTAATACCGGTTAATAATGCGAATATTTAAATATATGTTGGTTAATAATAGTTACTTTTTTGCAACCGATATTAACTACTATTAACCGATAGTAACCACTACTGTCCAAAATAGTCATTCTGACCCTGAGCCGAAGGCGAAGGGGAAGAATCTCTGACTTTAGATTCTTCGTCGCTGTCGCTCCTCAGAATGACACTAGAATGCTCGTTATCTGTAACTATATCTCCAAAGGCTCAAATCGTCGAGCAAGGTATTATAATTTGGACACCAATGGCTAGTAACCGTTATTAACCAATTTGTTCTAAAATTGCTTCAAGAACCTCAAGTCATTTTCAAAAAATAACCGGATATCATCAATGCCAAACTTAAGCATAGCAATCCTTTCTACGCCCATACCAAAAGCAAAACCGGTGTATTTTTTGGCGTCATAACCTACATTCTTAAATACATTGGGATGAATCATGCCCGCACCTAAAATCTCCAGCCACCCTTTCCTGCCGCAAACTGAGCAACCTTTCCCCTTACATATTATGCAGGAGATATCCATCTCCGCCGACGGCTCAGTAAAAGGAAAAAAATGCGGCCTAAAACGCATCTGGATATCCTGGTCAAAAACGGATTTTGCAAATGCCTCTAAACATCCTTTTAAGTCGGCGAATGTTATCTCTTCTCCCACCATAAAACCTTCTATTTGATGAAACATAAAAGAATGGCTGGCATCAACAGCGTCTGGCCGATAAACCCTGCCCGGCACAACCACAGCCAAAGGCGGTTTACGCGTTTTCATCACCCTAATTTGCACCGGAGAGGTATGACTACGTAATACTAGTCTGCCTGTCGCCTGTCGCCTGTCGCCTGTTTTTACTGGTGACTGGTGACTGGTGACTGGTGACTTAAGATAAAACGTATCAAATGCCTCCCGGGAGGGGTGTTCTAGGGGAATATTCAATCCGGTGAAGTTATTATATTCGGTCTCAATCTCAGGACCCTCTACTATAGAAAACCCCATACGCTTAAAAATAGCGCAGATTTCATCTATGACTTGGGTTAGAGGATGCAGGCGGCCTGAGTCTTGGATAATAATCCCCGGCATACTAATATCCACCGAACCTGCGCCACATTCAGTCGATGGCTCAATGCTCAGGGATTTTTCCTTTTCATTAATAAGAGCTGCCAACTTATTCTTTAGGGAGTTAACTTCTTGCCCAAAGGCGCTTCGCTGTCCTTGCGGAAGCGTAGGAATAATCTGGGTTAACTGGGCAATAATGCCTTTCCTGCCTAAATATTTTACCCGCAGATCCTGGAAGGCAACGGGTGAGTTTATATTTTCTATTTCGGAATCTATTGCATTTTTAATTGCTTCAATATCCATATCAGACATAATATTGCTGCCAAAACAATTGCTAGGTTTCTATTGCCTGCTCACAGGCAGGCGCAGCGTAACAAACAGGGCCACCTCATTTCTATTTTGCTTTTACCATTTCTACCAGTTTCTTAAAAGCGTGCTCATCTCTGACCGCCAAATCCGCCAAAATCTTTCTGTCTAAATTCACTTTGGATTTTTTAAGGCCGTTCATAAATCGGCTGTAGGTAATCCCTGCGTCTCGACAGGCAGCATTAATACGAATAATCCACAATCGTCGAAAGTCCCTTTTTTTCACGCGCCTGTCGCGATAGGCATAAACCAATGCATGCATAAGAGCCCTGCGTGCCTGTTGGTATTGTTTACTCCGGTCACCCCAGAAACCCTTTGCTTTCTTTAATACCCTCTTTTTTCTTCTTCTTGTAGCAGCACTGTGTTTAATTTTAGCCATAACCTCGCTCCTTTAATGAGCACATAACTTACGAGCACGCTCGTGCGAGTAAGTTATCCCGACAGGCTCTTTTAGAGCGGTCGGGATCCCGAAAGCATAGAATACTATATCGGGATAGCACTGCTCCTAATAATATTACTGCGTGTGCCAAATTCAGCCAACAAACTTACGTCCTTCGACTGCACTCAGGACGTAATCCTGAGTGAAATCGAAGGATTACGTTCACTCGCTTTGCTCGTTCCGTAAGTTTGGGCTTCATTTGATTATCCGTACGGCAACATTCTCTTAATATATTTTATATCTTTTACCCCTTCTACAATTTTAGGCCTTCTGAGATGCCGAATCCTTTTGGATTTCTTGCTTGATAAAAGATGTCTTTTCCCGCTACCGGGATACTTGATGTTTCCTTTCTTGGTTAATTTAAATCTTTTAGCTACGCCCTTTTTCGTTTTTAATTTTGGCATTTTCCCTTAGCTCCTTATCCTATATATACTCTGCACACCGTGAACCGTCAACTGTGAACTATTCTCCTTCGCAAAAGTAATGAAAACGCCTCTTTTGCTTCGGAGGAATTATTCTGACGGAGAATATTCCTGCGAAGCAAAACTAATGCTTCTATTAGTTTTGCGTAGCAGAATAATTTATTTTGGGGCAATTAAGAAGGACATAATCCTGCCTTCCATGATAGGCTCTCTTTCTACCTGCCCATCGTTCTGTGTATCAATAATAAATCTATCTAAGATCTTTCTGCCCAAATCCAGGTGTTCCATTTGCCTGCCTCGAAAGAATAGGCCTATCTTTACTTTATCTTTTTTCTTTAAGAAGCCGATGGCCTGTTTTACTTTTACCTGATAATCATGGTCATCGATATTGGGTTTAAGGCGAATCTCTTTTATGCGGGATTGTTTTTGATGTTTCTTTGCCTCGCGCTCTTTCTTTTCCTGGTCATATTTAAATTTACTAAAATCTATGATCCGGCATACTGGGGGGCTGGCCTGAGGAGCTACCTCTACCAAGTCTAATTCGTCTTGATTGGCTATTTGCTGCGCGCTCTGCAGAGGCATCACGCCCAACTGAGCGCCATCCGGGCCTACCACCCGTACCTGTGGCGCGCGTATCTTTTCGTTTATGCGGATAAATTTTTTTATGGCGCACCTCCTTTAATGAGCAGATAATTTACGTCGCTATGGAATGGCGACGTAAATTATAGCGTCTGCAATTTTATTTATCTATTAGCGTCTGCGAATTAAACCCTTGACATTTTTGTTAAAGAAATGAATTGCTGAAAAATGTCAAGGGTCAAATTCAGCCAAATAACTTAGCTTCACTATCGTTTGCTAAGTTATGACTTCATTTGATCTATCTCTTCTTTTATCTCTTTTATAAATCCCTCTACAGGCTTTCTCCCCAAATCGCCCTCGCCTCTCTTTCTTACTGAAACAGTTTCTTGATTGGCTTCACGTTCACCCACCACCAAAACATACGGTATTTTATTTACTTCTGCCTGGCGTATCTTTTTATTTAGGGTCTCGTTACGTTGGTCTATCTCAAATCTTATGCCCCATTTCTCTAGCTCAGGCTTAACTTTGTCGTTAATATATGCCATTAAGGAATCATTTACCCCGTTAGAAATCTTGTTTCCTTTCTCTGGAGCTTTGGTATTTCTAACGGGGTTTACGGGGATAATAATCGTCTGCGTCGGCGCCAGCCATAGAGGAAACGCCCCCTTATAATTCTCTACCAAAGCGCCGATAAAGCGCTCCAGGCTGCCCAAGATAACCCGATGCAACATAATCGGCTGCTGTTCCTGGCCTTTATCATCCACATAAGTAAGCCCGAATCTTTTCGGAAGCGCAAAATCGCACTGAATAGTTGCGCATTGCCATTTTCGCTTTAAGGCATCCTTTAATTTTATATCAATCTTCGGGCCGTAAAAGGCGCCCTCTCCTGCGTTAATTTCATAATTTAAATTTTTTTCTTTTAACGCACTCTCCAAGGCCGCGGTAGCTTCCTGCCAATCCGTATCTGAACCAATATATTTTTCTGGACGAGTACTCAGCTCTATCGCCATATCAGAAAACCCAAAGTCCTTCATGGTATCAATAACGAATTCGATTACTTTATGTATCTCACTGACGAGGTCCGTTGGTGCACAGAATATATGCGCATCATCCTGAGTAAAGCCGCGCACCCGAAGCAAGCCGTGCAATACCCCTGCTTTTTCATGCCGATAAACCGTGCCTAACTCAAATAGCCTGATAGGTAAGTTTTTATAGCTGCGCGTCTTGGATTTATAAATCAGGATGTGGCCCGGGCAGTTCATTGGTTTTAAGACAAACTCTTTATCCTCGATTTTAAAGGTATACATATTTTCTTTGTAATAATCATAGTGGCCCGAAGTTTTCCACAGCTCTGCCTGCATAATATGCGGAGTAATTACTATCTGGTAGCCGCGTTTTAAATGTTCCTTTTTTTCGTAATCTTCAATAATCGTGCGCAAAAGCGCTCCTTTGGGGTGATAAAACACTAAACCCGCGCCCGCCTCCTCATGATAGATATCGAATAATTCTAATTGCGGCCCTAATTTTCTGTGGTCGCGCAGCTTTGCCTCTTCTAAATTTTTTAGGTATTCATCTAATTCTTTTTGCGTTTGAAAACAGGCGCCATAAATACGCTGAAGCATAGGATTAGTTTCTATCCCGTGCCAATAGGCGCCGGCGACTGACAATAATTTAAAGGCCTTGATTCTTCCCGTTGATTCTACGTGCGGCCCGCGGCATAAATCTATAAAATTATCTCCGGTTTTATATACTGAGACCTTCTCATCGGGTATCTCTTGAATAAGGCTTATTTTATAATCTTCTTTTAATTTCTTAAATAACTTAAGCGCTTTCTCTTTAGCAAACTCCTCTCTTATCAATGGCTCATTCTTTTCAATTATCTCTTGCATCTTTTCCTCGATGTTGACTAAATCTCCTTCGGTAAACGGCTCTTTCTTATCAAAATCATAATAAAAGCCATCTTCAATAGACGGCCCAATGCCAAGTTGGGTTTCCGGCCAAAGCTCTTTTACTGCCTGCGCCATAATATGGGAACAAGAGTGTCGTAGAGTATCAATATTCATTGTTTTATTCCTTTTTGAACTTAATGCACAGTTTTAGGTTTTCTAAATCCAAGATGTCGGCCTTGCGTCTTACGCTTTGTTTTGCCTTGAGCAGCTCGCCTATCCCCATAATATTGACCTTAACGTTGTTAAGCTTGGCGGCCCTGCGGTGTTCCCAGGCCTGCTGAAACTCAATACCAGAAACACCCATAAGTATATCAACTCTCACCGGAGCAATTCCTATTTGATAAACCATAGTCTTTTTCAAAAAATCTTCTTCTCTTACATCTTTTAAAGGCGCTCCAAATTCCTTTAGTGCCGCATAAACCCTTTGGGCATTTTTAACTTCCGGCTCAACCCATATATCCAAATCCTTTGTATATCGTGGCTCAGTATAATAGATTACTGCATAAGCGCCAATAATAAGATATCTAACCCTATGCTTGTTTAAAGCGCTCAACAGTTCTTTGTAATCTAAAGGTATGAGCATTTATTTTCTTCCCTTTTAGCTGATAATAATATTTAAGCATATCGAAGGCGTTTATAAACCGCTTAGTGGCGCTCTGGGCCTGCCAGAATTCAATATCAAACTTTCGGCCTGCTTTAGAAATCGGGCCTATCCTCTCCCATATTTTTTTCATGGTTATTGATTATCTATTTGTATTCTGGTGGGCGCTACAGGATTCGAACCCGTGGCCTTTTCCATGTCAAGGAAACGCTCTAACCAACTGAGCTAAGCGCCCCTCATTCTCTATTGTTTATTCTTTGGTTTAAATGCTTTTGCAGGACATTCATCTGTATCTTTGTCTGCAGCAACTTCGTGCCCAAAACATTTACCTTTTGCTTCATCGATCGACTCATAAAATTCACAATCTCTCCAGATTGCCATGTTACCTCCGTTCTTTATAAACTTTTATCTATGGTACGCTAATCAACTGCGCTATGAGCCCGAAGTGCCGGGGGAGGGATTTGAACCCTCACGTTCTTGCGAACGCGAGATTTTAAGTCTCGTTTGTCTGCCATTCCAACACCCCGGCGATTAAATTTTAATTAAGAACCGTTCTGCTTTTATCCCAACCCGTATATGAATTAAGACAATCTTTAGCTAATTTCGCTTTTCTTTCTAAGCTCAACGAATTTTTATAATAACATTTACTTAATATTATTTTTGCTGCCATTTTCCCATATTTTAACACAAATAAATCAACCCTTGGACGTTTTCTTATATCTCGATGAATTGGCCCCTTAACCCGGTATAGGTCTTCGATATTCCCCTGCAACCATTTGACAAATGGCAATGACGGAGAAAATATACTAAGACTCCATTGCTCTTTTTTATTCGTCGAGTGAGTCCATCTCCTAATACTGCCATCGCCATCAATCACGCCCCTAAGAAAATCAAAAAACATTTCACTTGGAACATCTACTCTATCTTGCGTTAAAGACTTCCGTGGGGTTAATCCTATGGATAACAAAAATTCATAAAAGCTCCTATTAGAAAAATCTAAATAATAAGCCTCATTAACTTTGCATTTATTTTTAACACCGATTTTATTCAGTAGGCCTAAGGAATCTTTTAACTTTATAACAAATTCGATATCTTTTGAAGTTATATTGATATGTCTGCCGTCCGAGGATAAACAACCGTCTGTCGTAATCAAACCTACCAAATACCAAAGATTTGCTCCTTCTATTTTTAATTCTTTTCTTCTATTCGGCATTTAATTTTTGGAGGCGACGAGCGGATTCGAACCGCTGAATAGCTCTTTTGCAGAGAGCTGCCTTACCACTTGGCTACGTCGCCAAATAAAATCGTTAAAAAATCTTTTTTGATTCTGTGGCACATTGCCTCAGAATCAAAAAAATATTTCATTAATGAAATATTTTTTTGACTTCTCTAATGATGGTATCGACCTCTGCCAAACAACCCACGCCAACCTTACCACAGGCAAGATTTCCTTCTACTGGCTCAATAAATTTATATCCTAAAGATTTTAATTTCTTAATATTCTCTTGGACTATTTTGTTTTTATACATATTCTCATTCATTGCCGGAGCTAGTAAAACCGGCGCTTTGGCAGCGCAGCAGATACAGGTTAATAAATCATCGCAAATGCCGCAGGCAATCTTACCTATAATATTGGCGGTAGCCGGAGCGATTAAAACTAGATCTCCTTTTTCCGCCAACGAAATATGCTCTATCTCCCAGGCATTGGGCTCAGCAAAGAATCCCCGATAGACTTTATTGCCTGAAAGGCCCTGGAATATAATCGGCTTGATAAACTCCTCTGCCTCAGGCGTCATTACTACGGTCACGACAAACCCTTGCTCTTTAAGGCGCCGCACAACATCACAGGCCTTGTATATGGCAATGCTTGCGCTTACCCCTAAAATAATATTTTTCTTTTTGGTCAACTATAGTCTTTCTTATGCTTTTGCCTTTTTATAATGCACTCTGCCTGCGGCAATTTCGTACAGGGCTACGGTAGAAGGTTTAAAAGGCGGCAACTTCACAAGTGTAGGCTGCCCCTCGGCAATCTCAAGAGCTCTTTTCGACGCCAAGATCACCAATTTGTAAATAGAACCATTGGTTTTATCTAATAGATTCTCTAAAGCTACGTACGTCATATGTTACCCCGTTCCTTTTGCATTGCGGTTAACTAAAATTAAATGCACCCACAATTGCACGTTAACATAGGGCGCATTTACCCTAAAGGGAAGTCGAAGGGTAATCCTTCGATGCGCCGCCGCTATTCTTGACAGCAACGGCGCCCTTAGGATAAATAAAACCAACCCATATGAAAACATCTTTTTGCTGGTTTTATTTAGATATTTCTCTCATTATAATCTTTTTCAACTGCCTTATCGCATCTTTTAAGTGCTTATTCATCAGGCAATAATCGTATCTGTCCCTAGCGAGAAGTTCCTGCCTTGCCAGCCGGAGCCGTTGTTTAACCTCCTGCTCCTTAGTTTTATTACAGCGTGATATTATTCTATGTAAGAGCGCTTCCTGAGACGGCGGCATAATAAAAATCGTTACCGTATTTTTAGGATACCGCCGCTTTATTGTCAGAGCGCCCTTTAAATCCAGACAGAGAAGGATATGTTTGGCTCTATTAAATTGCCTTTCGATAAAATCTTTAGGGGTGGCGTAATAATATCCTAAATATTTTGTCCATTCAAGAATTTTTTTTGCTTTCCGTTCCCTCTGAAATTTACCCTTGCTGATAAAAAAATAGTCTTTTTTATCTTGTTCGCCTGATCTTTTTGGCCGGGTGGTAAAAGAAACGGATTTAACTAATTTATGCTTTAAGTTTCTATCGCCCAAGAGGTTTTTCAGAAGCGTAGTCTTGCCTGATCCGGAAGGCCCGGAAATGATAAATATTAACCCCTTGTTTGGTTTCACTTATTGAATGTCCAACTTCCTAATAACCAATGCCGAATGAATAACAAATGACAAAGCACATTTGTCATATTTGTCATTAGGTATTTAATTATTCTATATTCTGCACCTGTTCTCTTATCTTCTCGATTTGGCTTTTTAACTGCACTACCCTTACAGAAATGGCGGCATCGCAAGATTTTGCGCCCATGGTATTGGCCTCCCGATGCATCTCTTGGGCAATAAAATCCAGCTCTTTGCCTATCGGGCCTGCCGTAGAAAGCTTATCTCTGAAATTCTTAATATGGAATGATAGCCGTTCTATCTCTTCAGCAATATCAGCGCATTTGAAGAAACTGGAGCGCTCCTCATCTGTCGACATCTTAGCAGCTTTATCCTTGATTACTTTTTTGAATCTTGTTTTAATAATGCCTAAGCCGGTTTCTAACGTTTCTGCTATCGCCTTTAAATAATTATGCAAGGCCACTCCTTCTTTCCGGCGCGTATCCACTAGGTCATCTATGGCCTTACGTACCACGGTGTTTAGGCGCGGCCAGATTTTATGCGGAGCAATCCTATTTTCTGTTAAGGATAGCACGCCCGGTAAATGGATTAAAGTATCTAAATGAACGCCGTTTTTGATGCGGAAATTGTCCTGTATATTTTTAAGCACTGCGATGTAATCTTGTAACAGCTTCTTATTGACAAAAATTTTATTAGCCGGGCCTCCGGAGATATTCATTACACAGACAATCCTGCCCCTTTTTAGTTTCGCTTCAATCTCTTTTTTGAGCTTATCCTCTAATGATAAAAGCCCTGTGGGCACATGCAAGATAACCTCTAAGGATTTATGGTTTGTGCTTCTGATCTCAAAACCAACTTTACCAAAAGGCGCAATAATCATCTCTTTGTGGCCAAACCCAGTCATACTATTCATCCCGCACCTTCTTTCTTGTTCAAGGTTATCATTTTATTCAAACTGTCTTTGATTCTCAATTTTAAATGGCTGAGCGCTCTTCCGAATGACCCTCCCCGCCCTAAAGGGCGGGGTTTCTTTTCATCTGTGGTATACTGTTCGCATTCTCGCGGATGTACTTTTTCAACGCATGAAAATTTTGCGTGCCGATAGTTTCGGCAAAGTAGC
>Ga0209824_10002207_pt1 | contig 10237 bp, 10 predicted proteins | sample VDWuncwatermetaG_FD_184124 | JGI IMG/M metagenome (GOLD analysis project Ga0209824, IMG submission 184124) | Wastewater microbial communities from Netherlands to study Microbial Dark Matter (Phase II) - VDW unchlorinated drinking water (SPAdes)... ...
ATTATATATAGTATATTTATTGTTACTCATCACTTTACCACTTTATATTTTAGCATTTGTGTTGATTTTGCTCTTTTAAGCGATGTTCCGCGTCCTGACAAGCTTGGATTTTTTATAAAATAGTCATGCGCCGAGATTGCCTTGCCCGATGATGACAGGCGTTTATAAGCTCCATCCGAGTGGAGAACCCAGCTCTGGCTTTCATCTTTAAGGTTTGCCATCATAATTTGCCCCATTATCTGTTCATGTACGGTTGGGTTTTCTATCGGTATGATTATCTCAACCCGCCTGTCGAAATTGCGCGGCATCCAGTCTGCCGAGCCAATAAAGACCTTGGCATTGGGTGATGGCATTTCATAACCATTGCCAAAACAATAAATCCGCGAGTGTTCAAGAAACCGCCCGATGATGCTTTTAACGCGGATATTATCAGAAAGCCCAGCCACTCCAGGACGCAGGCAACAGATGCCGCGTATCACCAGCTCGATGATAACACCAGCCTGTGACGCTTTATAGAGTGCGTCGATAATCTGAGCATCTACTAATGAATTCATCTTCGCCCAGATTGTCCCTTTGCGCCCATTTTTTACATGATTTATTTCGTCTTCAATCATGGAAAGAAGGCGCGAGCGCATGTCACGCGGGGCGATAATCAGTTTGTTGAATTTAGTTGGCGGGGCGTTTCCAGTTACAAAATTGAACAGATACGCAGCATCGCGGCATAGAGCATGATCAGATGTAAAAAATGATAAATCGGTATATAGTTTGGCAGTGGCAGGGTGATAATTCCCTGTGCCAAAATGTACGTACGAAACTAATTTGTTATGTTCGGTGCGTGTGACCAGAGTTATTTTTGCATGAGTTTTAAGCCCAACAAAACCATAAACCACCTGAACTCCGGCTGCTTCCAATTCCCGTGCCCATTTCAGATTGGTTTCTTCATCAAAGCGAGCTTTAAGTTCCACAAGTGCGGTGACGGATTTACCAGCTTCCGCCGCGGCAATGAGCGCACGGGCGATTGGTGAATCCTTAGTGGTGCGGTATAGGGTTTGTTTGATTGATACCACATCTGGGTCTTCAGCAGCTTGGCGCAAGAACCTGATAACCACATCGAAGGTTTCAAAAGGATGATGGATGACAATATCCTTGGTGGCGATAGCGGCAAAACAGTCACCGCCGAAATCATCAATGCGTTCTGGGAAGCGTACATTGAATGGTTGAAAGCGCAAGTTCGCTGGCGCATGTTCCAGAAGTTCCTTCAGGTTGGCAAGCCCAAGTAAACCCTCAACGTCAATCACATCTTCCAATTCAACATGCATCTGATCCGACACAAACTGCACAAGATGATGGCTGGCAGGGCTGGCGAATTTTATCTGGATAACTCTGCCACGCCTACGCTGTTTTACTGCCAGTTCAAAATTGCGCACAAAATCTTTATCTTCGTCTTCAATATCAAGTTCACTATCGCGGATTATGCGGAACAACGCGCTGTCAATAGCCGAAAATTTTGGCATGAGTATAGGAAGGAATAATTTTATTGCATCTTCAAGCATCACAAAACGCAGTTTTTTTCCAGGAAGTAAAATAAATCTGGGTAATCGTGCTGGAAGGGGGATAATTGCAATCTGTTCTTTTATTTCATTATCTTTTTTAGGAGCATCTGGAGCATTAGTTTCATGGGATAGTTGGAACAACAAAGCCATGCTCAGATTGGCAAGGAAAGGGAAGGGGTGTGCTGGGTCAATCGCTATTGGTGTCAGCACTGGAAAAATATTTTCCATGAAATGCTGCTCCAGCCAGAAATATTCTTTTTTATTCAGATTTTCTAGGCGCAGTATTTTTACGTCACATTTTTCTAAGCTGACTCGTAAGGATGTCCAGCATTTATGCTGGCGTTCGACCATGTGATTAACCATGCGGTTGATAATTTCCAACTCTTGCGCTGGCGACATTCCATCATGGCTTTGTTTGGTGATACCTTGGCGAACGTAATCTTTGAGTCCCGCTACCCGCACCATGTAAAATTCGTCGAGGTTAGAGGCAGATATTGCCAGAAAATTTAGCCGTTCCATGATGGGATGGTTAGGGTTTTCCGCTTCCTCCAACACCCGCGTGTTAAAGGCAAGCCAAGAGGTCTCGCGGTTAATAAAGCGTGTGTCAGAATTTAGATTATAATTTTGACTATGCATAGCTATAGATGTGGTAATTGTTAAGGCAATATAAAACAGTAATATTGTACCGGGAAGAGGTTAAAACTCTTTAAATATAATGCCAATCTCGTGAATTAACCCAGTAATTTCTTCTTCTGTGCCTGGAACTCTTCTTCGGTCAGATGCCCTTTTTCCTTAAGCGTGGCCAGCCTTTCCAGCTGGGAAGCTATATCATTTGCTGGTTGCGGGTGAGGAGTAGTTGTTTGCGTCTGCTTTCTAACTATCTGCATCTGTTCCTGAGTAGCCTTAACAAATGGTAAAATCGAACTTTTCAGTACCATGCCGACATTAAACGCGCTTGCCCCATCCCAAACAGTAATCGAGCCAAAAAATATTGTGGCTTCATGGTCGATTGCTTGAATCCGTTCCAGAGGAATCTGCAATTGGCGTACCCCATAAAACATTCCGCGATTAATAAAAATAATCCGGCGATCGGTGCATACAGCCAGCCATGTTGAATTGTTGATAAAGCCGGAAGTAATGGCTTTAACCGGTTCGTCATGTTCGAGAATTCCGGGAAGGGCGCGTATTTCTTTTCTCGTCCAGAAAACATAACCATGACCATAGGCTTCAATCTGGCGATCTATCTCGGCAAGTGACGGCATATATGACTTCTCAAATTAGTTATAAAAATACTCTTCCGGGACTGTAATATCAAATTCACAATAAATAAAGTTTAACTTTACGGAGAATAATTGCTATGGCAACCACCCCACATCTAGGAATAACCCTTGTTGAACAGGCGCAGGCGCAAAAAGAAGTTACAGTAAATCAGGCGTTTACGCGTATTGATGCGTTACTTAACACTGGCGCAAAAAGTCGTGTTATCGCAACCCCTCCCGGTTCGCCCGCTACTGGTGATGTCTATATCATAGCAGCATCACCTACAGGAAGTTGGGCGGGACAGGCAGGTAAAATCACTTATTTTGACGGTATCTGGCGATTCATAACTCCAATTGAAGGTATGACTTTATGGGTTAATGATGAGAATCTGATTTACAGCTATGACGGCTCAGCTTGGATTTTAGCAAACAACCCAACCGAATTTCAAAACCTGACTAAGCTTGGGGTGAATGCCACTGCCGATACAACCAACAAACTGGCGGTTGCCAGCTCCGCTATTTTGTTTAATCATAATGGCGCGGGAATCCAGACTAAGCTTAATAAAAATTCTGCCTCTGACACTGCGTCAGTTTTATATCAGACAGGCACTTCCGGAAGGGCGGAATTTGGAACAATTGGTGATGATAACTTTACGATGAAAGTTTCTTCCAATGGCTCAAGTTGGCTGGATGCCATTAAGATAATTGCCGCAACCGGGCGGGTAGCTTTTAAATCAATCGCAACCTCTGTGTCAGCAGCAGGCAGCACGCAAGGGACGGCAACCGCGCTCACCAAAAGCTTCAACGAAATAACCACGGTTGCATCAGGGCAGGGAGTGGTTCTGCCTTCGCCTGAGGCTGGTGAAATAATCATGGTGGCAAATCAGGGCGCAAACGCTTTGAATATCTATCCTGCCACTGGTCACTCGATCAATAATTTATCGGCGAACACAGCGCAAAGTTTAGCCACTGATACACGCAAGATTTTTTTTGCAACCGGCGGCAGCAAATGGTACAGCCTATGATGGATAATGAGGAAATTACCCATTGGCGGGTTGATAAGCGCATCCCAATCGCGCTGTTGCTTACACTGTTTATACAGATTGCCGCAGGTATTATCTGGGCAACGCAGCTTAACGCCCGTGTTGATAATCTTGAGCATGAAGCCGGAGCATCAGCAGGTTTCGGGGAAAAACTGGCGCGCATTGATGAACGTCTGCAAAACCTGAAACAGGATATGGAATTTATAAAACGGGAAGTTAGCGTTAGTAACAGGTTCGGTAAATAATGACTTCGTCATTGCGAGCGAATGCGCAATGACAAGGATATGAATATGCAAACATCAGAAAATGGTTTAGAGCTTATCAAACAATTTGAAGGATTTTCCGGAGTCCCATATTACTGTCCTGCATGGAAATTAACCATAGGTTATGGGCATGTAATTCTTTCTGGTGAAAATTTCCCCAAGGCTGGGATCTCAAAAATTGAGGCAACAAATCTGTTAAAACAGGATGTTAGTATGGCTGAGAAAGCTATAAACCGCTTGGTAAAAATCCCGTTATTACAGAACCAGTTTGATGCCTTGGTAAGTTTTGCATATAATATTGGAGCGCAACGCTTTGAAAATTCAACGTTATTACGCTTTCTGAACGATAATAGAATGGAATTGGTTGCCAAGGAATTTTCCCGCTGGGTTTTCGCAGGCGGTATTATGCAGAAAGGGTTAGTTAAGCGCAGAAAGGCTGAAAAGAAGTTGTTTATTAGTTCATGTGATGGTAGTATAAAGTAGTATATTAAAACTATATGGGAAATTTATGCAGATTGCAGAAAAACTCTCAATTACTTTGCCGGCTGAGATGGTTAAGGTCATTCGTGATAAGGTGGTCAGCGGTGCTTATAGCTCAAATAGCGAGGTTATCCGTGAGGCTATGCGTGGGTGGTTGGAACGTGAACAACTCTTAAAAAATCTTGATATAGCTATTGCTGCAGGTATTTCTGATGCCGAGGCTGGAAGAGTGCATGATGTTGAAGCCACACGTGATGAATTAAAAAGACGTTTTTCCTGATGAAGGTGGTGATTACTAACGCAGCTAAGGCTGATTTGGTTAGTATTGCCGAATTTATTAGCCAGAATAATCCACAAAGGGCTGTATCCTTTGTTGATGAGCTTCTTGATCGCTGTGTTTTACTTGGTGATACATCACGCGCGTATGCTTTGCTTCATCGTTATAAACATTATGGCGTAAGGCGTTGTATTCACGGTGATTATTTGATTTTCTATAGAATATCTGAAGACTTTCTGGAAATAATTCACATTTTGCATGGCGCAAGGAATTATGAGACTCTGCTGTTTTTCGAGAATTGAGTTTTACGGCTGTGAATGGCAGAAAAGCTGATGTTTTTAGAATTATGACAATAAATAAAACGAAAAAATGCAACCTTCACAAAATTGTAACACAAAAACTATTTATTATAGGTATACTGAGTCTAAGTAAATTAATTATACGAAGTTTTTAATACGGAGAAAATCATGGCTGAAGATAACACGCAATTACCACCAGAGCATACGCCATTGCCCGGTCAGACTTTTGGCGGAACTCCTCATAAAGAGAGTGTTAAGCCACGCTATCAGACTAACGAAGAGAAGGCAGCATATTTCAGGCATCCTGAAGGTCTTGAAGGAATTCGTCGAGATGAGGAAGCAGCAAGAGCTAAGGTTGTTGCGGATGCTTATGAAGAAAGTATAGGTCGTAAACCAAGATCTGCTGAAGTTGCTTCTTCTTACGAAGAAAGTGTTAAATTGGGTCGTAAACCAGAGCCAGAAGTTGTAGGTGTTGAGACTCCAAAACAAGAGCCAAAAGTTGTAGGTGCCGAGACTCCAAAACAAGAGGCTACTTCTGCAACAGCTGGTACTTCTGCGACTGGTGAAGCGAAAGCTGCTGAATCTGACGGTAATTTAAAGGACAAAGCTAAAGCTGCGATGGATGGTGCTAAAGAAACCGCAAAAGGTCTTGGTCAGATATTTAATCAGGCTAAGGAAGGTAATATTGGTTCTCATATAGGTAACACGAATGAAGGCTTAAATGCAGCAAAAGAAGCATTGAAAGTAGCTACAGAATCAAAAAATGAGACTGCAATAGAAAATGCCAAGCATATTCTTGATAGATTTGTAGAGGATAGAAAAGGAACATTTGCAAACATGAAGCCTACTGAAAGGATTGCTGCTTCTATTGGTGGGAATTTCGGTACAGATGTTGGCAAGGGTATGAAGTTTGCTCGTGGTACTGGCGCAATTGTTGGTATTGGTGCTATGATTAGCGGTGGTAAAGATATACTTGCACCTGCGAAAGACGAGAATGGTGAAAGAAAGAATGGTTTTGCCAAGACCGCTCTCAAGCTTGCTGGTGGTGCTGCTATTATATGGGCATCTTTGGTAGCAGGTGGCAAAAATCGGGCTATGGGTATTTAAAGATAATTTTTACATTATCTAAAAAATAAAAACCCCCGCTTTCAGAGGCGGGGGTTTTTATTTATGACGCAATCGTCATTGCGAAGGAGCATAGCGACTGTGGCAATCCAGAATAACTCAATTGAAATAACTGGATTGCTTCACCTGCGGTTCGCAATGACGGAGATTAACTCAAAGCACCGTGGCAGTGCTTATATTTCTTGCCACTTCCGCATGGGCATGGGTCGTTTCTTCCGGCTTTGGGAAGCTCATCAACATTTTCCATGCGGTTTTCAAACATTTTCTGGGCAGGAGCGACAGCAGCAAGAGTTGGCGGTTGCTCAAAATGTATCTCCAGATGAGCGAGGCGATTAACGACCAGTTCACGAAGCTGCGTGAGCATCTGTTCAAACAATGAAAAAGCTTCCTGTTTATATTCATTGAGCGGGTCGCGCTGACCATAACCGCGTAAATGGATGCCCTGTCGCAAATGATCCAGCGATAATAAATGATCTTTCCACAATTGATCCAGTGTTTGCAGCATTATCCTCTTTTCCGCCATTTTCATTACCTGCTCGCCATATTTAGCGTGTTTGCCAGCAAAATGCTCATCGGCGGCAGAATTAATTCTCTGAGTTATCTCATCATCGGCAATACCTTCTTCTTTTGCCCAGTTAACCACCGGCAAATGCAGGCCAAAAATCCTGAACAATTCCTTTTCCAGTGCTTCGGTTTCCCAGGCATCAGCGTATGATTTCGGCGGTATATACATAGTCACCAGGTTGCTGATGGTTTCTGAACACATATCAGCAACGGTGTCCGACACGGATTCAGCTTCCATAAGCTCAATACGCTGCTCATAAATAACTTTGCGCTGGTCATTCATCACGTCATCATATTTAAGCAAATTCTTACGCATTTCATAGTTACGCGCTTCCACCTTCTGCTGCGCCCGCTCAATTGCCCTATTCATCCACGGATGGAAAATAGCCTCGTCTTCTTTCATACCTAACTTCTGCAGCAGACCGTCTATGCGCTCACTGCCGAAAATCCGCATCAAATCATCTTCGAGTGACAGATAGAATTTCGACGCACCTTTGTCGCCCTGCCTCCCTGAACGACCACGCAACTGGTTATCAATTCGTCTTGATTCATGGCGTTCCGTGGCAAGTACAAATAGCCCGCCAGCAGCGATAACCGCCTTTTTGTCGGCTTCCACTTCCGCTTCGATTTTATTTTTATCCACTAAAGATGCATCTTCGCCAAGCTCTTGTTTAATCCGCATTTCAGCATTTCCGCCGAGCATAATATCTGTTCCGCGACCAGCCATATTGGTAGCAATAGTAACAGCGGAAGGGCGACCAGCCTGCGCGATAATATATGCTTCCTGCTCATGGTAGCGGGCGTTAAGAACCTGATGCTCGATTTTCTCTTTTTTAAGCATTTCCGAAAGCATTTCCGATTTTTCAATCGAAACCGTGCCAACCAGAACCGGAGTTCCCTTAGCATTGGAATCTTTTATCTCTTTGATGACAGCTCGAAATTTTTCAGCAGACGTACGGTAAATCTCATCGTTATGATCCACCCTGTTCACCGGAAGGTTGGTTGGAATGTCGATTACTTCAAGCTTGTAAATATCACGGAATTCACCAGCTTCGGTCATCGCCGTTCCGGTCATTCCCGATAATTTCGGATACATACGGAAATAATTCTGGAAGGTTATTGACGCAAGTGTCTGGTTTTCATTCTGGATTTTTACGCCTTCTTTGGCTTCCAAAGCCTGATGCAGACCATCAGAATAACGGCGACCTTCCATCATCCGACCGGTAAATTCATCAATGATGATAACTTTATTATCTTTCACAATGTAATCGACATCAACAGTAAACAAGGTGCGGGCGCGCAGAGCTTGATTTACATGGTGAACAAAAGCTACATTTTCTATGTCATAAAGCGAGCTGTCCTTATCTAGCATCTCTTTGGCGATAAGCATGGTCTCCATGCTTTGTACGCCTCTTTCGGTTAAGGTAACGCTTCGTTGCTTTTCATCTTTTTCGTAATCTTCAGATTTCAGCTTAGCAACTAACTTATCAATCTGGGTATACAACTCGGAATTGTCTTCTGTAGGACCAGAAATAATAAGCGGGGTGCGGGCTTCATCAATAAGAATCGAATCAACCTCATCGACAACAGCATAGGCAAATGGGCGGTGAACCATCGTCTCACGCGAATATTTCATATTATCACGCAGATAATCAAAGCCTAATTCATTATTGGTGGCATAGGTAATATCGCAGCCATAAGCAGCTTTGCGTTCAACATCATCAAGACCATGAGTGATGCAACCTACAGTTAACCCAAGGAATTTATGCAACCGCCCCATCCACTCAGAGTCGCGTTTTGCCAGATAATCATTCACAGTAACAACATGTACGCCTTTTTGCGGAATAGCGTTTAAATATGCTGCCAGCGTGCAAACCAAGGTTTTTCCTTCGCCGGTACGCATTTCGGCGATCATACCCTTATGAAGAACCATGCCACCGATAAGCTGCACGTCAAAATGGCGCATCCCCAGAACGCGTCTGCCGGCTTCACGCACAGTAGCAAAAGCATCGACAAGCAGGCTGTCCAGTTTTTCTCCGGCATTATAGCGTTCACGCAGCCATGTCGTGCGTCCGCGCAGTTCATCATCAGACATGCGGGAAAGTTGAGCCTCAAGCGCGTTAATCTGCTGCACTTTTGGTTGCAGGGACTTAACAAAACGTTCGTTGGCAGAACCGAATAATTTTTTTGCAAATGTGTTTAGCATGGGTGATTAGATAGGTGGTTATTTTGACTAAGTCAACGGCAGGAAAATAAATAATTTGTAAGAATAGTGCCTATTGCCAATAGTTAAAGAATCATGTAATAACCACGAGTCGGAATTTTATTTTAACTAAATAATAAGGATAATAATTATGAAAACAACGCTGCATACTGGTCTGTTACTGGCATTACTTTCCACTTCTCCGTCTTTTGCTGCGGATTCCAAGGATACTCCGGCTACAGACTCAAAACCGGCTGCCACTGTTAAAGATTATACAGTTATTAATCTGGATGGTGAGGAAATCAAATATTCTGATGTTATGGAAGTATGGAAAGGTCTGTTTCAGGGCGGGGCTGTTCCTGATTTTAATAGTTTTGATGAAAATATCCGCCAGAATGTCTTGCGTGGTTTGGTGTCTGAGCGTCTTATACACAAAGAAGCCATAAAAAGTGGTATTGATAAAAGCGAAGATATCAAAAAACGCTTGGAGAGTCTGCAAAAACAATTGGTTATTCAAACTTATATAGAAAACAAATCAAAATCATTAGTGACTGATGAGCAGATTAAAGCTTTGTATGAAGAAAAAATCGCTGCCGCTAAAGGTCAGGAAGAGTTGAAAGCCAGGCATATTCTGGTTGCAGCTGAATCAGATGCTAAGAAAATTTCTGCCGATTTGAAAAAAGGTGGGGATTTTGAAAAAGTTGCTAAAAACAAATCTACCGACAAAGGTTCTGGTGTGAATGGTGGAGATCTGGGCTGGTTTGCTAAGGAGAAAATGGTTCCGGAATTTTTTGATGCTACTTTCAAACTTAAGAAAGGCGAAGTGTCTGCTCCGGTTAAGTCAAACTTTGGCTGGCATGTTATAAAGCTGGAAGACCGCCGTCCTGTAAAAGTTTCTCCGTTTGAAGAAAGCAAGGAAGCGTTGAAAGGCGAATTAAGCAACAAGGCGGTACAGTCTTATATAGAAAATCTGCTTAAAACTTCATCAATTAAATATTTTGATGAAAATGGTAAAGAAAAGGATTTTGTCAGCTCCGTTGTTGCTCCAGAGCCTGACACTAAGACTGAAGAAAAGAAATAGAGAATCTAGGGTTCAGAGGTCAGAGTTCGGGGAATAGAAAAATATAAATGTTCCTGACTTCTGACTTTTGACTTCTGTGCTGTCTATGAC
>Ga0209824_10002208_pt1 | contig 10233 bp, 9 predicted proteins | sample VDWuncwatermetaG_FD_184124 | JGI IMG/M metagenome (GOLD analysis project Ga0209824, IMG submission 184124) | Wastewater microbial communities from Netherlands to study Microbial Dark Matter (Phase II) - VDW unchlorinated drinking water (SPAdes)... ...
CAGGAAACGCAAGTGAATTGCTTTACTACACTGCACCTGCATTTGACATAAAATCTGAAAACAACACAGTTAAAACTTTTGTCGCAAGCTACAAAGCCAAATACAATGAACTCCCCGATATATTTGGAGTGAAAGGGTACGAATCAATTGATATTATTTTAAAAGCAATTGCCAATGGAAACACAACTCCTGATGATGTGGCAAAATACATTGACACTACAAAAAAGTTTAGTTCAATTGAGGGGGATTTGGTTTTTGATAGCAATGGAGATGTTGTTACAGCAATTTCAGTTAAACAGTATAAAAATTCTAAATCAGAAACAATAGAGACAATACAACCTAAATAATTTTTTGCTCAAATGAAAATACGCAGTATAATTCAGCCTACGATCGTTCCTCTTTTGGATTTAAATTCTTTGTATGCAACAATCATTCGGGAAATTCAGACTAAATCTAATTTGAAAAGCAAGTATCTGTATTTAGGTTGGCATGGAGCACAGGCATGGAAAAGTGTTGATTCCAGTTATAAAATTAGATCTTGTCAAGTTTTTAGTTGAAATTATAAAGTGGCCTCCCATTAGTTTTACCATCAAGCTGCAACCTTCACTGTAACGTTGTCTGCCTGTTCTCTGTCTATAGTTGTCATCACCTCCCCGATTGAGGCGAATCCTTTGACCCTATGAAATCCTTTCTCGCAATGCAGAAGTACCGATGCCAGCCACCGCTGCATCATCCTGCTGCCCCTATACCTCTTGATATTGCCCTCACAATCCCTCACAGTAGAAAACATGCTCTCTATAGGGTTGGTAGAATGGAGAGTTTTCCTCAGTAATCCGGGAATCTTCAACCTGTGAAGGGTAAGTATCTCATCTATTGCCTCCATAAGTGAATCGGCTGCCGACTCATTGATATTTCTGAGCCATTTCTCCATATCCAGCAGCATCTGCCTGGCGTCCTTATAATGAGTCTGTTCCAGCGCTGTCCTGAACCGCCAGTGTGCCTCCTTCCGATACCGTTTTGCCAGATGCTTCTGGATGTTCCGGTCTTTATGAATGGTACACCGCTGATGAATCAGCTTCTTTCCAAAGCGATCCCGTAATGTCTTGATGATTCCTTTGCCCCCATCCGTTACCCAGATGATTCTCCGTGAGAGACGTAATCCACGCCTCTCCATATCCGCAAGCAACTCTTCGCAGAGTTCATGGTTTTCCGTAGCACCCTGCCAAAAGCCCAAGACTGTCTTAAGTCCAGCAGTATCAATACCCAAACCTACGATAAAGGCTTCCCCACCACGGTGTATGGTGTCAAGAAATATTGCAAAGGGCGCAAATCCAGATAGTGACCGCTCCTTAAACCCCTGAAGCTGTTTTGCCGTAGCTGCGATTATATGCCGTGATACAGAACTTGCCGATACCCCAAATGCCTGTGCCGCCTCTACCACGGTATCAGAGTATTTCTGACATGACATGCCTCTCATTACCTTCGTCAAAAGTTCTTCTGAAAATCCATCAGGTTCTTTGAGTCTCTTATAACTCTTTAGTGTAATCTCGCCCTCTTTTCCGCGAAGTCTCGGATGTTCTATCCGTATCTTCTGATCCCCTATGTAGACCGAACCTCCCTGACTCGCCCATTTCTGAACCGCAGGAGAGAAGGGCTGATACTCCGGACCAGAAATCTCCTCCCGATCTATATACATGATCGTTTCTGCCATCATCCTGCCAAGTTCTTTCATGAATGCGTCAAACCCCTGTTTGCCCTGCCTGAATATCTGATACAGCCGATCGTTAAGTTCCTGCCGCCCATATGCCTCCTGCATCCCCCTCATTGCTTTTTTCCTCTTCTTTGTGCTATCCTTCATCTGTGGCTCCTTTCCTTTTATTGGATATGTGGATTATTCCACAGGGGAGCCACTTTTTCAAATTTCAACTAAATTTAGTATATCCTCTCATAAACATATGCCCGTGTATTACCTTCTATTACTGTATAATAATTTTCTTTCAGTACCACCCATATTGGATCATAAATGCCACCATTGCGTTCTATATGGTCTTTAAGTTTCTCATATTGTTCATTACCCTCTGCAAGGGCGAATTTTATCTTTTCCTGTGTGATGTTGTCGTTTAATTTTGTGTCGAGGTAGTACTGAATGCGTGGGTTTTCGATATCGAGGATAAGCTGTTTGAGGGGAATTTTTAGTCGTTTTATTTCTATTGGTCTACCGTCAAGATTTACAGTGATATTGCTCATATTATTCCGCCTTCTTTAATACCAATGTAATACCAGTAATATTTCCATGCTCGTCAAAGAGTTTTGCCATCCTGACGTTTGAATAGAAAGGGTGTTGGTTGTCGGACGGTAATATCTGAAAATCCGTGGTTCTCTCACGGGTAGTCAGGAGGGTGTCCATAGGGATAGATAAATTCATGCGGGGCAGATATGTCTGAAGGTCTATGTTTGCGGTATCCGGTTCATGAATATTCAGGAGTTCTTTTGCTGTTTGATTTATATGCTGAATTTTCCATTGGCCATCGGTAACAACCACGCCTTCTGCCAGGTCAGGTAAGATTGTGTCTAATATCGTTGTTTCATCCTTTTTTACTGCCTCGTGTTTCATCTGGAGCAATGATTTTACCCTGGCAAGCAGTTCTGTTTTATTGAAGGGTTTGCTGATGAAATCATCCGCGCCAGCTTCAATTCCCTTGATTCTATCACCCATTTCATGCAAGGCGGTGATCATTATGATGGGTATATTTTTTGTCGCTCCATCTGCTCGCAGTCTCTGGCATACCTCATATCCTGTTAGCTTGGGCATCATGATATCCAATAATATTAAATCGGGATTTTCTGCCTTGGCTTTTTCCAGCGCCTCGTTGCCGTCATACGCCTCGATCACATCATATTCTGCCGCAGTCAGAATAACCCGTAACAACTTCACGTTTTGCTTGATATCGTCAGCCACCAATATTTTGGCATTGTTCATCTAATTCGCATCTCTTTTTATGTATTTTTCTATGATGAGCGGTAATTCCTGGGTATTAATGGGTTTGCTGACATAGGCATTGCACCCCGTTTCCAAGATTTTTTGTTCGTCTCCCTTCATGGCATAAGCAGTCACGGCAATAACGGGGATGTCCTTTGTGAGCACATCTGCCTTTATTTGTTTCACTAAGGTGAGTCCGTCGATACCGGGTAGCTGAATATCCATAAGAATAATATCAGGAATGTTTCCCTTTAATAGGCTTAATGCCTCTTCACCGGTAGTCGCCTCGATCACATTGTATCCTTTTGCCTTGAGCACCACACGCATCAGTTTTCTATTTTTTTCATTATCTTCGACAACCATTACATTTTTACCAGACATGCTTATTTTCCCCTCAACAAAATAGGAATAATTATCAAGTAGTTAACCGCAAAGCCTCAGAAAAAGATTAAAATACTAAATTTCAAAATACAAATGTCCAAAACAAGAAGGGAATAGTCGTTTAGAATTTCCCCTGCGCTTCGGGTTTGTTTTCTTCCCGGAGTTTCATTTTATAACACGCATCTGTTCTATTTTTTTAATTGCCGTAAGGAGGTCGTCCTTCGTATGACTGCCCTTTTTCACAATAACTAAAATGTTTCCGTTTAATTTCTTTTTGTCCGCTAGCGTGATGTCCTTAGCGGAACAGATAATGATGGGTATTCCTTTTGCCGTTGGATGTATTCTGAGTTTCTCAACAACGTCGAAACCGCTTACCTCCGGCATTATAAGGTCAAGGATAATAAGATCTGGATTGCTGTTAATAGCAAGATTAATCCCTGCATTACCGCTGTAAGCCTTAAGCGCCTCAAAGCCCGCATTTTCCAGTATTGCGCTCATGTATTTAACAGCCTTTTCATCATCGTCCACGACCAATATTTTCATGGGCTTACCCTTATTCCTTTCGGGAGCAATGCAGGCATTCACGGTATTAATGAGTTTTTCCCTATCGATGGGTTTAATTAAATATTCGGCAGCGCCCAGACTATATCCAAGTTCTTTATTATCCACAATCGATACAATAATCACAGGAATATCAGCAGTATCCGGAGAGTTTTTCAGTTCGGAAAGGACGTCCCATCCATCTACCTTTGGCAGCATGATATCGAGGGTGATAAAAAACGGATGGTATTCCTTTGCCTTCTTAATTGCTTCTTCGCCATCCACCGCCACAATCACGTTATAGCCAGCGTTTGTCAGATATACCGTAAGAAGATTGGATGCCATCCGATCATCTTCCACAATCAAAACGGTCTTTGCCGCCTTTCCTACCGTTGCTTCTATTCGACGCGGTTTGACTGCGACCTCTTTAGGTTTTGCTGCTCTAAGCGTGGCATTTAAGGGTAATGCAAAATAAAATATACTCCCCTTCCCGTATTCACTTTCAAACCAGATGTTGCCGCCATGCATCTCGACAATCCTTTTGGTCAAGGCGAGTCCCAGTCCAGTTCCCTCATATTTTCTCGAAAAAGAGCTGTCTGCCTGCCAGAATTCTTTGAATATCTTCTCCTGATCTTCAGGTTTCATCCCAATTCCCGTGTCTGATACCGATACCTGTAACGTATCGTCAGTCACGCAAGTCTCTACGGTAATTTTTCCGTTCTCCGGAGTAAACTTTATGGCATTCGATAGCAGGTTATACAAGATTTGTTTAAATTTGACGCGGTCTGCTTCGATGTTTTTGACATCCGTCAGCATGGTCGTCTTTAATTCTAGGCGCTTTTTACTGGCAAGTCCTTTTAGTATTGTATGCACATCCTCAATGGCTTCTGGCACAGAAAATGTTTCATACTGAAGCTCCAGCTTACCCGCCTCAATCTTAGATAAATCCAGTATGTCATTGATCATTTGAAGGAGATGGAGACCGCTGCTATGGATGTCGTAGACAAATTCCGTTTGTTCTTCATTCAGGTCGCCTGAAATCTTGTCTCGCAGGACCTCTGCAAAGCCGATGATAGCGTTGAGCGGTGTGCGTAATTCATGTGACATATTAGCAAGAAATTCCGATTTCATTTTGTTGGCTTGTTCTAGCGCCAAAACGGCATTCTGCAGGCGAGCAGTCTTCTCGGCAATTCGTTGCTCCAGCGTAGCGTACATAGACTGCAGTTTAATTGACATGTCATTAAATGCCCTGCCGAGCTGACCCACATCATCCTTTGATGATATATCCACTTTCGTTGTAAGGTCGCCTGTCTTTATAATGGTAGTTACCGCAGCATTCAACCTCTCAATTGGTTTCATAAATTTTCCTGCCGTCAGGAAAATAATGGCCACGATCAACAGGATACTGACAGAACCAAGGATAATAAAAAAAACAATATCCGCAGCAAATCGCTGTTCTGCTAGTTCCTTTGGAATAATAACGCTGATTGCTCCACGTATTTCGCCGACTTTATAATCGTAACCTGCGCTATAATTTTTTTGTATAAACTTTGGGGCTTGTTCCTTAGGCCCGTGGCAAAGGAGACAATCCTCTTTTATGCGGAGGGCGTAAAGATAGCGTTCAACCCTTTTCCCATCTACGACGTCATCTGCCCAATACTCCGTAAGATCAGGGTTTTCCTCCATCTTCCTGAGTACCTCTTCTTCAAAGGCGTCTGGTTTATTGAATACGTTTCGAAACCTCCTACTTGTTTGCTTGATAATATAACCTGTCTTTTCGGCAAATTTTATCCCAATGGCATGACCAGACACGGCAGGGATAAAATTTTTTGTCTCCTCGGTGATTTCAATTTTGGATGTTTTCAGGATTGAGGCGAGGTGATTCCGCGTGGTTTCTAATTCAATTGCAATCAGCTTGGCCTTTTCCCGAACCTCTTTGATAAATTCTTGATGTGTCCGTTTGTAAATTAAAAAGCCAATCGCCCCGTTCAGGGTGACCATCAATATAGCCAAGATTATTACAAGTTTATGTCTAATTTTCACGTTTCTTTTCCACCGTAATTGCACCTAACGGGCAGCACTTTTCAAATTCCGGCTTGATATCCCAGTCCGTCGCCTTCTCGGCAACGATTTCTTTTAATCGTGATGCCTGTGAATTCTATATCCAGCTTCAAAAAGCACGATTACAAACGATTTTTCAACATTAAATAGCTCTTTCTCGTTGTTAATAACCTCAGCAATATTATTTGCAATTCGATCTATGTTGATAAGACGATAGCGAAGCAGTATTACCTTTCCTCGTCCCCACAATGTGCCGAATTCGATGAGTCCACCAAAATCTTTATCGCCAGAAAGCAATATCAAATCATGTTTCTCGGAATACTCTAAGAGCTCTTGATCGGCACATCCAGCAAGACCAACTTCCGGGACAAAAAGAACCTCGATACCTTTATTGCGCAACCCACTGATAATTTCAATATGGATATTTTCATCAGCAAGTATTTTCATGGTTGCTCTTTGTTTGCAAATACATTAACCTCTTCTCCTTGAAATTGCCTTGCGGCAAAATCCAATGCCGCATCTAACCCCTCCTTAGTCAGTGTTGGATAGCCTCTCAGAATATTTTCCTTGCTCATACCGGAAGCAATGTTTTGCAGAATCAGTGCAACAGATATTCTTGTGCCTTTGACAATAGGCTTGCCATTAAGAATTTTAGGATCGCATACAATGAGACTTTTTTGATGAGTGGCCATTCATTTCTCTCCTTAAAAACTTTTATACTGTAAATTTGTTAGCTAAAGATATTTTATTCATTTTCACATACCTCAGCAATAATGCGTCAATGCGCTTTTCTGCCTCTTGACGCAAAAGCCTTACACCCTCCAATGCGTCGATTTCTTTGTCGAGTTTGGCAACGATTTTTCCTAAAAGAGTCGCTGATCCCATTTAGACCCCAGGATATGCCTTTCCTAGCCCTTATCATCTACTTTTTTAATTATAATTGCACCTAACGGGCAGCACTTTTCAAATCCCGGCTTGATATCCCAGCCAGAAACCTTCTCGGCAATAATTTTTGCCTTGTCTTCGACCACATCCATAACCCCCTTTGAATTCTCGACACAGATTCCACAACCCACGCACCGCCGCTGGTCGACACTTACATTAATAGATTCACTACCCTTTTTAAAATTTACATGGTCGAGGTACTGGACACGTTCTTGGCTCGAAATTATGCCCGAATACGTCGGAGAATGTTTTTTCACTTGTTGTCGCCCTGCTCGATCGTAGCGGAATATTGACCGTCCGCATTGTTCACAGGTATGCAATTCCTGCAATTTATCGAGATAGTCCATTACCGTTTGAACGACGGCGGCATGGCTCCACGTCAATGGAGAGACAGAAACGGGTTCTCCGGTAAGCGGATTTATTTGTTCTGCCAGGACACCAGATGGTAGTGCATGGGATACTGCCCATCTTAAATAATTCACCACGTGTTCGAGGTCTTCGACGGATTTGGCTATTGATGCATAGTATTGCGCCATCCACATTGTGCAGATTATCCATGGATTACCAGGGATTGTGTCATCGCTGCCAACGCGTTGGTAGGGGTCGTGTTCGTATCGTGCAATTCCACCTATTTTGGTCTTGACCCATAAAGTTTCTTCAATTGCCTTCATCGTGTTTTTTACTTTGATATCGTCGGGATGGTAAACGCCGAAGGCGAACATTCCGTATAAGCTGGCATCGACCGTTGCGTCAATTTCATATCCACCTCCTTTTTTAGGATAGATCATTCGTAAAAATCTTTTATGCTTTTCGCTATAGAGATATTGATCTGCTGCACTTTTAATCTGTGCCGCAGTCTGTCTGTATAATTTGGCCTTTTCAGTGTGATAAAATATGTCGGAGAGATTGGCTGCGGCTATTAAACCACCATATACCGTAGCAGTTGTAAACGACAATATGCCACGCCTTTCTTCCCATATGTCATAAGAGGGAAGCGGCAGTCCAGTTTGTTCATCGCGATAACTTACGAGAAAGTCTGCCGCTCTTTCAATATACGAGTGGTAGAGAGGTCGTATTACATCAATCTTTCGATACATGTCGTAGTATTTCCACATAACCCAGAGGAGTAACGCCGTTTCATCTTCCTGGATTGGCATATGGATCTCTTCACCTTTAACCCACGGATGCCATGAACTGCCAAAAGAACCGTCTGGGTTGTATTTGTGCAATAAAAATCCTTCTTCTGCCATAACGCTTGCGCAAAAATTATAAGGTGCGATTACATTGGCGCAAAAATCAAAAAACTTTCGACAGATCGTGGTGTATCCCGCCTTCATCAATGAATAGGTTACCAATGCGCCATCGCGAGGCCACATATAGCTGTAAGTATCTTTTGCATACTGCCGAATATCAGAGTCATTTGCCGCGATGATAGCGCCGCCATTATCAATTTGGGTCATAAGGATTAGCAGGCTTCTCTTAAAGAGATCAACCACGTCAGGCGGCAGGTTTCCAAAATTGAACTCCTCCTTATTAACCCAATGATGCCAATAACACGCTGTCCTATCAAGTATCTTTTGAGGTTTTTCGCTTAAAACAATGTCGTTGAGGGCATTCACCTCGCCGTAATTTTTGCCGGTGGCAATCCAATAATGCACCACAGAATCCCTAAGAGGCGGAATTTTCAGGGAGATGCCGATCGTCGAGTCTACCGAGCCTTGCGCTATTGGATTTCCTTCCAATACTCCATCTTCGGCATCTCGCCATGTTCCTTCAGCTCCTCGATGCCTCTTGATCCCCGTTGCGTATTCTCGGACGCCCCAAACATCTCCAGCAGAGCAATTTATTAAGAAATATCGGGGGCCTTTGTAGTGAATAAGACAATTCAGCTTTGCGTCATAAAATACCGTGTCGCCAACCTCGTTCTCCATTACGCTCAGGTCTTGATGAAAGAATAGACGAACTTCTCTCTCATAATTTTTAAGATTGCGAACGACCACTTTCCGCATATAGATATTTTTTTCGAAATCAACAACATCGTTACAGGTAAGCTGGAGACCTAGCTTTTCATGAAATGCCCGCACATCAGTTACCAGGGTTTCTTTTAGATAACCTAAGGAGAGTTTCCAGTCTCGCGCATTGACCCAAGAATACCCTTCGCGTGTCCATACACCGAATCTGCTCGGATTTCCCAGTGCGTGATTTTCTTTTCCTACGCGTGGATAATAGAGGTCTCTGATGGTGTAGTCCGCATCGAATACAACCAATAATGAACCATTACCGACAGGAATATCTCTAGGCACGGGTATCTTCTTTCTTAAAATATTTATAGCAATGATAAGAATAACAGGGTGGTTTATTTGTGTTCATCTGATTTTCTTTTATACCTTCCATGGTATGTCTTCTTCTTTGAAATGAAGAACGACATCATTTGCAAGCATCTGCCATTCAGTGCGACACTGGTCTGAATGCATCTGCTCAAGATCGGCTAATCTTTCAAACATCCTTTTTTCTTCTGGCGTCCTTGCTAGGACAGCAGCCTCTTTATAAAATAAAAACGCCTTATTCTCTGCCTTTGCGATCAATTTAATGATATCGAGAAACGAGGCATTATGTTCGGGTTCGGCAATATCTAGTTTGTATTCCTTTGATTGTATCTTCGATGGATCAAAGGGATATCCACAGGTTTCTTCATACCACGATTTGAGTATCTCCTCGTGTTCTTGTTCGGCCTGCGCCATGTATCTGAAACGCGATTGAGCTTCTTTATTAGATAATTGGGTAGACATTTTTAAATAAAATTCCTTCGCCTTAATTTCTTCCGAAATGGCTGTTTCAAGGATTTTTATAATAGCATTCTTTTTATCATCCATAGCGCAACAAAGCCGCAACTAAAAGACCCCTCTCTTTCCCCCCTTCGCAAGGGGGGACACAGGGGGGGGTGTAAAAAAACTTTCCAAAAAAGGAAGTTTTTACAAGGTAATACTATAGTATGGCAGATTACAACCCACGCTTTGGTACGATTACTCCATTTTCCAACCCTCTTTACCAATTAATGGTACAAAGGCGCATTCCAAAACACTTCGGTCTTCAGTCCCTTTTTCCAACTTTATGATTTGATGTAACACTTGATTATAAGGATTACCGGTGGGGATTACTAATCTTCCGCCAATTTCAAGCTGATCCAGCAGGCTTTTCGAAATATGAGGCGCACAGGCCGTTACAATAATTCCCTGAAAAGGGGCGTTGTCTGGCAACCCCAGACTTCCATCCCCTGTGATTACCTCCACATTATTATATCCTGTTTCTTTTAAGATAGCCCGTGT
>Ga0209824_10002209_pt1 | contig 10229 bp, 9 predicted proteins | sample VDWuncwatermetaG_FD_184124 | JGI IMG/M metagenome (GOLD analysis project Ga0209824, IMG submission 184124) | Wastewater microbial communities from Netherlands to study Microbial Dark Matter (Phase II) - VDW unchlorinated drinking water (SPAdes)... ...
AGCATGATCCCTACAAGGGATACCCAGATTATTTTGTAAAGCGAATTAGAACCCCACATAGCTTTATCCCCTCTGTAATAGATTGTTGAACCATAACTACTGACAAATCCAAGCTGGCATTACCTCCAAGTTTGTTAGGTTATTCATTCCTACAGTTATGGGAAGACGCAATGATAAAGTAAAGATGTAATTCCTCCAACTATGGGAGGAATGCTTGGACGCTGCGATTGCTTTTGGGAGGGTGTTGCGCCGACTGCGCGAGTCGGCAGAATTGACACAGGAGCAGTTCGGCTTTGAAGCTGATCTGCGGCGTACTTATGTCAGCATTCTTGAGCTTGGACAGCAACAACCTTCGCTTACAACGATTCTCAAAATCGCTCAGGCACTCGATTGTTCACCGGGAAATTTGCTGGACATGGTGGCTGAGGAAATCAGCCGTCCAAAGAAGAAAAAGTAAAGTTGTAGTTGCAACATCGCCACGGCACTCATCTCGCAGTCACCAAACCTTACCATAACCTTACCATTATCAGCCGCAACATTTTTTGACAATTAGACCCGCTTCAAACATTCCCGCTGCTCGCGCAACAGCGCGGAGATTTTACGAAGTGTGGCACTCACCCCGCACTTGTATGCGTTGCGCGATGATGCCGCCTTGCTTTCTGGTGTGCGTGCGCCCGCTGATCTAACCCACGGTCGCCCTTATTGAATCATTGCTGATTGCTGCACCCGCCAAAACTTAGTAAAACTTAGCATTTTTCAACCCCGTACCCTTGGGGAAACCTTGGGGTATCGCTGGCACTCAATTCGCATCCGCACGCTTGCGCGTACTGGTCGGAATGTCAGCGTCAAACCTTTGCATCCTTCAACTATTGCACATTTCCGGTAATGGCCTTATCACCAGCCTCTATCAGATGGTCAATCACTCCGGCGATACAGTTGTCCAGCCCCGCATCCAAGTGCCGTTCTATCACTGTCAACACCGATGGTGAAGGCGCGTAATCAATTCGCCGATGTGTAGCGCGATATTTTTGCACCCGAACCCTTGCCACAACCTTGCTGTTAATTTTTTCGCTATTCATTTCCGGTAACTCCTCTCTTGATGTCGTGACGGTATGCGCCTGCCATTTATTCACGGCAATGGCGGTCTTAATGCGTCTCTGTTTTTTGTCTGTTCTCAGGCAGTCTTAACGCACCTGCGGGTACTGGTCGGATAACCCCTTGGCGTGTCCCGCCCGCATCGCTGCAATCGCCCGCGCATTGCCTTCCGGTATCTGCGCCCCAGTGGAATTGATCCCATCAACCCTATCCATAACCTATCCATTATTTTACCGTTGCGTGTTACCCGTTGCGCGATATGCTGCCTGTCGTTGTGCATTGGTCTGTGCCATTTTTACCTCAATTGTTTAATGTGTCGCCTGCCCGTGCCGCATGAGTAATTCCAGTAATGCCCACGGGTCATACTTCGCTTTGGGGATGAGCATTTCACACGTTGCACCAGTCGGGTGGCGCACTGCCACGCACACGATGATGTTGTGCGGATCGTTGGAATCATCCAGATGGATTGCCCGTGGTAGATCGGGCGCAGCGTCTAGCATCGCAATCACTTTTTGCCGCCGGATTTCCTGCTGGGCTTCGCGTTGTAGCTCGGTCAGTATTGCAGTTTTGCTTTGCTTGAGTTGCTGCACCAGTTCGGGCGGCAGATCGTCCGCAGGTGAAATATCCAGATAGCCACCGTCCGCGTGTATCGAATAACCCTTGCTTCTCAATTCAAAAATCAGGTCAGGTGCGCCCATGATTAAATCCTCAAGTGTGAAGCATTAAAGCGTGATGTTTCAGCACCCCCTAAAATTGGTGCTTTATCCGCAACACCGCCACAATCCAATAACGGCGCGGCTTCGGGTGTTGCGGAATTGTTGCGGATGGTTTTCTGTGGCGGATTATCCGCAACGCTTAAAGCCGCGTTTTTATTGGCTTCCAGCGTTTGTGGCGGATGTTGCGGCAAATTCAGGGGGGTGGTGAGGTATCGCGTAAATGCGTCCGAAAACTGCGACAGCTCGAAGCCTTTTGGTGTTTCATACGCACCCAGCCGGATAGTTTTTGAGGCTATCCCATACCCTGCTAATTGCCGCGCAACTTGTCGCGGGGTTATCTGCTTTCCCCTGTTGTATGCAGCCCAAGCGTTTTCCTCATCAGCACAAAGAGCCGCAATTAAATCTGCCGTGCTGATCTTGTCCACTCGTTTACTCTCGAAGACGTGCTGAATATCTGCCAGCAATTCATTGGCAACACTGACCGTTTTTTCACCCGCGCCAGATAACTTCCAAGCTGCCGTTGTTGCCCGTGCTAACCACACATCACCCGCACATGACGCAACCGCCAGCAAGCCTTCCCAGTTATCTTGATCGCGGTCTGATAATGCATCCGGCAAGGCAGGCCGTGCAAGCCGCACCTGTTGCGAGTAGTCAACTGCAAAGCGCGCTAACTTTTTAGCGATGCCAGCGAATAAGTCCCTGTCAGCATGGCGCAACCTGCTTGCCGTTTCATGCGATAGCTTGCGGCGAAGGTTAAACACTATCCCACGGCTCATGGTCGCATCGGGCAAGTGTTTTTCAAGAGCAATGCCTGCTAAAGCTTTAGCACTAAATACCGAAAACATGCGCGGCTCGAAGCTGTCGCCCACGGCCTCACTACGCAATACAAAACCATCGCGCAAGTAACCAGCATTCACCAAACCGTGCAGCTCAAAGTTTTCTTTGAAGAATGTATCTGCCTCATCAATCAATATCGTGGGCTTCCACTTTTCCACGGCTCTGAATAGCGCGGATGCCGATGCGTTGGATGCGGGCAATGGCCGAGATGCCATGCGCCCCAGCACGGTCAGCAATTGAGTTTTGCCACATGATTTTTCCGGCGCGTTTATGATTGCCAGCGGCGCAACTTCCACCACGTCAATAAACCACGTCAGCGCGCACCACAAAGCTGCCGCGTGTGCCTGCTCGGTGTCCAGCACGATAAACTTGCGGATGGTGTCTGATACTTCATCCAGCAATTGCGCTGGGTCTATCGCGTCGGGGTGTGGCTCGACTTCATCGAATGGCAATCTGTCCGCTTCGCTTTCATCGGATCGCGCAGCTTTCACCATCACATCCAGTATGGCAGGTCGCACCTTTAACGCTGCTGCTTGCTCTTTTCTCACGCGGTCATATTCCATAGGTTTGAGTGAGGCTAACCACTGGATAATTTCATCGTCTGATTGAATGGGCGGGGTGTCTGGTTGCGCGCTATTTTCCAGCAAGGGGATAGCATCACCCGCGATATTTGAAGGGCTTAAATCACTTCCTGCGAGTTCTGTTTCCACAACGGATAAAGCACGCACATCATTCGCTGTCGCCTTGCGCCCGTGCTGTTGGTGGTAGGCTTTCAACCAGTCCACGCAGTCACCCTTAGCGGGCAGGTTGAGCGCGGCAACATCCACCATCCGCACCGTGCAATTGATCGCCAGCAGCTTGGCGGAAAGTATCGCTGCCCATTGCTTGCCAGCATCATCATCATCGCGCCACAGGATAATTGCGCGCCCCGCTAACGGTGAAAAATCAGCGTCCAGATTGTTTGCGCCGCCGGTGGTCGTTGCCAGTATGCCCCGCGCACCCAGCAGCCGCGCTTTCTGTTCGCCTTCGACAAAATAAACTTCGCTGGTGGTATCGGCAGCCAGCTTGTCGAGATTGAACAATTTCCACAAGGCCAAACTTTCCGGCTTGCTTGCGACAAAAGTCCCGTCAGGCTTTTGCGACATGACACGAATTTCCTTTGCGGCTTTCGCGCCGGGGGCATCGCCGGGTTTTTCAAATCGCGGTCGCCAATACAGCGGTACGCCGTTCGCGTCGTTGTAGGGGTAGTGGTGTTCGAGGGTGTAGCCTTGGTCAATCTGTTTTTTGAAAAGCCGGTTGCTGTGGTGTTTCACCCATGCCGTGACGTGTGCATCGTGATTGACGGTCATCATGGTTGCACCCTCCATGCGCCCAACTGCTTCGCAGCGTCGATGAAGCTCAAGCCGTGGCGTTGCCGGTGAAAATCCAGCACGTCCCCGCCGTGCGCGCCGCACACCATGCAGCGAAATCCGCCGCTGTCGAGGCGCACTCTCAAGCTGGGTTTATGGTCGGAGTGAAACGGGCACAGCGCGGTTTTCCATTCGCCGCCGCCAGTCAGCTTTAATCCTTGCTGTGCAAAGTAACCAGCAGGGCTTGGCAAGTGGTCGCGCTTGAAGGCGAAGGCTTTGTGTCCCCGCGTGGGGTTCGCGTTTTTCATATTCATAATTTATTCCTTAAAAATTTTGGGCGAAAAAAAACCCGCATAGCGCGGGCTTGTCCGGTAATAGAATTTTATTTTGCTTCATCGCGCCGCCGTCCCGCCAACCACGCATCAACTTCATGTGCATACCAACCAACACTTCTAGCACCTAACGACACCATACGCGGGAAAGTTGGATCGTGATTTTTTGATTTAGGATTTAACTTGTCGTAAATTGAACTACGCCCCAATCCGATACGGGCTTGAAGCTGTCTGCGCCGCAAAATGGACAATACTGGCTGTATCTGATTCATACTTCTTCTCCTTTAAATAAAAACCGCCTTTCGGCGGTTGGTGGTGGTGAAACTACTGCAAAACATGGACATTAAAAAACCCGCTCTAGGCGGGTTTGCGGTTGTTACGGGAACAGGAAGTAGTTGCACTGTATTGGTGCAATGCGGCTATATTAGCCATTCTTGGGTTGGTGGGCGAAAAAATACCCGCTCTGGGCGGGTTATCATTTTGTTAAATTTTGGGCGAGCGAAGTAACCGCTCATATAGTCTGGATATACCCCGCCTAATTGCCTTTTTCCAGATACGGGGTGAAAATTCGCGCCATCGACGCTGTTAAAACAAAATCAGTGCACTACAAATTGTATCTGCTTTGTATCAGCTATCACATTGCTTTTGTGTGCCGCGACTCACGGCTACATAGGCGTAGTTTTTTGCATCAACGTGGTTATTGTACATCGGGTTGTGCGGGTTATGTCAAGCATTAACAAATTGTTTCGGTATAAGCTGGTGCTTCGTGAATGTTTTCTATCAAGCCGCTTGCCCACGCAGTAGAACAACCTTCGCGCCCGCTTCTATCGAACCCAAATAATCCGCCCAATGCTGCATCATGCGCTTGCGTTCGGGCAAATACTCTGCTCGGTTATACGCGCCCCGCACTTCGTTGCGTTCGCAGTGAGCAAGCTGGCGTTCGATCACGTCGGGGTTGAAGCCGGTTTCGTTAAGAACGGTGGAAGCCACTGCGCGGAAGCCGTGGCCGGTCATCTTGCCTTTGTAGCCCATGCGATACAGGGCGAACAGCATGGTGTTGTTGCTGATGGGTTTGTCACGGTTGCGACCGGGAAACACGAAGCGGCTACCGCCAGATATTTCCTTGAGTTCGGCCAACATGGCGCGTGCCTGCCGTGCCAGCGGGACAACATGCTCGGCTTTCATCTTCATGCGCCCAGCGGGGATCACCCACAAGGCATTGTCCAGATCAAACTCAGTCCACTCTGCGCCGATCAGTTCATTAGTGCGGACAAAGGTTTGCGCCAGCAGTTGCAGGGCGAGGCGGGTTTGCTTGTCGCCGGTTTCGTCATACTTGGCAATGGCGCGCAGCAGTTCGGGCAGCTCCTCGGAGCGGACGGCTGCTTGGTGTTGCTTCACATGCGGAGTTAGCGCGCCACGCAGGTCGGTGGACAGGTTGCGGGTGCAGCGTCCGGTAGCAATACCATAGCGGAACACTTGCCCGCATACTTGCAGGACTCGGTGGGCAAGATCGTATGCGCCACGGGCTTCGATTTTGCGGATGGTTTCCAGCAGCTCCAGCGCATTTATCTGGTCAATCGGACGCTTGCCAAGGGTGGGGAAGATGTTGCTCTCAAGGCGGCGTTTAACATCGCTGGCGTGGTGCTCTACCCATGTGTGCAATTGCTTGTTGTACCACTCCAGTGCCACGGCCTCGAAGGAATTTACATTGGCGAGTTTTTTACGCAGGTTGGTGGCTTTGCGTTCGGCGGAGGGATCGAGGTCGGCTTGCAGTTGCTTGCGTAGCTCGTCGCGCTTTTTCCGCGCATCGCTCAGGGTGACTTTGGGATACACGCCAAGGGATAGGGATTTTTCTTTATCTGCCTGCCAGTAACGCATCCGCCAATACTTCCGGCCATCGAGATAAACCCACAGATAAAGGCCATCGCCATCGTGGAGCTTGCGAACACCCGCGCCGTTGCTGGTAGCGTTCTTGCATTCGGCAGCAGATAACAGGTTGGTGGCCATCGTGGTAACTCCTGATCGTGGTAAATTTGTTACCACGAAACTTACCACGGTTTACGCTTGGATGCAATGGGATGTTACCACACCTCCTTGGACTACCTTCTTACCCTAACACCCCGTATTTACTTGTGTTAACGGATTTAACCGGACGAGTTAGGATGCTAATCTGGCGGAAGCTGTGAGATTCGAACTCACGGAACATTTCTGTTCGGCAGTTTTCAAGACTGCTGGTTTAAACCACTCACCCAAGCTTCCAAGTTTTGTATGACATTAAGAACGACGTGCAGTTTTGGTTACGACATAACCTGAAGGTTAGTCTCCACCGCAACAAGCCGCCTCGCGGCATGTTGTCAAGACTGCTGGTTTAAACCACTTTGACCATTTTCATGCAGCTTTGCTGCATAGAAAATTGCATCCCTTTGGGACACCCAAGCTTCCAAGTTTTGTATGACATTAAGAACGACGTGCAGTTTTGGTTACGACATAACCTGAAGGTTAGTCTCCACCGCAACAAGCCGCCTCGCGGCATGTTGTCAAGACTGCTGGTTTAAACCACTTTGACCATTTTCATGCAGCTTTGCTGCATAGAAAATTGCATCCCTTTGGGACACCCAAGCTTCCAAGTTTTGTATGACATTAAGAACGACGTGCAGTTTTGGTTACGACATAACCTGAAGGTTAGTCTCCACCGCAACAAGCCGCCTCGCGGCATGTTGTCAAGACTGCTGGTTTAAACCACTTTGGCCATTTTCATGCAGCTACGCTGCATAGAAAATTGCATCCCTTTGGGACACCCAAGCTTCCAAATTTTGCTGCTGCTAATATCTTCACCCAGTTTTGGCTGCGACAACAGGCGCGCATTTTATCAGAAATTCGGCCACATTTTTTAATCGAGTCCAACATCACTGAAAAATATTTGTTCATTCCATCTCGCACTCTCAATAATGAACCATTGCAACTTTTTGATGCTTTCGCTACTCTTATGCACGCTGTTCAATAAATTATTTTCGGAGGAAACAAAATGCAATCATTACAACAAGGTCAAGTCATTCACTCAACCAGTGCGATAGTTGCGGAGCAAAACAAAGTTCTGCGTAACACTTATATGATGCTGGCGCTGACCATGATCCCCACCGTTATCGGCGCGTTTGTTGGCATGTCGATGAGCTTTGCATTTATGGCGGCCAGCCCGATCATCAGCGCGCTGCTGATGTTTGGCGCGATGATGGGCTTGATGTTCGCCGTGCAAGCACTGCGCGATAGCGTGTGGGGTGTGGTCGCGTTGTTAGGATTCACTTTTGTGGCGGGCGTGTTCCTAGGTCCAATTTTGCAAGTGGCACTCAATCTACGCAACGGCGCAGAGCTGATTGCCATGGCGGCGGGCGGCACTGGCATTATCTTTTTTAGCTTGGCCACCTTGGCTACGGTCACCAAAAAAGATTTCAGCTTTATGGGTAAATTTTTATTCATCGGGCTGGTTTTGCTGATTGTTGCGTCGCTGGCTAATTTATTTTTTCAAGTGCCCGCGCTGTCACTGACCATCTCTGCCATTGGCGTGATGATTTTTTCGGCTTACATTTTGTTTGACGTGAGCCGCATTATGCATGGCGGCGAAACGAATTACGTGATGGCCACGCTGGGATTATTCCTGAGCATCTACAATTTGTTTAGCAGCTTGTTGCACTTGTTGATGGCGTTTGGTGGTCAGCGTGATTAATTAAGTTGCACCACAAAAAAAGGCGATCTGATGATCGCCTTTTTTATTTCGCCAGCATTCTGTCACATTCAAGTTTTTCAAAGGAAACGCTGATTTAAGTCGGCGAGCGGGATGAAGTTCAAGGCGCACGGCACACAGGAACCGGAATGTATTAAATATCTATCGCTGCGCGACCCCGGATTCCGAGTACCGGGCAACGCAGCGTGCGAATGGGTGGCTGCACAGCAGCCGGGAACCCATCGGCCTACCCCTTGCGGGTAAATTCGCCCGCGCAGACACTTAAACTTTCTCAAACACCGCGATCGATTCCACGTGCGAGGTATGCGGAAACATATTCATCACGCCCGCTGCCTGTAAAATATAACCCTTATCATGCACCAGCACTTCCGCGTCCCGCGCCAATGTAGCAGGGTTGCACGATACGTACACAATGCGTTTTGGCGCGGTTTCCGCCGTGATAGATTTCACCAACTCCATCGCGCCATCGCGCGGTGGGTCGATCAGCCATTTATCAAAACGTCCCAGTTGCGCTAACAAAATTTCATTCATTTCAAATAAATTCATCGCGCGGAATTCGGCATAGCCCGATTTATTTTTCGACACGGCATTTTGTGGCGCGATATTTTTTTGCACAGCATTTTTCGACAGCCCGTTATATTCAGCATTTTGCGAAGCGCGTTTAACCAAAGCCTCGCTGCCCTCAACACCCAAGGCAACTGCGCCGAGCCGCGCAATCGGCAGCGTGAAATTACCCAAGCCGCAGAAAAAATCCGCGACACGTTCACCCACTTGCGGATCAAGCAAACGCATTGCGCGGCTGACCATTACGCGATTTAAGTCGGCATTCACTTGGGTAAATTCGGTCGGCGCAAACGGCATGGTAATGCCGAACTCCGGCAAGCTGTACGACAGCGCGGGTGAGTCCAACGGATAAAATGGCACTGCGGTTTCCGGCCCCTTGGTTTGCACCCAAAATTGCACTTGATGCGTGTCTGCAAATTGCTTGATGGTCTGCTCATCCTCCGCCGATAAAGGCCGCATTATTCGCAACACCAGTACATCCACATGCTCGCCGACTGCCACTTCAATCTGCGGAATCGCCTCACGAATGCTCAGGCTTTCGCACATCTGCGCCAACAGTGGTAATAACTTTGCGATCTTCGGCGCGAGAATTTCACAATACTGCATATCAGCCACATAGCTGCCGCGCTGCTCGCGAAAGCCTACCAGCGTTTTATTTTTTTTAATGACATGCCGCACCGATAAACGTGCACGCTGCCGATAGCCCCACGCCTCGCCATACAGGGCAGGTAGCATATTTTCTGGTTTAACTTTTCCGATACGTTCCAGATTATCTTCCAGCACGCGCTGCTTAACCGAAACTTGTGCACGCGCATCTAAATGCTGCATTGAACAACCTCCGCACACACCGAAGTGTTTGCACTTTGGTTGTACGCGCATAAAACTTTGCTTCAGAATTTGATCGACATGCGCCATCTCGAAGTTGCTTTTTTTGCGATACGACGAGTAAGTGACGCGCTCGCCCGTGATTGCCCCTTCGATAAAAATAACTTTGCCATCGACGTGGGCAATGCCGCGACCTTCTTGGTCTAGCGATTCGATAGTGACGCTATTTTTTTGAGTTGTAGCTTTTTCTAGGGACATAAATATATACACGACTTAACCCCTCCTAGCCTCCCCTTGTCATAACCAACGACTTAGCTGGCGTTGTTTGCCAACTTAGTCGAATGGCTAGTTGTTTTATCTAGGGGAGGAGCTTGACTCTCCTCCGACCAAGGAAAAGGTAGCACTCCTCCCCTGACAAGGGGCGGCTGGGAGGGGTTAGGGTTTATTGAAATGGGCAATCTGATTTTACTTCGGCCACGCTGCTAAAAATTCTTGCCAATGCGGCTCGGTATGTTTACTTAATGTGCTCCGCACCAAGGCACATTCCTTGTCATAGCGCGCCTGTGAAAACTGTCCGCGCATTAATTGAAAGCGCGCAAAAACCAAATAAGTATTCACCACATCCGTCTCGCAATAATTACGAATCTCCGCTAATTTTCCTTGCTGATACGCAGTCCAAACTTGGCTGCCATCCATACCCAGCTTGCCCGGAAATCCGATGAGCTTGGCCAAATCATCTAGCGGAGCATTGGCGCGGCCAGTGTACATCGCC
>Ga0209824_10002210_pt1 | contig 10229 bp, 8 predicted proteins | sample VDWuncwatermetaG_FD_184124 | JGI IMG/M metagenome (GOLD analysis project Ga0209824, IMG submission 184124) | Wastewater microbial communities from Netherlands to study Microbial Dark Matter (Phase II) - VDW unchlorinated drinking water (SPAdes)... ...
GTCTCGTGCTGCGTGGCAGCCTTGGCACATCTATCCGCACCGGCCGGGACGTGACGGCCGAGATCCTGGATCGCCTGCCCTACACGCTGGTCCTCGCGCTCTCGGCGGTCGTGCTCTCGACGCTCGTCGGCGTCACCCTGGGGGTCATCGCGGCGATCAATCGGGGGCGCCGCGCGGATCTGGTCACCATGGGCGGCGCGATCATCGGCCTCTCGGTGCCGACGTTCTACATCGCGCTGCTGATGATCATCCTGTTCTCGCTCACGCTGCACTGGCTGCCTGTGACCGGCGCGGGCTCGTGGAAGAACCTCGTGATGCCCGCGGTCGCGCTCAGCCTGCACTCGGCCGCGGTGAAGGCGCGCATCACGCGCGCGAGCATGCTCGAGGTGCTCGGGCAGGAGTACCTGCGCACCGCGCGGGCGAAGGGGCTGCGCGAGCGCGCCGTCGTCGTCCGCCACGCGCTGCGCAACGCGCTCATCCCGATCTCGACGCTCGTCGGCCTCCAGTTCGGTGGCCTGCTCGGCGGGGCGTTCATCATCGAGAACATCTTCGCCTGGCCCGGTGTGGGGCGCCTGGCGGTGCAGGCCATCTTCACGCGCGACTTCCCGATCATCCAGGGCACCGTGCTGCTCGTCGCGGCCGCGTACCTCGTCGCGAATCTCGCCGTGGACATCCTGTACGCCTGGCTCGACCCCCGGATCCGGTACGGCTAGGACGTCGGGTGAAGGACACCATCGGTCGCCTGCTGCAAGAGCCGCTCGCGGTCGTGGGCCTCGTCCTCTTCGGCGGGCTGCTGCTCATGGCCGCATTCGCGCCGCTGCTCGAGCCGTACGACCCGATCGCGATCTCGGTGGGCGAGCGGCTGCGCCCGCCGAGCGAGGCGCATCTCTTCGGAACGGACGACTTCGGGCGCGACATCTTCAGCCGCGTCGTCGACGGCTCTCGGCTCGCGGTCCGCCTGGGGGTGCTCTCGGTGGCCGTCGCCGCGAGCGGCGGCGTCGCGCTCGGGCTGCTGGCGGGCTACTACCGCGGCTGGGTCGACACGCTCATCTCGCGCGTGCTCGAGATCATGCTCGCGTTCCCCGACCTGCTCTTCGCGATCGCGATCGTCGCGATCCTGGGGCCCGGGCTCGAGAACCTGATCATCGCGCTCGGGCTCTTCGGCTGGCCCGGCTACGCGCGCATCGTGCGCGGCTCGGTCCTCTCCGCGGCGCGGCGCGAGTATGTCGAGGCGGCGCGCACGATCGGCGCACCGGCGCGCCGCATCATGGTCCGGCACATCCTCCCGAACGTCGTCGCACCGGTCATCATCCTGTCGGCGACGCGATTCGGCGGCGCACTCCTCGCCGGCAGCGGGCTGTCCTTCATCGGGCTCGGCGTGCCGATCCCTCAGCCGGAGTGGGGCGCGATCATGGCGACGGGGCGCGACTACATGGGCACGGCGTGGTGGATCACGGTGTTCCCCGGAATGCTCATCATGCTCGCGGTGCTGGGGGTGAACCTGTTGGGCGACGGATTGCGCGACGTGCTCGATCCGCGGCTGCGGACGTGACCGTGTGGGGTAGTCGCGAGGCGAGAGTCAGTTGCCGGCACATCGTTTTCGAGCGCCTCGGCCGAGCGGACGACGAGGCGACTACCGCAATTGACCAAGTTGACAGGCCGGATCATTCGAATTGGCGCTGATGAAGGCGATGATCAAGCGCCCGTCCGACGTGAAAGCGACTTTCGCCCCCGGGGATGTGACACCCTCACGGAAACCCAAGGCGCGTAACGCGTCACTGTTGCGCCGGAATTCCACACCGACGACGCTGCTGCCGGTCGGGTTGTCGTTGAAGACGCGAGTGATCTGCAGTTGGTCGTGGTCAACAGCCCGTGCCGCGAGCCACTTCTGGAAGAGATCTCTCCCCTCACCAATGGTAGCGGCCAACTCGCGATAGTCACAGTCGCTGAAGACGATCCGTTCGCTGACCAGGGCCATTGCGTCGCTTACGCGCCCGTCGTTGTACGCGGAGACGAACGCCGCGAGTGTCGCGAGCATCCGCACCTGCTGCGCGCCGATGTTGAAGGTGTTCGGCGGAAACGTGATGTCGGGAGTGGTCTTCCGCGGTGTCTCGATAGACCCACGCGGTGACGTCGGCCCTGCGGTCTGTGGTCGCGAATCGTACGTCGCCGTGCACGCGAGGAGGAGTACGGAGCTGTACATGAGCGCGGATAGCGCCCTTAGGAGAGGAATGCGCGGCAACCGTGGGCCGGATGGGCCGGTCTCGGCCTGACTAGCGGAAGGGCGCGAGTGTCCCAAAGAGCGTCGGGGGTGAACCTGCTGGGCGACGGGCTGCGCGACGTGCTCGACCCGCGGCTGCGGACTTGACGAGCGGGTGAGCCGCTCGCGAGGGCGGACGTGACTCAAGATGGTCCTATCTGTTATCGTTCGTTTTGACCGACAGACCAGAGGGAGGCTCAACCGTGGCGCTGCGCCAGACGCTGAAGACCGCCGACACCTTCGCATTCGAGAAGAAGGCGTTCTACTCGCCCGCCGAAGTGGCGCGCATCCTGGGCGTGAGCGACCAGACGGTGCTCGATCGCATCCACGACGACAAGCTCTTTGCGGTACAGCTCTCAGCGCGGATCTATCGCATACCCCTTGCGGCGCTCCTTCAGTTCCTCGGGCTGCCGCCGGAGATCAGACGAGTGGTCCGCCCCAACGCCAAGGTTCCGCGAACGGATCGCGACTGGGACGCCCGCGAGCGCCGGCGTTGACTCTCCTCGTGCGGCGCGACCGATTCCAGCAGGGTTTCGAGGAGATCGAGAAGCGCTTGGCGCGGTTCGGGAGGGTCGAGTCGAAAGACGAAGGAGGCGCCACTGCCAGGCGCCACGTCTCATTCCTTCTGTCGATTCCGGGATATCAAGATCTAACCGAGGCGATCATCGAGTATCACGAGCGATACCGGCGCAGCCGGGAAGGATGGATCCGCGACGCATATCTCTTCGAATACCGCCCCCAGAGACCCCGCAGCCGCAAGGCGCACCACCAGCACGGAGCGTGGGGGGTCCATCAGCACTGCGAAGCGCCAGGCCGGCCTTCGACCGAGCACTACGCGGACCACGAACGTCTTCTGGACGTGACCCACGATGAATTCATTCGTATCCACGTGTCCGGCGACCCCGTGAGGTGCGTGGGACTTCGGCCGAAACCGAAGCAGAAGCGCGCCCGTGGCGAGGCCGACGGTGGAGCGGACGGGTGAGCGAGCCCGACGTCGTCCTTCGGGGCGGCACCATCTACGACGGCACCGGCGGAGCCGCATACCGCGGCGACGTCGCGATCGCCGGCGACCGCATCGCAGCGGTCGGCGAGGTGCGCGACCGCGGGGGCACCGAGATCGACGTCTCCGGGCTGGCGGTCGCGCCGGGGTTCATCAACATGCTGAGCCACGCGAACGGCTCGCTCATGCACGACGGGCGCTCGCAGAGCGACATCCGCCAGGGCGTCACGCTCGAGGTCTTCGGCGAAGGCTGGCTCATGGGCCCGCTGAACGAACGCATGAAGCGCGAGGCGCTCGACCAGCAGGTCGACATCCGCTACGACATCACCTGGGACACGCTCGCGGGCTTCCTGCGGACGCTCGCCGGCAAGGGCATCTCGACGAACGTGGCGTCCTTCGTCTCGGCGACCAATTTAAGGATCAACGTCGTCGACCACGACGACCGGCGCGCGACTCCCATGGAGCTCGACCGCATGCGGGCGCTCATGCGCCGCGAGATGGAGGCGGGGGCGCTCGGGCTCGCTACGGCCCTCATCTACGCGCCCGCGATCTTCGCCGATACGGCCGAGCTCGTCGCGCTCGCCTCGGTCGCGGGCGAGTTCGGCGGCATGTACATCTCGCACATGCGCAGCGAGGGCAGCAAGCTCCTCGAGGCGATCGACGAGCTGCTGACCATCGCGCGCGAAGGCCGCGTCCGCGCCGAGATCTACCACTTCAAGCAGAGCGGACCCGCGAACTGGCCGAAGATCGACGGTGCCATCGCGAAGGTGGAGGAGGCACGCGCTTCCGGGCTCGGCGTCACGACCGACATGTACACGTATCCCGCGTCGTCGACCGGGCTGGACTCCGTCATCCCGGTGTGGGCGCTCGATGGCGGGCATCGCGCGATGATCGAGCGCCTCGGATCGCCCGAGACGCGCGGGCGGATCCGCGCGGCGCTCGTCGACCAGCCGCGCGGACGCTGGGAAAGCATCCGGCCGGTCTCCTTCCGTTCCGAGAGGCTGCGGCCCTTCATCGGCCGGACCATCACCGAGATCGCGCAGGAGCGCGGCGCCGCGCCCGAGGACGCGGTCATGGACCTGCTCGTGGAGGACGACAGCCGCATCACCTCGGTGTTCTTCTCGATGACCGAGGACAACGTGCGCCGCGCGGTCGCGCTGCCCTACATGAGCTTCGGATCGGACGGGGGCTCGTCTGTGCCCGAGGGTGTCTTCCTGCGCTCGAGCACGCACCCGCGCGCGTACGGAAACTTCGCGCGGCTGCTCGGCAAGTACGTGCGCGAGGAGCGCGTCCTCACGCTGGAGGAGGCGGTACGCCGCCTGACGAGCCTCCCGGCGACGAATCTGCGGATCGCCGGCCGCGGCGCGCTGGACCGTGGACGCTTCGCGGACGTCGTCGCGTTCGACCCCGCGACGATCACCGACCACGCGACGTTCGAGCGGCCGCACCAGTACGCGACCGGCATGGTGCACGTGTTCGTGAACGGCGCGCAGGTCCTGCGCGACGGGGAGCACACCGGGGCGCTGCCCGGACGAGTGGTCACGCTCGATCGGGTGTAGTGCTCGGCGCTAGCGCGCCTGCGCTCTGCTGCCTTTGGCAGTAGGACTCGGCACTAGCGCGGCTGGCTCACACTCTTGCCATGCGGTGGATGAGAGCGCTCGCGCTGGCGTCGCTGGTGCTCGCCACGTGCGCGCCGCAGCCACAGCCGGTGATCGTCGACATCACCGGCCGGCCGAACATCGTGCTCATCCTGGCGGACGACCTCGACCGCGAGCTCGTCGGCCACTTCCCGCAGCTGCAGGCGGAGCTCGGCGCGACCGGCACGACGTTCAGTGACGCGTTCGTGGACGTCTCGGCGTCGGGACCGTCGCGGCTCTCGCTGCTGAAGAGCCAGTACCCGCACAACACGACGCTCGTCGGTGGCACGGGAGCCTCCGGCGTGTTCGAGCGCGCGCATCAGCTGAAGCTCGAGCAGTCGACGGTCGCGACCTGGCTGCACGACGCGGGCTACCGCACCGCGCTTGTCGGCCAGTACCTCACCGGCTATCCCGGCGTCATCTCCCCGGCGTACGTCCCGCCGGGGTGGGACACGTGGGTGAGCCCGGTGGGCGGCACACCCTACGCGGGGCTCAACTATCAGCTGAATGAGAATGGCCGGCTCGTCCGGCACGGCCGCAACCCGACGGACTACCTCGAGGACGTGCTCGCCGAGCGGGCGAGCGCGTTCATCCATTCGGTCATCGGAGCCGACGGGCGGCGCGTGCGACCCTTCTTCCTGTACCTCGCGCCTTATGTGCCGCATCAGCCCGCGACGCCCGCGGTCCGCTATCAGTCGCTGTTCGCCGACGTCAACGCGCCGCGCACGTCATCGTTCAACGAGAGCGACGTGGCCGACAAGCCGGCCTGGCTCAACCAGGCCCGGCTCACCGAGGCGCTCGCGTCCTCGATCGATCCGTTCTATCGCCGTCGCCTGCAGGCGACGATGAGCCTGCAGGACTTGGTCTTCCGCACCATCGCCGCGCTCGTCGACACGAAGCAGCTCGACAACACCTACATCTTCTTCACCTCCGATAACGGCTTCCACATCGGCCAGCATCGCCTCGCGCCGGGGAAGCAGACCGCGTACGAAGAGGACATCCGCGTTCCTCTCGTGGTGCGCGGACCGGGTGTCCCGGCAGGGGCGACGCTTCCGCACATGGTGCTGAACACCGATCTCGCCCCCACCTTCGGCGAGCTCGCGCGGGCGCGCTTCGGCGAGCGCGTCGACGGCCGCTCGCTCGTCCCACTTCTCGGCGCGAGCCGCCCGGCGCAGGAGGACTGGCGCCACGCGATCCTCGTCGAGCACGAGCCCGCCGCGACCGCGGCGTCGGCGCGGCCCACGCCCACGCGACCGCCGGCCGGGTTCGAGCCGCTCGACCCGCAGGACCAGGCCGGCGTCACGCGCTCGATCCCGGCGTATCGCGCGATCCGCACCCAGCGCTACGCGTTCGTCGAATACGACACCGGTGAGAAGGAGCTCTACGACCTGGACCGCGACCCCGACGAGCTCGAGAGCATCCATGCGTCCGCCGAGCCCGCGCTGCTCGCGCGCTTGAGCAAGATGCTCGACGACCTCCGGCGCTGCTCGGGCCGCGCGTGCCTCGCGGCGGAGAACGCGTCACCGTGACGAGCGCCCTCTGGGCGCAGGCCGAGGCGTACGACCCGTACGTCGGGCGCTGGAGCCGGCTCGTCGCGCGCGAGTTCGTGCGCTGGCTGCGGCCCGCGCGCGACGCCGCCTGGCTCGACGTCGGCTGCGGCACCGGTGCGCTCAGCATGGTGATCCTCGAGGACGTCGGCGTGCGGCGCCTCGTCGGCATCGACCCGTCGACCGCGTACGTCGAGCAGGCAAAGAAGCGCATCGGCGAACCGAGCGCGAAGTTCGAGGTCGGCGACGCCATGAACCTGCCGTACAAGGACGCCACGTTCGCCTACGTCGTCAGCGGCCTCGTCCTGAACTTCGTGCCGCGCCCGCAGGTCGCGGTGAGCGAGATGCGGCGCGTCGGACGCCGCGGCGGCATCGTCGCCGCGTACGTCTGGGACTACGCCGGCCGCATGGAGCTCATGCGCTGGTTCTGGGACGCCGCGGTCGCGCTCGACCCGACGGCGGCCGAGCTCGACGAGGGCCGCCGCTTCCCGATCGCGAACCCGACGCCGCTCGCGAGCCTCTTCCGCGACGTGGGCCTGCGCTCGGTCGATACGCTCGCCATCGAGGTGCCGACGATCTTCCGCGACTTCGACGACTATTGGTCGCCCTTCCTCGGCGGGCAGGGCCCCGCGCCGTCGTACGCGGCCTCTCTCGACGAGGAGCGCCGCTCGCGGCTGCGCGAGCGGCTGCGCGACTCGATCCCGCACGCCCGCGACGGCTCGATCTCGCTCGTCGCCCGCGCGTGGGCGGTGCGTGGGACGGTGTGATCGGGCAAGGCCGCGCCGATCAATTCAGAGAAAATGTGGGCGTCTCCCGGCTCCGAGGACGACCCCGACGACCCGCCTACACTGTGGCCACCGCACGCCCTTCCTCGTGCGGCTGAGAGGACCGAAAGCGCGATGGCCCTGAGCAGCGTTGCGTCCGAGCGCCGCAAGGAGCTGGGGGCGTTCTACACCCCGCCGGATCTTGTTTCGGCGCTCGTCGATTGGGCCATCCGCAGGGCCGATGATCGAGTTCTGGAGCCCGCCTCAGGGGAGGCGGCCTTCCTCGTCGCTGCGCTCAAGCGCAAGCGTGCGCTGGGCGCGCCTGATCCGGCTGAGGACGTGCTCGGTGTAGAGATCGACGCGGCCGCGGCCGCGGAAACCAGGCGCCTCCTGTCGCTAGAGGGTGAGGACAGCCCGGTTCTTCAGCAGGACTTCTTCCAGCTCTCTCCGGAGCGCGTGGAACCGTTCACGGTCGCAGTGGGTAATCCACCCTACATCCGGTACCACCGTTTCCGTGCTGCTCACGCCACACAACGTGCACGTGACCGGCGCGTTCGCGGTCATCACCGCGGCCGCGGTCGCGGGATCGCTCGAGGGCTCGGCCACGTCGATCGCGATGCGCTGCCCGACGGATCGCGCGCTCGCCGATGAGGTGCTCCGGACGGTCCGCGACGCCGGCATCCCCGCCGTCGGGGTTAGCTACGGCGGCAACGATCCGAGCGCCGGCGTGATGCCAATGGACTGGGCGACGCAGGTCCCGCTCCACTACATGGGCGGGCGTCGCGAGCCACCGCTCCCGGTCGTGGTGATGGCGCCCGCCCGCGACCGCTCCGACGACGAGCACGTGCGCGCGGGCCGCGCGGTCGCCGACGCCATCGAGCGCTCCGGGAAGCGCGTCGCGCTTATCGCGAGCTGCGACCACGGCCACGCGATCCGAACGGCCCGTACGGCTTCCACGCCGACGCGAAGCGCTACGACGAGCAGGTCACGGAGCTCGTTCGCTCGGATGACCTCGCTCGCTTGCTTTTACTCGAACGGTCGCTCATCACGAACGCGAAGGTCGACAGCTACTGGCAGATGCTCATGCCGCACGGCGCCCTCGGCGATCGGTGGCGCAGCCAGGTACTTTCGTATGAGGCGCCGACCTACTTCGGGATGCTCTGCGCGGCCTATACCCCTTCGCTACCCCAATAGGCCTGCCGGAGCCTTGCGGCACGACGCTCGCTCGCCTACGGTGCGGGCGAGGTGGGAAGCTTCCTTCGCGCGCTGATCCTGGTCGCCGCATGCGTTGTCGCGCTCGCGCAATCCTCGGCGACCGCCGCGGCCGCGGCGCCCGTTGCCTATCCGTCGCTGTCGTGGATCCAGGCCTCGGTCTTCAACTACGACTTCGGCCGCCGCGGGAACACCGTCCAGTCCGTCGTCATCCACGACACCGAGATCAGCTACGCGTCGACCATCGCGACGTTCCTCAACCCTCGCGCGCGGAAGAGCGCGCACTACGTCGTGCGCGGCGACGGCTTCATCGCGCAGATGGTCCCCGAGTCGGACGCCGCGTGGCACGCAGGCAACTACACCTACAACCTGCGGACGATCGGTATCGAGCACGAGCTCGACCGGTACACGAATCCCGCGTTCACCGAGGCGCAGTACCAGGCGTCGGCGAAGCTCGTCTGCGCGATCGCCTCGCGCTATGGCTTCCCACTCGACCGCGCGCACGTCTTCGGTCACGTCGAGGTCCCCGGCTCGACACACACCGATCCCGGACCGACGTGGAACTGGGCGCACTACATGTATCTCCTGACGCAGTGCGCCGACGCGCGCAACATCGCATCGGCGTTCCATTCGCGCTGGGTCGGCCAGACCAACCCCGAAGCGATCCCGGTCGGCGGCGTCGCCACCGCGACGGTGCGGCTGCGCAACGCCGGCACCATCGACTGGGTGAAGGGCGGCGATCGCGAGGCACGCCTTGGCGTCGCCGGCGATGACACGCGCTTCGCGGGTCTGGGCATTCCCCACGGCTGGCTCGCCGCCTCGCGCCCCGCGGCGCAGAACGAGGCGTTCGTCCCGCCGGGCAGCGTCGCGACGTTCACGTTCCAGGTCTCGGGATGGCGCCCGGGCGTCTACCGCGTGCCGCTCCGACCGGTGATCGACGGCGTCACGTGGATGGAAGCGCAGGGCATCTACATCGATGTGGTGGTCTATTAGCGGCCTGACCTAGCCTCGCGACATGCGCATCGCCGTCATCGGCGCCGGTGCCGCCGGCTTGGTCAGCGCGAAGTGTCTGCGCGACGAGGGCCTTGAGCCGATCGTGTTCGAGCGCACGCGCGAGCTCGGCGGCCTCTGGAACTGGCATCCCGAGCTGAGCGGCGGCGGCTGGCCCGCGTACCGCTCGCTCCGGGCGAACACGTCGCGGCAGAAGACGCCTTTCTCGGAGCTCGACCTCGATCCGGACCTGCCCGATTTCCCCGCCCGCGCGGACGTGCTGACGTACCTGCATCGCTACGCCGAACGGTTCGACCTGCGGCGCCACGTCCGCTTCGAGGCCGAGGTCCTCCGCGCGCAGCCTGACGAAGAAGGCTGGCAGATCGAGACCGCCGCGGGATCGGAGCGCGCCGACGCGCTCGTCGTTGCCACCGGCGCGTTCGGCACGCCGTTCGTGCCGCCGCTGCCGGGGCGGGAGAGCCTGCGGATCGAGCTCGTCCATTCGCGCGACTACTCGGTGCCCGAGTCGTTCGCCGGCCGCGATGTCGTCGTCATCGGTGGCGGCAGCAGCGCCGCCGACATCGCCGTCGAGCTCGCGGGCCACGCCCGCTCGGTGGCGCTCTCGATCCCGGCACCGACGCTGTTCGTGCCGAAGTACGTTGACGGCCGGCCGTACGACCATCGCGCGACGCGCGCCGCGCGCCTCCTGCCGCGCGGCGTGCGGGCACGGCGCGAGGAGGCCGCGATCCGCCGCTCCTACCGCGCGCTCGGCGTGCCCGACCCGCGGGCGGTGCTGCCGATGCCGCCGTTCGCCCTTCC
>Ga0209824_10002212_pt1 | contig 10222 bp, 8 predicted proteins | sample VDWuncwatermetaG_FD_184124 | JGI IMG/M metagenome (GOLD analysis project Ga0209824, IMG submission 184124) | Wastewater microbial communities from Netherlands to study Microbial Dark Matter (Phase II) - VDW unchlorinated drinking water (SPAdes)... ...
AGCGGCTACGGGGAGCGTGCCGCGGCGCTGGAGATGCTGGACCACCTGGCGCCCGCCGGCCGGGTCACGCTCGGGGCCGACAAAGGCTATGACAGCCGCGACTTCGTGGAGGCCCTTCGGCTGCTCCAGGTCACGCCGCACGTGGCCCAGAACACGTCGAATCGTTCCAGTGCGATCGATCAGCGCACCACGCGCCACGCCGGGTACGGGGTGAGCCAGTGGAAACGCAAGCGGGTCGAAGAGATCTTTGGCTGGCTCAAGACCGTCGGGCTGCTGCGCAAAACGCGCCACCGGGGCCGGGCGCGGGTGAACTGGATGTTCATCTTCGGGCTGGCGGTCTATAACCTGGTCCGCATCCGCAACCTGGCGGAGGCCCCGGGATGCGCCGGCAAGCTGGGCCGTAGCGCTCCCGCGGCTACTCACCGCAGCGAGCGGACCCCTGCGACCTCTGTCGCAACATGTGCGGACCAGCAAACGTGTTCCTTTCACGCGATGTTTCAGCATCCTGCTAGAGGGCACACTGTCCAGACTCGAAATGGCGTTGACTCTCGGGGACCTGCCGGTCATCGACGGCAACCCCGGGCTGCGCTAGGCGCTCGCCCGGACGTGCCCGGCGACGGCGGTGCAGCGCTGTGGGGTGCACAAGCTCCGCAACCTTGAGCGCAAGGCGCCCAAGCACGCGCTCGACAAGCTCCGCGAGGACGTTCATCGCATCGTGTACGCCGCGCCCGGGGACGCCGGCCGCATCGCGTACAGCACCTTCGAACGCAGTGGGCCCAGCGCTGTCCCGGCGTCGTGCGCAGTCTGCCGGCGGCGGCGCCGAACTGCTGACGTTCTTCACCTTCCCGAACGCGCAATGGAAGACGCTGCGTACGACCAACGTCATCGAGCGCCTCAACGAGGAATTCCGCGCCGGATCCTGGGGCCGCGCTCTCGCCGCGCGGGTTGGCCACTGCAGCGGGTGCTGACCGACGGGGGCTCGGAGTTCCTGGGTGCCTTCGACGACGCCTGCCGGGCGCTGGGCATTTGCCACACGCGCACCCGGCCCCGACATGCGTCGACCAACGGCTTCGTCGAGCGCCTGCGGGGCACGATCCTGCACGAGCACTGGCGCATCCACTTCCGGCGCCAGCACTTCACCACCCGAGCGGCAATGCAGCGCACGCTCGATGCCTTCATGCGGTTCCACAACGAGCAGCGGCCCCATCAGGGCTACCGCCTGCGAGAGCGTACCCCGGCGGGGCTTCTCCGCGGCGCCGTGGCTGCGGCGAACTGATTTCATGACCGGCTCTGGAAAGGGCACAGCGTCAACACCTTTTCGAGTCTGGACAGACTAGGTGCTCGTCCGGTAGACGGTTTCGTACACTCTTAACGTCTCTCGGGCCATCTTCTCGACCGAAAAGCGCTTCGCCCGTTCCAGGGATTGTCGACGTAGCGTCATTCTCAGCTCAGTGTTCTCAAGGACGGTTCTCATGGTGCGGGCCATCGCGCCTGTGTCCCTAGGGTCAATCAAAATCGCGGCATCGCCTGTCACCTCGGGCAAAGAAGAGACATTGGAAGCGATGACGGGCGCACCGCAGCTCATTGCCTCCAGCACGGAGAGCCCGAATCCCTCATACAGAGAAGGGTATACGAAGAGCCTGGCGGCCGAATAGAGAACCGGGAGGTCTTCGTCGTCCACGTATCCCAGGAACCGCACCTGGTCGGCGATGCGCAGTGACCGCGGCAACGCGTAGATCTCTTCATTGAGCCATCCTGCGGTTCCGGCCAGGACGAGGATGTACCTCTGGAAGTCCCCATTGGCTGCGAGCGCGGCGAACGCTTTGAGAAGCGTGGAGAGGTTCTTCCGCGGCTCTATCGACCCCACATGGAGGATGTAGTTGGAGAAGAGTTCGTGCTTTTGGAGAGTGCGTACCAGCCGTTCGCGGTCGGTCGTGGGAGCGAAATCTGGGTGCGCTGCCAACGGAATGACCGCGGTTCGGTCGTGAGCGATGCCGTAGTGAGCAATAAAATCCTTCCGTGTCTGTTCCGAGATCGCGATGAAGTAGTGTGCCCGGTCCGCCGCATTCTTCATGTGTTTCTCGCAGAACTCGATGTTCGACGGGAGATGGAATTCGGGATGGAGCCTGTACGTGAGGTCGTAGAGGGTGATCACGAGCTTGGCGGATTGCACGTGGGGACATGAGAAGGCCGTGGCGTGCACCACATCCACGGCGTTTCCTGCCGCGCGCTGGCCGGGGGCAGAAAACGCCGGAAGGGGTCCCGTGTACTTTTTGAAATTCGGGCGGTGGGGAACAGCGATGTCGCAGGTAACGCCGTACTCAGGGTGAACGAAGTCGCCGAATCCGGGATAAAGAATGAATTCGTGGTCGGTATCGAGTCGGGCGAGTCCGGTGACAAGAAGGTCCGCATACTTGCCGATACCGGCGCGCTCACGCCTGGGTATGGTCCGACTGACGTCGATTCCGACCTTCATGGGTTAGGGGGCGGAGGGTGTGTCGAAGTGACGATGGATGTCGGCGAGCCGGTCCATAATTCGTGCGGCCGCATGCTGCCATGTCAAGCTGCTCAGGACGAACTCGCTTGCCCGCCGTCCTTTCTCCCTCGCCTCCGCTTGGTGCTCGTAGACGTGTCGCATGAGATGTCGGAGGTGCTCCTGATCCGGCTCGGCCCACTGGTAGCCGCAGTAGGGGTACTTGCCGTCCATTGCGGTGACCAGCCGTGTGATCCTGAGGGGATAGGCAATCTGGTCGCTGAGGTATTCGCTCGGTGCGCTCCAGTTCGTCGCGATGACCGGAAGTCCGCAGGCCATCGCCTCGTAGATCGGGAGCCCCCACCCCTCGCCGCGGGTCGGCAGGACGAAGCAGTCGGCCGACCGGTAAAGCGAACCCAATTCCCGCGCTGGGAGGTAAGTTCCCAGGTCGATGATGACGCGCCCGCCTGTCGGGGACAGATGGAGATCGTCGACGGCGGCCGGCACATCGAAGGAAGCCCACGGCGGTACGAGTATTTTGAAAAACAGAATGACGTCCTCGCGCCGCTTGAACTCGGCGTTGAAGGCGCGCAAGAGGATCTCGGGTGCTTTTCGCTCTGCCCACTCGAAGATGGAGAGAAATACGAACGCATTATCGATGGGAACGGCTGGCACCGTCGGGTTGAAGATATCCGGATCGACGCCTGCCGGCATGATGAAGATCGGACGCAGCGCTCCGCATTTAGCAAAGGCTGTTTGGTTGAAGGCCGAGAGGACCCAGACCTCGTCCATGCGATTGGCGGCGCGGACCCACTCATCTGGGATTCCGTTCACCTCGGTCGTGGCGTAGCCGATTTTGTATTTGCCAGTGTTCCTGTCGAAGAGGTCAGCGCTGGCACAGACAATCTGTGGCCACTCTGGATCGTCGACGTTTTCCTTCATCTCGTCGATGGTTTGATTGCCAGTCTTAGAAGGTTCTTCGAAATGTCCCGATACTATGCTGTCTTTGTAGACGAACCTGTAGGCGATATGTGCGCCGAGTTTTTTGAGGGCAAGAAGGATCTGGGTAGAGTGGCGGGAGTAACCGAGCGGCCATGCGGCCGCAGACTTCCAGACTATCCGGACGACTTCTTTAGGACGTTGAAAACCGGGCACGGTTTCCTTTAGAGGAGGCCGAGGTTTGGATTATAAAAGTGGTCCCCGTTCCGGATGACATCTCCCCACCGGCCGACGAATGTTTCGTGATCCTCCTCATTGGCGTCGGTGGGGGAACGAGTCCCGAATTCTTTGTGGTAGAGAACCGAGAAAGGCGTCCAGACGTTAAAGTAGCCTTTTTCCCTGAGCCGGAGGCATAAATCCACATCGCCGAAAGTGACCGCAAACGTCTCATCGAAACCATTGATGTCTTCAAAGAGCTTTCGCTTAACCATCAGGCATGCTCCAGTTAGGGCTGTGCAATTACGAACGACCTGGAGATAATTTTCGTATCCTCTTTCTGTCGACGAGAGGCCAACGAAAATATGGGTAGCGGGCCGCCCTTCTAGTCCGATCACGATGCCAGCGTGCTGAACGCTTCCGTTGGGGAAGAGGAGCTTAGCGCCGACTGCGCCCACTTCCGGACGCTGGCTATGCTCGAGCATAGCCTGGATCCAGTCAGGCGCTATCACCTGCGTGTCGTTATTGAGGAACAGGATATGCTCTCCATTCGCGCACTTCGCTGCGATATTATTCAGCCGAGAGAAATGGAACTGACCTGATTGTCGCAACACGTTGAAAGGGGCAGTTTTGAGGTATGCAATAGTGGCTGGGTCCTGACTCTCGTGGTCGACTATTATGATTTCATAATTGATGTAAGTCGTTTTTTGGATGATACTATTGAGACAGGCCTTCAGGTAGCTCACGCGATCCTTTGTGAGGATAATGATGTGAACCTTGGGGCTCCCCTGGATCTGCCGTTTTACCCGGTATTGCCCAACGTCGATAATCGACACTTCCGCCTCATCCCCTCTGCGTTTCATGGCGTCCTCGAGGGCTCGGCGTCCATTTTCTGTGGCGTGAGGTTTATTCGCCATATTGGAGGCGACAGAGCCTGCTGACTTCCTCCAATGATAGAGGATGTGGGAGATGTGAGCGATCCGATCCGTCTTCTCGGTGATCCGGAGGAGGAGATCGTAGTCTTGAGCTCCGTCGTATCTTTGGTGGAAGCCGCCGACCTTTTCGACTAGCGCCCGACGGATCACGCAAAAATGGCAGAGGTAGTTGTACGAGAGAAAGAGATCCGGCGACCAGGCGGGCTTGAATCTCGGCTCTACGGGATGCCCGTCAACTAAGTGGTCTTCGTCTGAGTAGATGAGGTCAAGGGATGAATCTGCATTCAGGGCTTCCACCACTTTCTCCAGGGCGTGTGGAGCGAGCTCATCGTCGTGATCAAGAAATGCGACAAACTCTCCTGTGGCCGTGGTGAGCGCAGTGTTGGAAGCCGTGGCGATTCCGCTACGAGAGGGTGCGACACGTACGCGTATCCGTGCATCCAGCTCATTGAATCTTGCCACACACCTCTTTACGTCGTCGCTATCAGATGCGTCGTCGCAGATGCAGAGCTCCCAGTAGGGATACGTTTGCGCTTCAAGTGAGAGGATCGCTTTTTCTAGTTCGTCAGGGTGTGTGTTCCAAACCGGCATGATGATGCTGAACTTGGGAGTGTATTGGAGGGTGTGGCGCTGCTCGAGGGCGGCACCTTCGAGCTTTTGTTTCAGCTCACCTATCTCTCGTCCCATTTTCGCCAGGATTACGAGCACATGGCTGTTGAGCTCTCTCTGTCGCCTTAGGAGTTCGTTGTGGAATGGCCGGAGACATTTGAGGTAGCCTCTTTTCAGGTGGTGGATAAGGGCTCCCCGCAGTCCCCGTCGGTGTCGTGGAACAGGCTCGCACTGCCATATGTCCCATTTCTTTGTCAGAGGCGCCAGTAGCGACGGCGAAGAGTTTTCACCTTGGATGCCGGGCTTTGGGGCCTTACGGTCGTTTGCTTTCTCATCTTTTTTCCCGTGAGTCCAGAACACAGCGTTGGGGGCAGTTTGCGAGCGCTCGATCGCCGTGGACACCTCGGACATCAGGGACTTGACGTCCATGGTTCTGTTCGGATCACGAGCCATCTTCACTCTCCTTGCTGCCGGAGCAACATGTGGGCCTACTTCCTTCCGATGATGGCATAATCCTGGTGGCCGAAGATGAAGTGGTTGAGAAGCTCAGCGGCCCGATTGAATTTCTCAGTCTCTTCGCCAAACATGTCGTTGTTTTGCAACGTTGGGATTCTGGCTGATGGATCTACTGGAGAGGAGAATATCAACTGAATCTGACGGAAGCCAACCGACTCCAAGAGATACCTCATGGCTTCCGGATGGCAGGGCCAAACGTGGGTGAAGTCTGCGTAGAAGCTTCCCGCAAAGACGGTTAGACACTGGGGATTGATCGTCTCGAGAACGAGCACGCCGTTCCCGGCAAGCTGCTGGTAGCAAAGCCTGACAAGGCGAATAATCTGGCTCGGCTGAAGGTGCTCAATAACTTGGGCGGAGAAGATACCACCCACGGCCTCATCGGGCAGCCCCTCTAGGTACGTGAAGGCATCGCCATGAGCGATGTCTAGCCCCTTCTCCTTGCAGAGGAGCACCATGTCGAGATTCATGTCCACTCCCCTGGCGTTGATGTTTGCCTCCCTCAGAAGTTCTAGGAATTCGCCGCGCCCGCACCCAATATCGAGAACTTCCTCGGCGCCTCGGAAGTGCTCCAAGTACTTGCGCTGGCGCTCCTTGACGTCTTCCTCGCTTCCCCTGAACCGCTCCTCGAACCCCACGTAGTCGAATTGGGGCTGCTGCCCCAGCAGGTCGAGTGCCGGCCGGAGCTGAGAGTGCATCTCGTGGAGCGCCTGCGACTGGGCGGCGAGGATCTCCTGCCGGAGCTTGGGTTGCACGTTATCACGGAGGTCCTGCAACTGCTCACTGACCAGCGCGTGCTGGCGGTTCAGCGCATCAGTCCTGTCCTTGATATGGGTCATCACCCGGACGCTGGCGGCATTGTAGGCGCTCTGCCGTTCCAGGATCGGCGTGAGGAGCTTCCGGAGGGCCTTCTTGGCCGCGACCACGAGAGCGCCGACTATCCGGCGGTGAGAAGCGAAGGAGACATGTTGGATGTCGTAGCCGGAATGGAGGTAGGCGAAATCGGCTGCCGCCTGGCCGTCGTCGAAAGGAGAGGTGGGCTTCTCGGACGTCGGGTGTCCCTCGGCGCCTCTCCTCCGGCGGATGTTCTCCCGGATGCTCCGCATGATCTGCTCTACATCGATCTCCTGTACCTGGTCCATTGCCTCGTCCTCCCAAGGCGTTCGTGGTCGTCGGGTCCAGCTCCAGACTCGCCGCCACCGGTGTCACGGGCCGGGGGGCCTCAGTCAACCGGATAAGCATGAGGGGTGAAAATGGACTTTAACGAAGACCGGCATGGCGAGATTGTGGCGTCGTGATCTTCAAACCTTCGCGACCCTCGCGTAGACCTTCAGTGTCTCGCGGGCCATGCGGTCGAGTGAAAACATCGCCGCTCGCTCTACGGATCGTTCGCGCAGCCGCTGACGAAGGGCACGATCGCCGAGGACCGCGCGCAGCGCGTTGACGAGTTGGGCGACATCGTGGGGATCGATCAGGATCGCGGCCTCGCCGGCGACCTCGGGAAGCGAGGAGACGTTCGAGGTGACGACCGGCGCCCCACAAGCCATGGCCTCGGCCACCGGCAGGCCGAAGCCTTCGTAGACGGAAGGATAGACGAACACCTGGCAGGTCGTGTAAATCGCCGGCAACGTCTCGGGCGCGACGTATCCGAGGAACTTGACGTCGCGCTCGAGGCCGAGAGCCTGAACCGCCTGACGGACATCGGCGTTGAGCCATCCGGCGCCGGTGCTCGATCTTCACCTCGACCTCTCCGGCCGTTTCCAACTCGGGGACGGCAACACCGGCTATTACCGTGTTCGTGCCGTACAAGGTCAACGGGTTCGTAGGGAGAAGGAACTGAAATCGCTCGGGCACCCTGCTTGCTAGATACAGAACCGGGTTTGGAAGAACCACAGGGTCAAGAAGCTCGCGAGGACCTGGTGTAGGTCACGGTGACGGACATTCAGCACAGATAAGCCAATCGTCAGTCCAGGGGGGAAAATGTACTGGATCCCAATGATAATTGGAAGCGTGAAAATGACCCAGTGGACAGGATCTCCACGCGATGATCATACCCATCAGCAGCGGGGAGCGCTAGGAGAAAGTTCATGATGGTCGCTGTCACGGATACTGCGGGGAGCACATGCGGCGGGGCGTCCCTCACGCCGCCAGGCGCCTGCCGCCGAGGTGCAGCGCCGCTTGCGCCTCTACTGGGCGCGCTACCTCGGCTTCAACGCAGTGGCTCGATGAGCACCAGATCGTAGCCGCGGAGGTCGAACCGCTCCACTGCGGCGGGGAAGAGCGGCAGGTAGTAGCGCGCATCAAGGCGCGACTCGCCGGATCACGTCCAGCACCTCCTGCCCGGTCTTCTCCCAGGAGAAGCACCGGGCGCGCAGCCGCCCACGCTCGCCGAGGTCCTTGGCGAGGAGATCGTCGGTGAAGAGGCGCGCCATCCCATCCGCGATGGCGCCGACGTCGGTGGGATCGACGAGCAGCGCGGCGTCGCCCACCACCTCCGGCATCGACGAGACGTTTGCGGTGAGGACGGGCGTCCCGCAGGCCATGGCTTCCAGCGCCGTCAGCCCGAAGCCCTCGTAGAGCGACGGCAGCACGAGCATCCGCGCCCGCTGGTAGAGACGCCCCAGCTCGACGGCGTCGGCGTGGGGCCGCCAGTCGACGCGTGACGCGAGGCCCAGCGCGTCGATGCGGGCGCGGAGCGCCCGAGCGTGGACGGCGCGCCCCCGACCCAGGATGACGAGCCGTCCCGGTCTCCGCCCCACGGCGACGGCGAAGGCCTCCACGATCCTCAGGAGGTTTTTGTGCGGCATGACGTTCCCGACGTAGAGCGCATACGGCTCCTTCTCCGCCTCGACCTCCGCCGGCGCCTCCGGCGGGAAGAGCCGCTCGTCGTACCCCAGCAGCACGACGTGGATCCGATCCGGCGCGACGCCGGGATAGAAGCGGACCAGGTCCCGCCGGGTGCTGTCGGAGGGCACGATGATGGCCCGTGAGCGGAGGAGGACGCCGGGGACGAAGTGGCGATAGTAGTACTGGTGGCGCGGGTACTCCGCGGGGAAGAGGAGCGGCAGGAGGTCATGGACCACCGTGACCTGCGGCACCGGCGACCACAAGAGGCCCTCCGACGTGAGGTTCAGGAGGAGCCGCGGGCGGTCACGACGCACGTACGCCCATAGCATCGTCTGCGTCCACAGCAGCCGGCGCAGGTGGCCGAGGGGACCGCGCTCGGGCTGGACGCCCGCCGAGATCCGGCGGAGGCGCGCGCGCGGCGCGTCGACGAAATCGGGCCGCGAGGTGTAGACCGTGAGACGCTCGCCGAGCGCGTCGAGCGCCGAGACGACATGGAGGGCGTAGTGCCCGAGGCCGGTCGGGCGATCGCCCACGATGGACGCGTTGACGGCGATGCGCGCTCGCTCGCTCACGTCGAAAGTATAGGTGAACCGGCGAGCACCCGCGCGTAGATCTGGGCCTGAGCGCACGCGATCACGTCGTTCGTGTATCGCGCCTGCACACGGGACCGTCCCGCTTCCACGAGACGGGCGTGGAGTGCGCGATCGCCGAGCAGAGCGCCGAGCCGCTCGCGCAGCACGTCGGCCCGGCCCTCCGGAAAGGTCAGGCCCGCGTCCGCGACGGCTTCGGGGATGGCGCCCGACGACGAGCCCACGACGGGCACGCCGGCGGCCATGGCCTCGATGAGCACGTGACCGAACTGCTCGGCCCAGCCCGCCGTCGTGCGCGACGGCAGGACCAGCGCGTCGAGGGCGCCGAGGTACGCGGGGACCGCGGCGTGCGCCACCGCGCCCACGAAGCGGGCGCGGCCCGATGGCCACCCCGCGACCCGCCGCTCGAGGTCCGGCCGCGCCCGACCCTCACCGACGACGAGGAGGCTCGCCTCCAGACCCGCGAGCGCCTCGACGAGGAGGTCGACGCCTTTTTCGGGCACGAGCCGGCCGACGTAGCCGACGACCGGCGGCGCCAGGCCGAGGGCCGCCCTGCGTACCGCGAAAGGTCGACCCCGAACTGCGGCAGGACCGCGATGCGCCCGGACGGCACGCCCCGGCGCTCGATCCTGGTCTTCGCGGCCGCGTTGCCGGCGATGACGAACGCCGCGCGCCGGAGGACCACGCGCTCGATCACGCGCTGCGGGGCCCGGAGCGGTCGCTCCAGGTTCTCCCAGGTGAAGAGCACGACCGGCGCCCGGCCGGCGGCGAGGACGCACTGGAGCGCGGCGAGGCTCCACGGCTCGAGCTCGGCGTGGACGACGTCGGGCCGCGCCGCGCGGAGAACGCCGAGGCCGTTGCGGTAGACGTAGGCGCCGACGCGGCCGTTGATCGCCACCCGCGCCGGCACCACGCGGTACGGACCCCGCGGCGCGGGTGCCGTCAGCGCCCCGAGGGACGTCCGCCAGACCGCAGGGGTCAGCGCGGTGAGATCGAGACCGGGCAAGCGGGCCAGCGCCACGAGCTTGTCGTGATTGACGTCCGCGGCGTAGGCGTGCGAGACGACCCACACCTTCATCGGCGGAGCGCCGCGTAGATCG
>Ga0209824_10002213_pt1 | contig 10222 bp, 10 predicted proteins | sample VDWuncwatermetaG_FD_184124 | JGI IMG/M metagenome (GOLD analysis project Ga0209824, IMG submission 184124) | Wastewater microbial communities from Netherlands to study Microbial Dark Matter (Phase II) - VDW unchlorinated drinking water (SPAdes)... ...
AGAGTACTTTATCTACCTATTCTGGGTTAAGTCCTGGGTGATTATCTGGGCTCTTATTCATTACGCTGCCATTTATATGTCTACCATGCAGGCAAAGCTTGCTTCTGGAGCTACCAGCTCTTGGTTTTTTGATAGGTCTTATTTTAATACGGTTACAGGGGTACTTCTGGTCATGTCTCCAGGTATAGCCTGGTTTATGACCAAGGGGGTATTATCCGGCATTGGAGAGGCGGCTACAGCCCTGACTCTTCATGCGGATAAAGGAGTAGGCAAAGCGGGGTCTAAGATAGGGGTTTAGGCATGATTAATGCACATTTTATTGCACACGAAATCACAAATAACGCACAATTGAAAGCGCATTACCTTCTTTCAGTTGTGTGCATTATTTTAATGCCGTTTTTATTATGTATTTCCTTTACCCCCAAGGACTTAAAGTTAGCCACGTGCGGTATGCCTTCGGGTAATTTCGTCAACAATTCTGACGAAGGCTACCGCACGCTCGTAGAGAAGCAAAATCACCCAAAACCCCTCAACCATAAAGCCACACAAAAAAATGGCGAATATGGGCTAGAAAGAACGTCATGAAAAAGGGAAGACCTATGCAGGAAGAACAGAACAAGAGAGCAAGGCTTTTAGCCGGCTTTATGTTTAATTTTAGATATGCAACGTTAAGGCAAATTCATACGTTCATTCAGTTAATAATGGACCTATCTTATACCCGTAGATTGGTCGCTTACTCATTAAAATCTGGATACCTGAAGAGTTACTTTGAGCCTACGCTGAGTACCAAAATCTACTACCTTACCCAAAAAGGAAAGAACATCCTTTACGGTGAAGAAGCCCTTGTCGAATATTACCATTTCGCGAAGAGCCTCGCGGGCTTAAATACATTCGTACACCACAATATGCTGGTTCAAGTTTATTTTCTGCTTAAAAGCCACCTGGATATCAAAGAATGGATATGCGAGTGGGTCTTAAGGATGGGTAAGAAAAGGCGGGAAAAAATACCCGATGCGTTAATGATCCTTCCGGATGACACAAAGATAGCATTGGAAGTTGAGAGCCGATATAAGAGGCTGGTTGTTCTTAAGAGTCTTGTGACAATGTACCGCTATGATATCGAGAAGATCGCAAGATACAACGCGGTTTTAATAGTAGCTGACTCCCGGATTCACTATGAAGGGTTAAAGAAAAGGCTATATAATTTTGCCCCTGAATTTTGCTCAAAAAGGCTTATCTTAAGCGACGTAGTAATGCTTGAGCATGGAATGTGTTTTTACCAAGGGAATTCAATGCATTTAGAAGAAGCATTCAGCTTATTAAAGAAGGGTTGACCTATGGATGAGGTTTTTAGCGCAAAAAAGCTGTTTATAAGGGTACTATTACTGCTTCCTATTATTTACATAGGCTTCGGGTGGTATGTTGGCTTGAATTACGCAAGGAAGGCTACCTTCTTTGGGCCTTATTCTGATATTCCGGTGGTAGTGAAGACTCATCTTTTAGGCTCTTCTTTAAAGGATATCTCTGGTGTCAGTGCCCTTATGATGGTTGTGCCGCCACGAGATGTCACTAGAGATAACCGGGAATCAGCCTATTTTACGAGGGTAGGCTATTTTGGGATTCCCGGATCATGGAAGTTTGATTTTGCGCCTTCCGGCACTGACTATGGCCTTAAGCAGACCTTTACTTTAACCGGCAGCTGCTCACGGGCTATCTGCCATGATCTTAAAAATCCGGACCGAAACTTAGGAAGCCTTTCGATAAGTGATTTTAACGACTTTCTTAAGAGAACCAGCAGGATAGGTGATATGGAAAGATTAAAACCGTATCTTTTCCTCGCAAGACTGGAAGAGAGATATCCCTGGGCGTATTCCGAAACGGTGCTTTTATCCAAGGCGATGGGTAATATATTCAAAGAGAATCTTATTCCCTATGACGTATTAGGCTTGGTAGGAATGGTAATTTTATTTATCGCTTTAGCCACAAGGAGCTTCTTTCTATGGATGTATTACCTGTATTGGGTATTCAGTTATTGGTTCGCGCGGATTGGGTATCATGACCCGAGCCTGGCCTTTAGCAATGAAGGTTGGCAGGTAATCCTCTGGAGCTTTTGGCATGGCTTTATACTGAAAGAAGGCAGGCTCTTTTTAGTTATTGCTTCTATTCTATCAATCGTTACTTTCGGGATATTGGGTATTGTGTACCTGTTTAAACACATACTGCCGCGTAAAAAGCGCGAGATGGAAGATTTCTTAAAGATAGATAAGGATATTGAGAAAAGACGAGAGCTCTCCATAGAAAGCGTTGAGTTTAAAAAAGTGCACTACGATATAAATAAGAAGTTAAGACAGTATGCCAAGACAGATAAGTATTTTTTGGCTGTCTCTGATGATAAAAGGGATATTGTTGTGGATGAGAGTATCCTTAATCATCACTTGCACGTATTAGGTCCCACGGGAAGCGGAAAGACCTCTTTGGTTATCCTGCCTTTAGCCAGGCAAGCTATTGATAAGGGAAGGGGCTCATGTTTTATAGACTTTAAAGGAGACGAGGTCTTTAAAAAATACGTTCAAACAAAAGCAAAAGAAATGGGCAAGAAATTCTACTATTTCAGTATTGACCCCAACGAAAAGTCTGTAGGTTACAATCCGCTGGCTTCAGGAGATATCCATTCCAAGGTAGACAGAATCATGACCGCGCTGGAACTGATTTATCATGGACCCGCGGGATTTTACTCTAATGTCCAGGCAATGGCCTTCGTTGAGTTATTAAAAGAGATGATCGGGGAAAAGAAAGAGATAAATTTCCTTTCAGTGAAGGATGCTTTGGAAAACCCGCATTTTCTTGAGTCGCTTGATGTAAGTAAACAGGATGTTAAGGGCTTACTCGCCGCAATATCCTGGATCGCTGGGATAGAGGTGATGAATCGAAACGATCTGGATCTGGCCAAAGTGATTAAAGGCGGCGATATAGTGTTTTTTGCGCTGAAGAGCCAGGTTAATACGCGCCTTGCCGAGGCGATAGGCAGGATGCTCATAATCGACATTAAGAACCAGGCAGTATTCAGAAAGGAGACCGATGCTCCTTATTTTATCTTTATTGACGAGTTCCAGAATCTGGCCTGTTCGCATTTTGTGGATGTCATTTCCAAAGTAAGGAGCGCCGCCTTTTGCCTGGTATTATCCAACCAGTCGCGGGGGAATCTGTCTAGCGTATCGCAATCGTTTGAAAATTCCGTCTTCACCAATACCGCGACCAAGGTCATATTTATGCAGGAGGATCCTCTTGACGCGAGATTCTGGTCAGAGAAGACAGGCCAGACCACCTACCGGGATAAAAGCGTGCTTCAACTTGACACTATGACTAAAGAGGCCGGAGGCGCCAAGCTTGACGGATTGAGGTCCTCCCAGGGCAATATCCATACCGCTACAAAGAATTACATCTCGGAGAACGTGTTTTTAAGGCTGCCGTTTACTAAATCTGTTATTTTTTCAAGAGGAAAACTATCTTCTATCGCTAACCATGAGTTCTTGTTTGACAAGAAAGAGCGTGATCGGATTGTGTCGATTCCTTTTGAATATGATGTTACGTGTACAGATTAAACAGTTATCGAAAGGGAGGAGAATAATGTCACTACATGTTAACGCGAGAAAATCCGTTCATAGAATATTTATAGTCTTGTGTCTGGTATTAGGAATAGCGGCAACCATAGCTCCTTATGTCCTGGCGCAAATAAATACCAGCCAGGAACAGCAGGTTGTGGGGGATTTTGCCACTTTCATTATCAATATCCTAACCGGACCCGTGTCAAAAATCTTAGGGGCGATGCTTCTTATCGGAGGGGTAATCGCTCTTTTAAACGGAAAGCAGGGTATGGCTATCGCCTGCGGTTTTGGGTTCATGATTCTGATGTTTATACCAAAGATTCTGGAAGGACTATTTAAACAATAATGAGGAAGTGCGCTCGCACCATCGATAAACCATTGCTTCTCTTCGGGCTTGAGCCCGAAGACGTAGGTGTAGTGGCTTTAGCGAGTGGCGCTGTGATTTTATTCTTAGACACTTTTTACGCTGGGATAGTGTTTTTCGGAGGATGGATATTTTTAAGATTATTAAAGAAAGGCAAGCCTCAAGGATATATCGTGCATCTATTTTATAGGTACGGCGTAAGGATAAAGGGGTTAATTGACCCGCCGGGGGCAGTAAGCAGGTATTCGGTTTTTAGAAAAGAAGAGTAGAGGTAAAAATGCAGATGAAGGAATTATCGTTAGTTGAGCTACTGGTGATCGCTTTAATATTCGCGTTATATTTTATGCCGACTTTTATTGCGTTTTTAAGGCAGCGTAAGAATAAGCTCGCGATATTTATATTAAACCTTCTTTTGGGATGGACTGTTTTAGGCTGGGTGGCAACACTCATCTGGTCGGTAATGAGATAAATATATGATCGAAAAAAATAGTTTAAGGATAAAACGGATCGGCTTTGTAGAAAAATGGGCTCGTGCGGAAGAGACCTCCGCATTTTTAGGGCTTACCTTATATGCTACGATCGCCTTCTCTATTATTCTTTTAGTTACGGTATTTAAGCTCTCCACGCGCCCTCAGGCCATTTATTACATACCTGGCGCCCAAGAGGCAGGAATCGCTTACCCAAATCGAATTGATAAGAAAGTTATAGCCAGCTTTGCCTCAAACTGGCTCTTAAATCGCAATAACTTCACACCTACCACAGTTAAAGATACCTATGAAAGAGCGATGCGTTACATGGCGCCTGAGCTTCTTTCAAGGACGAAGGCCGGCCTCGAGGATGAGATGTCCAGGGTTACGCGGGACAGCATCTCGTCGTTATTTTCCTTTAAAGAAGAGCCGGAGCTTCTGGAGTCAGCCGCAGAGTATAAAGTAACGTTAATAGGCGAAAAAGCTCTTTACATGGGGAAAGAAAGGCTTGATGCAAGAGTTTTGCGCTACACAATTACTTTAAAGAAGACCGCGCCAATCGAGAATAATCCCTATGGCCTTGTTATCGCGGGAGTAAAACAGGAGGAGGTAGCGACGAAATGAGGATATATAAAAGGATTTTTGTCCTGGCAGTTTTTTTTGGGGTGTTTCTGGCAAGAGGATCTTACGCGGAAGTTTCGCCGGACAAGACCAGCGACGCTATTTCCTTAAAATTGAAGGCAGGCGTGATTACGGAAGCAGAGTTTCCGGAAATAATCGCGAATGTCACAAAAAGCGTTCCAAGCGAATTACTACAGATCGAAACCTTAGGAAACAGGATGTTCCTTATTGCAAGAGAGAATTTTGACTCACCAGTATATGTCATCACTCAGGATAATATTTCTTACCAGCTGCATCTAACCGTTACGGAAGATGAAGCCATAAGCCATATAAAGATTAAAAAACCGGATGAAGGCATAAAGAGTGAGCAAAGTAAGGAGGTGCTAAACACCATTAAGCTGATGAAGGCTCTTATAAGAGGCGGGGGCTTCCAAAATATAATCAGCTCAAAACTGTGTAAACAGGAAATATTTAATAATGGCGTGATCCGCATAGTGATAGATGAGATTTATGAGTTTAGCTCAGGCGTAAAAGCCATTTCCTTAACTTTTGAAAATCTCACGAGCAAACCTATAGTCGCGCCTATTGAGCACATAGAGCTTCCTGGTCTCCTGGCGATCAGTATTGAAAGCCAAATATTGGAGGCAAGACCTCAAGATATTCATAAAAAGAATCTGCCAGTTAAGACAAAGGCCTATATGATTGTGAAAGGGTTGAATCAGTGAAGATGCAATTTGATAAAATCCCCTTATTTAATAAGCTTCCGAAAGTGTTGCGCGATAGACCCGTACTTTCTCTCGTAATGGTAGCTTTCCTGGCAGCTATCTTAATCTTTCTGGTATTCGCGGGGGAAAAAGAAACCAAAGCGATAGGAAAAAAACTCGGGATCGGCGGAATTAAGAAAACCATGAAACAAACAGAGGATAAAGACGTGGGAGTGCTGGTAGGGCAACTTGATACAAAGTCTTATGTCTCGCGCATAGAGAAAGAATATTACGATATTACCTCAAAGTTTGAAACTCTCAATGAGCGGATAGGAGCATTAGAAAAAAATACTAAAAACTTAAGTAAAAATGAAGCCGATATAAGCAAGATTGTCATGGACCTCGACAAAAGAGTCTCAGACAGACTTGAAGAAAGTAACTCTTCGGTGAAACAAAACTTAAAGCGGGGGCAACTCACCGGAGGATCTGAAGAAGCATTTGTCAAATCCCTTTCTACGTCGCAAGCATCCACAAAAACCATAAATCTGGAGATGGCTAAGGTCGGCGAAATTAGAAATGAGGAGAAGCCTGAAAGGAGATATGTCTATCTTCCTTTGGGCAGCTTTGTCAAATGCACTCTTCTTACCGGTGTTTATGCCCCCGCAAATGAAAATAACCCATTGCCGGTATTAATCAGCGTTGATGAAGCCTTTTACGGCCCGAATAACTCCAAGGTTCCATTAAAAGGGGCTTTTGCCATTGGAAAAGCAATAGGAGACGTTGTCTCAAAAAGGGCGATTATTCAGATTGTGAGTCTCTCCATGGTGTTACCGGACGGAAAGGTTTTTGAGCATGAAGCCAACTTAGGGTATTTGGCCGATGATGATGGGCATTTGGGTATACAAGGAGAAGTTATTTACAATACAGGAAGGCAGATGGGCTTAAATTTCCTGTCAGGATTTCTTGCGGGCGGAGCCGAAGCGCTGTCCCAGGCCGAGACTTCTACCGTAGTGGGAGCTTATGGACAAGCCTCAAGGAACGTTACGGGGGACACCGGCCGATACGCAATGTTTTCGGGGCTAGCTAAAAGCGCTGAAGGGATGTCCGGTTACTACCAAAAACAATTGGAAACAATGATCCCTGCCGTAAAAATTGAGGCAGGTAAGTCGGTGATCTTTGTCATTCAGAAAGGAGTCCAGATTGAAGGCCTGGAAGCTAACGCCGATAATTTTGATTATATTGACAACTAGCGGTTGCGCTCTATCCAAAGGTATGGTTAAAGAGAGCCAAAATAATAAGGTCGTTGATACGTATCTAGAGGCCGTATCGAAAGGCAGGACGGATAGTGCTAGTTATATCAGGGAAAATTTAAAGATAAACCAAGCCTTTGGCTATGTCAGGCCTTATGTGCCTGTAATGGAGCAGGCCGATGTAAGAAGCGTATGGATACCGGCCCATAAATCAAAAGAGGATCCCAATACCTTAATAAGCGGGCACTGGGTCTACATTGTGGTAAGAGAGTCTCGCTGGTTTATTGACGCGCAAAAGAATAGTAATGTAAAGATTCCGTTAATAATCCCTTATAAGGGAAAAAGTCAAAAATGATGAAGACCAAAACTTTAGAGTCTTTTCTTGAAGAAGGTAAGGCGTTTGGAGAATTACTTCCTTATTTTAGCCACGAAAACAGCCTCTATGTGCTTAAGGATGGAAGTTTAGGACAAATCTGGGAGATATCATCGCTCGAAAGCGAGACGAAATCCGCTTCGCACTTGGAATCGCTCGCTCAGATGATAGAAGGTATTATTATCCGACTTCCGGAGGATCTTGTTAGCTGCCAGTTTATTTTATTCAGTGATTCTGATTTTGACGAGAGACTCCAAAGTTATACGGATTTTTCTGACGTATCCAGTAATGAGATAGTTAAAGCCTGTTCTAATAGCAGGCTAGAGCATCTGAATCGCGGAAAGGAGGGTTTTTTTGATACTCATACAGGTATATTCTCTGCAAAAAGGATACGCTGCTTTTTTACAATGCGCTACTTTCCTCACATCTTACGTACAAATACAAAAGACAAGATACGGTTTTATTTTACGCCGAAGAATAGCATAAGAGAAAAGATGGCCGAAAGCTTTCTTGCTAATTGCCAGAGTCTTTCCAGGTTCGCGAACGTGGTGGAAGGAGTATTCAGGGCTTGCGAAATAAAGTTCTCTAAAGTGGATGAAGAGATCCTTCACAGGCTTCTATATAAACTTCTCAACCCCAAGCGGTCTAAAACGTTACCTATGCCTTTATTTAGACATGATGAACCCCTAATAGACCAGATTTTATATAACCGCCCTAAGGCTACACCAGAAGGTTTTGAATTTGAGAAAGAGCTTTTTAAGATTATCACCTTAAAGGAACTGCCTATTACCACGGAAACAGGCATGTTTACCGCCGAAATAACAAAGGGAACGCGCTTCTCCATGCTTGATTTAATAAAAGATTTCATCATGGTGATTAATTTTTACATTCCAAATCAGGAGGAAGCCGTAAGAAGGGTAAAGATGCAAAAGGCTTTTAGCTTTATGCAGCGCGCTAATATGTTTGGCGATAAAGCGGTTGAGGCGGTTGAGAAGAAAGAGGAGCTGGATTCGGTAATACGAGAAACCTTCTCTTCCGGGCATAAGATAATTTATCCACGGATTCATTTCATCGTATCAGGAAGCGATCCTGAAAAATGCGAAAGCGACGTCGCCAATATCTTAAACGCTTTATCGCGATTAGGGATAGAAGGCCTAAAAGAAGAAATAATCGCCGGTTCTTTATTTTTGTCATGCCTTCCTCTGTGTTTCGACCATTATTATGAAACTTTCATAAAACGCACCAAGCGCATGATCTCTAACAACTTAGCAGATATGCTGCCTTTGTACGGTTCGGTTAAAGGGACTTCTACTCCGGCACAGGTGTATCTAAATAGGAGGGGAGAGACTGTATTCTGGGATTTCTTCGATTCTAATACCAATCCCCACGCAATTATAGTCGGCGCGTCCGGCGCGGGAAAGAGTTTTTTTGTGAATGATTTTATTCTGCAGAACGCGAGGAGTGACGCGCATTTCTTTGTTCTGGATAAGGGAGACTCCTATAAAAAACTATGCTCTCTTCTGGGAGGCCAGTACGTAAGGTTTGAGCTGAATGATCCGGTGACAATAAATCCTTTTTTAAAAGAGCCTGATAGTGAACACACATCATTCCTGGTAACAGTTCTTTCAGAAATGGCTTCAGGGGGCGATGAGAGAGAGCGGCTCTCCCGGGAGGAGGCAGGCGTCCTTCAAAAGGCAATCGCAGCAAGCTACAATGAGAGAAAAGATAAGGATAGGGAAGTAACTCTGTCCGATTGTATAGAAAAGCTTAATAGCCATGCCTGCAATAAAGCTCTCGGCACAGGTGAAAGCATAGGGATAAAACTTGCCTTAAAGCTCAGGCCGTTCACAAGAGAGGGGCAGTTTGGAAGATTTTTTGACGGAAACAATCAGTTTAATCTTGGGGCTAAGTTTACGGTATTTGAGTTGGGGAATTTAAGCGCTCACGCGGACCTGCAGCTTGTGGTGCTACTTAATATCATGTACTTTATCACGAATTTTGTCTCGCAGCCGGATATGAAACCCAAGCGCAAATTCCTGCTCATAGATGAGGCATGGAGTCTTTTGAAACTTAAGAATACAGCTGAATTTATCACCAATTCTTTTAAGACTTACCGCAAATACCACTGCTCTGCGGTGGCGATTACGCAGGAGATAGTTGACCTGATGGGTAATGCTTGCGGCGTCGCCATACAGGCGAACGCGGCGAACAAGGTTTTCCTAAAGCAGGAGCCCAATGTCATTGATTCCTTAAAAACATTCGCGTCTTTAACTGACATAGAAATAGAGCTACTAAAGTCGGTCGAAACCCAGAAAGGAAAATTCTCGGAAGCTCTTGTAATCTCTGACTCATCCCGCGGCGTAATCAGGCTAGTGCCCGATCCGCTGCTTTACTGGCTGGCTACAAGCGACGCGAAGGAAAATGATTATTTGGAAAATATGATCCAAAAATTTGAAGGTAGATACCTGGAAGCGTTGAAAGAATGTGCGAAGGAGTGTCCACATGGTTTACATTAAAAAGTTTTTAGTTATTAGCTTTATTGTGTTCCTGTCCGGTTGCGCTACTTTAGGCGAAAAAGGTAAGACTTTTGAAGAAGGATATCGCGCGGGAGTAAAAGAAAATGTATCGGATTTTGCTAAAAATTTCCACGGAAATGATTTTCCTTACTTTTATTGGGAAAGTCCCATTGTCCAGGATGTGCGTATCCCCGCATCGATCGAAAACGGAATGTTTGTACCAGAACATAATGAGCCGGTGGTAATTACGCCGGCCCAGTGGCGTAGTTCGTTCACTTATCCGATTAATTGCCAAACAGGCAAAAACAGATCAAACAAAAAA
>Ga0209824_10002214_pt1 | contig 10215 bp, 14 predicted proteins | sample VDWuncwatermetaG_FD_184124 | JGI IMG/M metagenome (GOLD analysis project Ga0209824, IMG submission 184124) | Wastewater microbial communities from Netherlands to study Microbial Dark Matter (Phase II) - VDW unchlorinated drinking water (SPAdes)... ...
CTTATCTGTCGTCCACTATGTTTTGGGAAGAGTCCCGCCTCTTGGGCGATCCAAGGCAAAGACATCGACATCACCTGGGCAGAATAGAGGCCAACAAGCTTCTCCGCCGCGAAAGCCCTATCCGGCAGTAAGCAAAAAATGAGCAGGAAGGAGGCTTTCAGTAACCAAGAAAAATGTTTGAAAAAATGTATTTTCATGACTGTCACCTTGATTAACGCAACCATCTTATCTTTCATTTGTCAGGCTCCTTACCCTTCAGCTGTAGAGCTTCACTTCAACACAACGGCTCGGGGTGTTAGAAATCCTTGGGATGGGCTTGAACTCGGCATGCAGCAGAGCTACCCCTTTCAGCGCGGTATATAGTCGCTGAGGACGACGTCAACCAAAGCTAGCCTTCCCCGCGCAGCATGCTCCAATGCTTGCTCTATTGCCGGTTGAATATCTTTGGGATCTGTCACCCTGACCCCGTACCCCCCATAGATGTCCGCATACAGACGGTAGTCGGGATTGGGCAAGATGGGGCCGCCGAAGTGAACCCCGGTCTTTTTCGCAACGCCGTCCGGATAATATCTGAGGAGGCCCCTTTCCATGGAAAGATAGCGCTGATTATTAAACACGACCACGATGATCGGAAGCTCATATTCCTGAGCCAACCCTAAGCATGACGGCACCGGATTGTAGTGAAAGCCCCCGTCGCCAATGAGCACGAAGACAGGCCGTTCTTTCATGGCCAGCTTCGCGCCCAGCGCGTAACCCAAGCTTACCCCCAACCCTCCGGTCACACGAGCAATGTACGACATCGGCTCTGTGCGGGGAATCATATTCTGAATCAAGGTCCGATGGACCGTGGTCTCTTCCACGATGACCGCGTTCGCCGGAATCGATTCGTTGAGCGCCTGGCAGAGCCAACGTGGATCCACCGGGGTATCATTCTTGTGCTCTACTGCTTCCCGCTGCATCGCCGCCACCTGCTTGTCATGTTCTTCCCGGATGCGACGGGACCGTTCCTCATAAGCCGGCCGGTTCCCGACGAACCCCTCTGATGCCTTGATGCGGCTGAGCAGCCTCGCCAACGTCGCCGCCGGCGGAGCAATCAACGCCAGGTCTACTTTGTACCCCCAGAAAGGGAGCCGGGAATAGGGATATTCGTCGCCCAGGAAAACGACCTTGACGTCGGCTTTCGGTCCCTTGCTCACTGGATACCAGGGAGTGACTGCGTCGGCGATCAGCACCAGGTCGGCGGACTCAATGCGACGAGGATCATAAGGAAGGTACAAAGGGTGATTGCGTGGGAAGTTCAAAAACGCAGGCCGGAAGGATTCCATAACCGGAATGGCCAACGACTCGCACAGTTCAACGAGAGGACCCACGACCGACGCATCCCGGCCTACATGCTCCGTTACGAGCACGGGACGCTGGGCACGTAAGAGCATGCCGACAGCCTCTTGGATCGCCGGCTCATCAATGGCAAAAGGGCGCGCCACCCGATTCGGTCTGTTATCCTCGGGCAGAGAGACTTCATCCAGCATGCACTCAAACGGCACCCCCAGCAGCACCGGCCCCGCTGGAGGCTCCACGGCAATTTGCATGGCCCGCTCCAGGCTTTGGACAAGGATCGTTGACGAAGTGACGCGGTCGCTCCACTTGACGCAACGCCGGAGAAGCTCAGCGGGTCCGCCGATGTCCGTAAGGTCATGAATCCACTGATTCCCCGGGTCCGGCAGCCGCGGCTCCTCCCCAAAGCCGGCGGTTTCGCCGCAGCAAATAACCATGGGTACGCGCTCCTGATAAGCGGCGCGCAGAAACATGGCCGCGTTCAGAGGCCCCGCCGTAGCATGGAGCAAGACCGCCTGCGATCTGCCAGTCACCTTGGTGTAGCCCGATGCCATGGCGACAGCCAGCGCTTCATGCCGGCAGTTAATATACTTTGGCCTGTCCACTCCGCGCTCTTTAAGCTCTGCTAGGGCCTCCCACACCGGAGGCCACTCGGTGCCGGGAGAGCAAAAGATGTAGTCGATTCCCGCCCGCTCAAAAACCTTTACAAGCGCCTTGCCGCCATGCATGATCAGCCCTCCTATGCGATAGGTCTGGAGTTTTTAGTTTTTAATTCTTAGTTTTGAGTTCCGAGAGCCCGGCGAATTGCCGACTCATAACTCAAAACTTAAAACTCACAACTGAAAACTCTCGGAATTCAGAGTCCCAGCTTTTTTCTCGCCTCAGGCAATAATCCAGTTTCTTCAAGGGCCTTCACGAAACTGCCATTGATGATCTGATGGATGTCTAACTGTGCGACCTTAGGACTCACTCGAGAGACAAATTTTTGAATATTTCTCCACGCCTCCGGATCGGGGGCCACATCAAGGCTCGCCACCAAGCGCAACGAATTGTAGGACGTCTCGGCGTCCCCGTCTGTCCTCAGCCGAAGGTTTTTCTTCAAAACCTCCATCACGTCCCGCTTGTAGCGCGGGTCCTTAATGAAAACCACCCCTTCAACCATCCCTTTCACCAGGCGCAGGATGAGATCCGGAGAATTGGCAATCAGATCGCTCCGCGTACAGATGCCTACTCCCTGGTAAGGGACCCGAAGCTCTGCCGTGTTCACTAAAGAACGAAAGCCTGCCCTTTTTGCCACCCCGGCGGAAGCGATTGTGATAACGGCTGCGTCAATATTCAAGGCAAGTAGTGCCTGGAGAATCGTCGGCTCGTCGCCGATAACCCGCATCTTCAACCCGTGCTTGTCCGGATCCAAGCCTAGCCGATCCAAAACAATCATCGTCTGCAACCAGAATCCTCCACCGATGCTCTGCACCCCAAAAACTTTATCCCGCAGGCCCGCGAGCGAATCGATCTCCTTACGCACGATCAGCTCACGCGCTATCCTATTAAAAGGAGACGCAACACAGCTGATCTTTGCCCCTCCGGAGACTCCGCTGAGGACTGAGGAAACGGCAGGCCACATGGCCTGGACATCGCCTGACATCAAAGCAGCTATATTGAATTGGCCGCTGCGCATCTGGACCATTCTGACGTCAAGGCCCTGTTTTTTGAAAAGACCCTTGTCTACCGCGACCCACATGGGCCCAACGGTCTCATTTTGTCCACCATAGGCGACGAGGACCTTCTCCTCTGCTTGAACTCGAGGAATGGCGGCAAAATGCAGGATAAAAAAGACTACGCTCCACAACAACCAGAACGACTTACACCATCGCATAACCCGTCGTCTTTCCCTATCTGTCCGACGATCAGTGGCCGAGCTTTTTTCTCATCTCCGGTAAAAACCCGCTCTCTTCAAGGCTACGCACGAAGCTCCCTTCGAGTACTTCCCTTAGATCCAGCTGTCTAACCGCCGGGTTCACACGCGATACAACCTTCTGTATAGTTCTCCAGGCCTCCATATTGGGGGCAACTTCAACGGTGGCCCCCAACTGCAAGACTTTATAAGATGTCTCTACGTCTTCCGCTTTAGCCAGTCGAAGATTTTTTTTGAGAATCTCCATCACGTCTTGTTTGTACTTCGGATCGTGGATCAAAACGACCGCCTCGATCACGCCTTTAATCAGACTCATGATGAGATCCGGGGAATTAACTATCAAATCTCGTTTGAAACAAATGCTATTCCCCTGAAAAGGAAATTTCAGCTTGCCGATGTCTGCCAAGGAATGGAGTCCTTCCCTTTTTGCCTGGTCACTGAAGCTATAAGGCAACATCGCCGCATCGATCATTTTTGCGATGAGGGCTTGAGTAACGGTGCCTGTGTCTCCGATAACCCTCATCTTCAGTTGGTACCTGTCGGGATCCAGACCGAGACTTTCTAAAGGAACCATAGTTTGCAGCCAAAAACCTCCGCCGATACTCTGTACCCCAAAAACTTTTCCACGGAGGTCATCAAACGACCTTATTTCCTTTCGCACTACCAACTCCCTAGGTATTTTATCCATGGGAGAGGCGGCACAACTAACTTTTAGCCCGCCAGAGGCTGCACTAAGGATGCTAGAGGGTGCTGGCCAAATGACCTTTACCGCCCCTGACGCCAAAGCCGACATGATCATCGGCCCGCTGCGTACTTGGACCATTTTTACATCAAGGCCATACTTTTTAAATAATCCCTTCTCGATCCCGACCCACATGTGGGCAACTGTTTCGTTTTGCCCGCCGTAGGGTATGAGGACCTGCTCCTCGGCTAGAGCCCGAGGAATGGCGACAAAATGCAGGATAAAAAAGACTACACTCCACAACCATCGGAACGATTGACACCTCAACATATCGGCGATCTTCTCCTCTCTATGCGACGATCAGCGGGCGAGTTTTTTTCTCATCTCCGGTAAAAACCCGCTCTCTTCAAGGCTACGCACGAAGCTCCCGTCGAGCACCTGATCCAGGTCCACCTGCTCAACCTTCGGGTTCACTCGCGATACAACCCTCTGTATAGTTTTCCAGGCCTCCATATTTGGGGCAACTTCAACGGTGGTCGCGGCACGCAGTACCTCATAAGATGATTCGACGTCTTCCGCCTTAGCGAGTCGAAGATTCTTTTTCAGGATCTCCATCACGTCCTGCTTGTAACTCGGATTGTGAATAAGAAGTACCGCCTCGATCATCCCTTTGACCAAGCGCGTGATAAGATCCGGAGACTTTGCGATCACCTCCCTTTGAGCACACAGGCCAGAACCCTGATAAGGGATCTTTAGCTTCCCAGTATCTGCCAAGGAACGGAATCCTGCCCTTTTTGCCAGACCGCTGAAGCTATAGGGCAACACTGCTGCGTCGATATTTCCCGATATAAGGGCCTGCGTAATGGTCGCTGTGTCCCCGATGACCCTCATCCTCAACTGGTACTTTTCCGGGTCCAGCCCGATATTGTCCAAAACAATCATCGTTTGCAACCAAAAACCCCCACCAATACTCTGTACCCCGATGACTCTGCCCCGGAGTTCCTCAAATGACTTGGTCTCCTTTCGCACCACCAACTCACGAGGTATGTTATTATTAGGAGAAGCAACACAACTCACCTTCAGTCCTCCGGCGGCCACACTCAGCACGCTAGAAGACGCCGGCCAGGTTACCTGTACGCTCCCCGATGCCAGAGTGGCCATGATCAGTGGCCCACTACGGACCTGGAGCATACTTACGTCAAGGCCGTACTTTTTGAACAGGCCCTTCTCGATCCCCACCCACATGGGGGCGACTGCCTCATTGTGCCCAGCATAGGCTATGAGGACTTTGTCCCCGGCACGGACAGTGGGGACTGCTCCGACGGCTAGGATAACAAGGACTGAACAGGTAAAAGCCCGCAATCTCATAGGAGTTCGCTTACTCTCCCTTAGAGTATATCCTTAAACTCTCCAGCCCATTTCGATAGCAGTTGCCGGCGCAGTTCGGAGCTTACTTCAACCACCGGGTATGCCCGCTCTTTCCATTCATAAGGCCAACAGGCATCAATCACCACCTTGGAAGTAAAGACAACGCTTGGATTGGAGCCGGAGCCTTTCTGATCCGGCAGAGCCTCGCGCCTTACGCCTCTGTCATTTGATCACCTTGTCCGCCCTTGCCAGCACGTTCGGCGGAATCGTCAGGCCGATCTGCTTGGCCGTCTTCAGATTGACAACAACACCTCTATGGAATATTCTTATTAACAATAAAGCATAAGAAACAGGAGGAACGCATATGCCGATTGGCCGAGGACAGCACGAGGTTGTGAGCGTCTCGCTTCCCCGAGATCTGGTGAAGCGAGCCAATGCCCTCATTCCGCAAACGCGGCGCAGCCGAGTGATCACGAACATGCTGACAGCCTTTCTCGATTCGGTCGAACGGAAAAAATTGGAGCGCGACTATGCGGCGTACTACACCCAACGCCCGGCCCGGGAGAGCGAAGGGGAGCGCGATCTGTTGGCCGAGTGGAAGATGAGCGACGAGGAGGCCTGGGCGATTCTGGAAAAGGAGGAGATACGTGGTCGCCGTTCGCCGCGGTGATGTCGTCCTCGTCAATCTCGATCCTACGGTTGGCGTCGAGATCAAAAAGACTCGTCCCGCCATCGTGGTCTCCAACGATAGCATCAACCAATTCAGCCAGCTCGTCGTTGTCGTTCCGCTGACCAAAAACACGGCTCACCTCTCTCCCAGTCATGTGGTCATTCCGAAAGGAAGCGCTCGTCTCGCCTTCGCGTCCAAGGTCGTAACTGAGCAGATCAAGGCCGTTGATAAGCAGCGCATTGTCAAACGGCTGGGAAGTCTGACGCCCTCGCTTCTCGCAGAGGTCGAGCGCGCCCTCAAGAATACTCTCGCGTTCCCCTAATCTCACTTGGTTTTTTCCCCAATCCAAAATTCTTTCCTGTTGCCTTTTGCCTCACGCCTCTCGCCTAACGCCTCTGTCATTTGATCACCTTATCCGCCCGGTACAGCACCGACTGCGGAATCGTCAGGCCGGGACTAAACCACTTGCAAGCTACCTCAGGACGGGCTACCCTTATTTTTGAGATACTCCCAAAGGAGAAACTCATCTCATGCCAGAAGGAGCAGTCCGGCCGATTGAAGCGATCCGAGTGGGAGAGAAGGGGCGAATTGCGGTCCCTCCCAAATACCGTAAGCTGCACAAGCTCTCGAAGGGGAGTGAGGTCCTGCTCATCCAGCTCGGTGAGACACTGATGGTTGTGCCCTCTGACCTGACCCTCGATCATCTTTGTGAACGCATTCAGGAGGCCCTGACGGGCCGAGGGCTCTCGGTCAGGCAGGCTCTGAAGAACCTGCCAAGAGTACGTCGGCGACGCTACCAGACCCTTTATGGGAAGGGGTAACCCTTCCTCCATTCCCAGGGTGTTCCTGGACTCCGGGGTCCTCTTGGAGGGGCTTCTCGCTCCGTGGAGCGCCTCCCGCGCCTTGCTGATCCTCTCCCGCCGCAGGGTGTTTAAAATTATCCCTGCGGAGTACGTCCAGGGAGAAGTGGAAGATAATCTCCTCGAACTCCTCGCCCCAAACCCTCGGTTAGCTAACGAAACCATAAACGCGTATAGCACGCTGTTGCGGCTCCTTAAGCCGGAGTTCATTCCCATGCCGACCAAGCAGGAAGTCGAACGCCATCGCCATTTGATCCGCCACCAGACTGATGTCCCCGTGCTCGTCTCCGCCCTGAAAGCGGCTCCTGACTGGTTTCTCACCACGAATACACGGCACTTCACAAAACAGGTCGCTCTCCACACCCAGCTCAAGATCGTTACTCCTCAAGATTTCATAATAAGCATTAGAGTCCTTACGTAAGTCTTTGTTCCCGTCCACACTCTTTCCAATTGTTGCCCGAGAATCTAAAATGTCCCATTCGCTGTTTTCTCCTCAATCCAAAATCTAAAATCGGCAATCGAAAATCTAAAATCATTTGATCACCTTATCCGCCCGGTACAGCACCGACTGCGGAATCGTGAGGCCGATCTGCTTCGCGGTTTTCAGATTGATCACGAACTCGAACTTCATCGGCTGCTCCACCGGAAGATCAGCGGGCTTGGCGCTCTTGAGGATTTTGTCGACGTAAGTGGCGGCGCGGCGGTACAAATCGGAAGTGTTTGCCCCATAGGATAAAAGTCCACCAGATTCAACATAAAGCCTACCTTCATACATTGACGGAAGTCGATTCTTGGCAGCCAGCTCTATTATCCGCTTTTGATGAAAACCGATTAGCGGGTTCACGACTATGATGAGTGCATCTCTTCGCTCCTTTTTCGCAGCTTGGAATGCGCCCTCGAGATCGGGTTTGGGACCGCGCACCTCCAGGGACTGGAGATCTAGTTTAAACGCCCGTGCCGCGCCCTCATACTCTTTAAAGGCAACAGTTGGTCCAGGACCGGCCGGGTCCCAGAGAACGGCCAGCCGGGACATCCTCGGGAGTACCTCCTTTAGCAACTCCACACGTTTCGCGCTCAGGTTGCCACTGAGGGTGCTAAGGCCCGTGATATTCCCGCCTGGACTTGCGAGACTATCTACATATCCGGCAGCAACAGGATCGATAGAACTCACCATCACAATGGGAATCGTCTTGGTCGCTTTCTTGGCGGCGCGGATGACGACGTTATTGGTCCCGATAAGGACATCGACTTTCTGTTGGACCAGTTCATTCACTAGTCCGGGCATCCGATCTAATTTGCCCTCTCCATATCGGTGTTCGATCAAAAGGTTTTGGCCTTCCACGTAGCCTAGATCGCGCAGCCCTTGCCGGAATGCCTCGAAGGGGGGCGAGGGATTTTCAGGACTGCCAGACGAGGATATGAATCCTATCCGCGGGACTTTTTTGGCCTGCTGCGCCTCAGCCATTCCCACACACCCCAAGAGCGAGACGACGATTGCAACAAACCCCGCCCATTTTAGATTTTGGATACTTCGACGTAGCTCAGTACAGGTTTTAGATTTTCGATTGTTGGGGCGCGGGATCAATATTTTGTTCATTCTTTCCCTCCCTAATCCAAGATCAGCCATCCACCTTGTCAGCCCTGTGCGTGGCTCGAACATCAAGAGGCTGTGGTATTGTGCTTGACCGTAGCGCGACCGCGCCGGTATAATGCCCCCTATGGCAAAGTCCAGAAGATCGGTGGAAGAGACGTTTAGAGCGGTGTACGAAAAAGGGGTGCTGAGACCTCTGCAACCGCTCCGGTTGGAGGAGCAGTCCCACGTCCTGGTTACTCTCAACCGAGAGCCTCGGTGGCGGAAGGACTTCGAACGCTTGCTTCGCAGGATGAGAACCCGCACCAAAGCGGTTCCACAAGAAGTCATCGAGGCGGAGGTGACTCAAGCGAGGGCCGAGGTGAGGGCGAAGCACCGTGCCGCTCGTCGCCCTGCTTGATACGAACGTTTGGGTCTCTGCGTTCCTCAAGCCGACTGGCCCTCCCGGGCAAGTTATTGCCAAATGGCGGCGTGACGACTTCAGTGTCGCCACATCTCTCTCACAACTGGCTGAAATCGCGGAAGTCCTTAGCCGCCCGCGATTGATTTTACGATTCAAGTATTTCGCCGAGGACGCAGAGACATTTATCCGGCTCATCGCAGCTCGGGCAAATATCGTCGAGATTGTCGGTGATCTGAACATGTGTCGCGATCCCGATGACAACAAGATCTTGGAAGCGGCCATCCGTGGTAAAACACAATACCTCGTAACCAGGGATGATGATCTCAAACGGGATCTCGATTTGATCAAAGGGTTGCGTCGGCGACGAGTGCGAGTCGTCTCTGTTAGGCAGTTTCTTCGCCGTCTCTCACGCCGGAAAAAGAGCTGAGTGGCCTCTTCAAAATTTGTGATTTCAGATTGATTTTGCATTCAACTGTTGCCTACTTAATTACTTTATCCGCCCGCGCCAGCACGTTGGGCGGAATCGTCAGGCCGATCTGCTTGGCGGTCTTCAAGTTGATGACCAGCTCGAACTTCATCGGCTGCTCCACCGGAAGATCAGCGGGCTTGGCGCCTTTGAGAATCTTATCCACGTAAATCGCAGCGCGCCGATACAAGGCGAGAGTATCTGGCCCGTAGGCCATTAGACCGCCAGCTTCCACTGCGTCGGGCTGAGGAAACATGGTTGGCAGCCGACTTTTTACCGCGAGCTCTGCGATCGGTACTCGATCAGAATATTCTTTCCCTCCACATAGCCGAGATCCCGCAGACCTTACTGGAATGCATCGGTAAAAGCCGGGACGGAAGACGGGGACGAGGAACTTAGGTATCCGATCCGAGGGACTTTCTTCGTCTGCTGCGCCTCAGCCGTATGACCGAGAAGCGAAACCAAAACGAGCGGCGCAAGGGCTGCAATGAGTTTGCGCATTCTTTCCCTCCGTCATCTTCCGTATAGCGCAATACCTATGCCAGTAGTAGCTGTAAGAACGTGGTCTCGTAAGCTATCGACATGTATAGAGAAGCTTCTCAGACTCGAATCTATGCGGGTGATGAAAAAACAAAGGGGCGCAGCATTTTTGCTACGGAGGGATAGCAAATTTGTTACCGGCTTGTTGACGGCGGCCACCACTGCATCTCTCCTAAAGTATCTCCTTAAACTCCTCAGCCCATTTCGATAGGAGCTGCTGGCGCAGTTCAGAGCTTACTTCTACCACCGGGTAAGCACGGTCCTTCCACTCATAGGGCCAGCAGGCATCAATAACCGCCTTGGAAGTAAAGACACCGCCTGGATTGGAGCCGGAGCCTTTGTCGTCCGGCGAAATGGCCGGATCAGCGGAGCTGCTCCGGCAGCG
>Ga0209824_10002216_pt1 | contig 10212 bp, 8 predicted proteins | sample VDWuncwatermetaG_FD_184124 | JGI IMG/M metagenome (GOLD analysis project Ga0209824, IMG submission 184124) | Wastewater microbial communities from Netherlands to study Microbial Dark Matter (Phase II) - VDW unchlorinated drinking water (SPAdes)... ...
ACATAATAGTGATCATGGACCGCCGACCGATCCGATCCGAAAGCCGCCCCAGAACATACGCAAAAGCGATTGGGGCAATGTAAAAAAATGCCGTCAGCACGCCAACCGCCTTCAAAGACCCGAGCGTTGCATTGATTTCCAACGGTAGGGTACCGATCACCAAGCCTTGAATAAAATTGAACGGAAACCAAATCGCTGCAAACCGGAGTGCGGTTTTACTTCGAGCAATGTCCAGCACTCTCCGCCAAGGAGATCCACCTCCTGTTGCGCGCAAATCGTCGATGAAGAGTAACGGCAAAATCCCAAGCAACGGAAGGAGCGCGAACAGTAAAAACCCCTTATGGAATCCAAGTACGGGCAGGATCCATCCAAACACGAACGCCCCGCTGGCCGCACCAATAGCAAAGAATGTTGAAAACAATCCGGCATCCCTCCCATACGTGGTGGGACTGCTTGCACGAACAAGGTAGGAGTTCTGCGCGGTCCACAATAAAGCTCCGGCAAGACCCAAGAACACAGAGGTGCCATTAATGATTGCCGCGTTTAACGATGTGAGGGAAGCACAATACACTGCATAGAAGACGGTGGCGAAGATCATCGACCACTTGGAACCGAGAATCCTAACCACCATTGCCGCAACCGGATTGGCGATCGTAAACACGCTGTATACGATTATCAGAGAAACAAACCCCAAGTCCGGGAAACCATGTTCGGTCAAGGAGATTGTGATATAGTGCTGAATACCATCAAACCCAAAGAAGATGAGGAGGAAGGCGAGACTTAAGAAAAGGATGTTGCGATTCATATGCGTAGCACGAACACCCCCACAACAGCCAAGAGGGTCCCGATCAATTTTTGTGTAAGACGGTTGCGCTCATGAAGGATGAGGATGCCGCCCAAGACCGTAAAAATGACGGATAGTTGAAATACGGCAACAACACGCGATACTTCTCCAATCTGAAGCGCGGTAAAGTCGAAGACTTCCGACAAACCAAAAAAAGCTCCAGCGGCAATGAGCCCCCAACGACTCAAGCGAATCTCTGAAAGCAACCGTTTATGATCGCAACGCGCAGCAACGATACAGAGGGCTGAGATGCCGAGGAGTTCAAGCGAAGCAAATGCGCTCGCAGAAAAATCAACGATGGTAAATTTTACAAAAACTACCGCAATCGCAGCGAAGGCCATACTCAGTATCGCAAGGGTGACTCCACCATCTGGACGAAGCCGCCTGGGGTCCAACACTGCCAGCGTTGCTCCAGCAGTGATCAACAGCACGCCGAATACTTTGATCGGCGTGATGGGTTCAGAGAAAAGTGTAAACCCAGCAACCACTAATAACGGTTGTCGGAGTTGGTCAATAATTTGGTACACCGAAACGTCAATGTGGCGAAGCGCTCGAAACGCGAACCAGTCGGACAAAAACGCAAACACTGTGGTCAGAGCAAAATACACCCATGTAACACCCATGACCGGAAGGTGAATGTCCGAAAAAATAAATGGCAGGATGATTATGCCCGCGACAAAATCATTGACTGCCGTAAACATCAAAGGATCCCCTTGTTCCCGTAGCAATCGCCGTGCAACAATGCGGGAAAGCGCCAGACAAAGCGCGCCCGCGAGGGCAAAGGAAAACCACGTCATACCTTTTCAAGGATAATGATCTCTCGCCAAACAAACTGCTCCGGGCGGCCGTAGAGCAACGAATGACGAGGGTTTAGATTTTTTGAAATCGGATCGATAATGTTGAAGCCTTTGATCGTGTTCAAATCTTTAATGGTGTAGACGAGCTGCTCTCGAGGACGCGCGACGCGCCAAACAGGGAAGCTAATAACAACTCTTCCACCGGGCTTTAACAACTTTTTAAACTCTTCGAGAGCCTGGAAATAAAGCGTGGAAAGTTCAATACGAGTTCTCTCAATTTCTCTCACAGTGGCTAACAGTTTCGCCTGCGGAGGACCAAGATCGGGTTCTGTGACAATCGCATCAATTGATTTAAGCGGGAGTTTCTGAGCGAGAGAACGGACATCGGACGTGAGTAATTGGTAATTGGTAATTGGTAATTTGGTATTTGTGCAAAACCACTCAAGGTTTTGCTTGGTATCTTCCACTGCTTCAGCGCTCGCATCAGATCCGACCACTGAGTACCCCAGCTGGAGTGCCTCCATGAGGACCGTTCCACTGCCGCAAAACGGATCGAGAATTGTCGTGTTCGGGGGAACCATCGCCAAGTTGACCATCATCCTCGCAATTTTGGGCGGCAACATTCCGCGTCGAGCGTCGCGACAGGGGCGCTGCATATCCCTCTGCGACCACTCATCAACATCCTGGATCGCGATGGTCGTTGCGATACTCCATTTCCCATTATTGCCAAGCACTACGAACTCCACTCCTTTTTCGAGCAGTTGATTCTTTTTCACTTGTGCCGCCGAAAGGGTAATACTATTGTTAAAGACAAATCGACTCGCACGCCCCTGGCTGCGAAATTCTTTTTTGAGCTCCAACCCCCACCGCTGAAGACCCGAACTACTAATGCCACCGCGCCCATCGCTCAATACAGTAATCCCAAAAATTGGTCGAGGTGCCACCACGGCATGGAGACATTTTTTCAAATGGAATGGAATCGCGTTGAGTGATATGCCTTGACTCACTATGGACACTAACCGCACCGCTCCGCCCAAACGATCAAACACATTCAACATTACTTCATCAGAAGACGCATCGACCAGGACAGTGGCACGATTCGCGGCAACAATAGACACACCGGGACTAAAACGAACAATAGCCTCAATCTCTGCTGTAGAGAGAGCGGGAAATGAGCCGAGAATGATGCCGTAGAGGGCCATAGGGCTAAGGTCTTGCACGAATTAGATTCTTCTGTTACAATCATCCTACATTTCAAAGAGATTGTTGTCTAATATGCTATGGATCAATACGAACTATTGTGTCTGATGCGGTACGAAAATGAACCCGAAGGAACTCTTCCTCCGTCTCTTTCCGTGGTCACAGACGCTATTCAAAAACATCACGGTTCCATCGTGAGCCAAGACGATTGGGGCGTTCGCCGCCTTGCCTACCCAGTGGACCACCAAACAACCGGTCATTATGTCTTGTTTGTGATCCGCTTGGAACACACCGCGATCAAACCCCTCACCAGCACCCTGGCATTACACTCGGTATTACTGCGCCACCAACTTGTGGATTATGTAAAACCTGCGCCACGACGACCACTCCAAGAGCCACAAACGACACCCGCAACGCAACCCGCGCCGAGCGCCCGCGTCACCGTTCCGGCTCAACCACGCGCACCGATTAATGCCGAAGAACTTGATAAAACAATCGATGAGATGCTGGAAGAGAAAGTCCTATAGCTGTGATACGAATCTACGAATTCCATGCGAATCTACAAATACGCAAATTCGCAAATATTTAGTAGATTCGAATATTCGTAGATTTGAATAAGATTTGTAGATTTGTATCACATTATTGTATGGCGTTCTATCTCAACAGAGTGATGCTTATTGGAAATCTCACACGAGATCCTGAAACACGGACCACCACCACCGGACAGACCGTGAGTTCCTTTGGGCTGGCCACTACTCGAATGTGGAAAGATCAAGCCGGAGCAAAGCAAGAAAAAACAGAATTCCATAATGTTGTCGCCTGGGGCAAGCTCGCGGAACTCTGTGGCCAATACCTCGCAAAGGGACGCAAAGCCTACGTGGATGGACATTTGCAAACACGCGATTGGACCGGGGATGATGGTGTCAAACGCTATCGCACCGAAGTGATTCTGGAAAATGTGATCTTCCTGGATCGTGGTGGGGCCATCGGGGTTGGAGCAGCTGCACCGGGCACACCCGTGAACATGAGTCCCGCTACTGCTGCATTCCCCCCTCAACCGCAATCTCTCACCGGTGACTTAAACCCCAGCGCTCCTTCGTCCGATGATATCCAAGTAGAAAATATTCCTTTTTAACTGTATGGCATTTACCCAACGACCACAGCACTACACGACCACAAAACCCGGGGGCAGAATCCGCGATGGAAAAGCCTGCTACTTTTGCGTGAACAACATGCCCTCTGTTGATTATAAGGACCCAACGTTACTCCGCCGCTTCACGTCAAGCCATGCGAAAATCGCCCCGCGACGACGCTCGGGCGTATGCGCCTGGCATCAACGCAAACTCTCTCAAGCCATCAAACGAGCTCGTATCATGGCACTCATGCCGTTTGTGATAAATTAGAATGTGTCCATTCTCTCTTCATTAAACTCCGTACGCGTTGGCATGATCCTCTTGTATGGTGGCGAGCCGTATCAAGTGCAGACCGCAAACTTCGTGCGCATGCAACAGCGTAAACCGGTGATGCAGACGAAGATGAAACACCTGGTCACGGGGAAGGTGTTGGAATACAGTTTTAAACACGGAGAAACAATCGAAGAAGCAGATTTAGAAAAGAACAAAGCAAACTACCTGTATACGGACCCGAACGGTGCCGCGTTCATGGATCAAAAAACCTACGAACAATTTAGCATTCCTCTTTCGGTTGTGGGAGAAGCAGTACGATTTTTAAAAGAAGGCGCAGAGGTCACAACACTCATCTTTAACGAAGTTCCCATTTCCGTGGAACTCCCAAAAAAGATCGACCTCAAAGTTATCGGCGCCGACCCGGCGGTCAAAGGTGACTCTGCTCAAGGCCGTGTGACAAAAATGGTTACTCTTGAAACAGGGGCCACCATCGCCACGCCGATTTTTGTCAAAGAAGGAGATACCATTCGCATCAATACGGAAACGGGTGAGTACGTGGAGAGGGTATAGGGCGTGCTCTACTCCCCCTCCTCGCTATCCTTCGCCGACGGCTTTACGCCTTGGCGATCTTTCACCACCTTCATCGTTTCTTCCCGAATTTTTTGAATAAGCTCCTTGTGCTCGCGCAAATATTGCTTGGCGGCCTCGCGTCCCACACCCAGTTTTTCCGTACCATACGTAAAAGAGTTTCCACTCTTCTTTACCACTTCGTACAGTACTCCCGTATCTAACGTGTCCCCTGGAATGGAGATGCCTTCGTTGTACATGATATCAAACTCGGTCGTCTGAAAGGGAGGTGCAACTTTATTTTTAACAATCTTCACTTTCACGCGGTTGCCCACTGCCTGTTCCCCGCTTTTAATCTGCGCACTGCGGCGAACCTCGATCCGGACCGAAGAGTAAAACTTAAGCGCTGTGCCCCCGGTGGTTGTTTCAGGATTGCCAAAGAACACACCGATCTTCATCCGTAACTGGTTAATGAAAATAACGCACGTGTTCGATTTGCTAATAAGCGCGGTGAGCTTACGCAGTGCCTGGCTCATGAGCCGCGCTTGGAGCCCCATGTGCTGATCCCCCATTTCTCCTTCAATCTCGGCTTTCGGCACGAGTGCCGCCACAGAGTCCACTACAATCACATCCACGGCATTGCTTCGCACCAATGTTTCCACAATCTCTAATGCTTGTTCTCCGGTATCGGGTTGTGAAATAAGAAGCTCATCGATATTCACCCCAATTTTTTTTGCGTATTCCGGGTCCAAGGCATGTTCAGCATCAACGAATGCCGCAACCCCGCCGATCTTTTGTACTTCAGCAACAATATGCTGAGCAAGGGTCGTTTTTCCCGATGCTTCCGGGCCATACACTTCAATAATGCGACCTTTCGGTACTCCGCCCACCCCCAAAGCAATATCTAATGAGAGACACCCCGTGGGAATGACCTCGATATTCATCACTTCTCGCTCCCCCATACGCATAATCGATCCGTCCCCGAAACGATCTTTAATGGAGGCAATGGCTTGTTGAACATCACGAAGTTTCGGAGAAAGCGGTTTGGCGGTCATATACGAGATGTTAGGGGGTTAGATAGATATTACTGGTTCACAAACACATGCCGAGTGACGGTAGTGGATCGAAGATGTTTTCGTTGTGCCTCAACTGTAATCGTATTGAGCCCTGGCGAGAGCACGATCGGAAGCTCAAATGTACCCATTGGAGTCGGAACAATACTGGTGCCATTAATTAATACTGTTGCGTCAGAAGACACCATTCCGCGGACAGAAATTTCACGCGTGGACACGGTATCCCGCTCTTGTGGGTACTGTACCAACAAATCCGGAGCAGCCCAAACACGCGTAAAAGAAAAGAGCACATAAAGCATCATGCTGCTCAAGGCAACGGCTCCAAATACTCTTCTCCAGGCTCGTGGCTGGTGGAGCCAAGACGGAGAGTATTGCTCAAATTGTATAGTTTGCTGATGGGTAAACCATTGCCTCTCCTGCTCAAATCTCTTCCAGAGCACTTGTGCATCAAGCTCCAATGCCCGCGCATAGTGACGCAAAAATTCTCGACGGTAGATGTCTACTGGGGCTTCATTTCCTCCTTCTTCCAACTCTAGTAAAAATTTTTCTGCGACACGTGCTGCTTGGGAAGCCTGAACAATGCTCCAGCCTCGAGCCTCTCGCGCCTGCCGCAACTCCTGAGCGACGGAATTTAACATCATATCGCTATTAGAATACGGAGGTGAAGCCTCTCTATTCTTCATCTCCAGGTACATCTGTGGACATCTCCGCATCTTCCATAGGTATCGTATCATCGACCCCCATCTTTATCAACACTTCTCGAGGTTTTGCTCCGTCTCCCGGGCCAATCACTCCTTGCGCCTCTAAAAGATCCAAGAGCCGTGCGGCCCGCGCATATCCCACTTTGAGCCGCCGCTGTAGGAGCGATGCCGATCCTTTCCCCGCTCGCATCACCGTGTCTTTCGCCTCGTCCAAAAGAGGGTCGTCATCACTCGTGGATTCTCCCAGAAGTCCGGCAACAGCGCCGTTCTGGCGCTCGACCACGGTATCATCGTATTGCGGTATCCCGGTGGTCTTAATATGCTCAACCACACGCTTGATTTCTTTGTCCGTCACAAATGCTCCCTGAATGCGTTTGGGCTTGGAGAGTTCTGCGGTCAAAAACAACATATCTCCGCGGCCTAACAATTTATCCGCACCGGGTTGATCTAAAATCGTGCGCGAATCAATACTGGAGGCAACACTGAAGGCAATCCGAGCCGTAATGTTGGCTTTAATGAGCCCGGTAATAACATCCACGCTCGGCCGCTGAGTAGCGAGAATGAGATGAATACCGACTGCTCTGGCCATCTGCGCCAACCGGATCACTGCGGCTTCCACCTCATGCGCTGCTGTTGCCATTAAGTCTGCCAGTTCATCCACAATCACCACCATGTACGGCATCATTGTTTTTTCTTCTGCGTTGTAGCTACTAACGTCGCGGTGGCCCGTGCGCGACAATTCCTCAAACCGTCGATCCATTTCTCCAATGAGCCATCGAAGCGCATTAATTGTTTTGCGCACATCGGTGATAACGGGTGTCACCAGGTGCGGTATACCGTTATACACGGGCAATTCGACACGCTTCGGATCAATGAGTAAGAGCCGCATTTGCTCCGGGCCATTGCGGTAGAGCAAACTCATAATAATGTTATTGAGCATGATCGTTTTTCCGCTTCCTGTCGCACCCGCAATCAACATATGCGGCATACGCGCCAAGTCCGCAATCCACGCCGTACCCGCCACATCTTGTCCTAGGCAAATAGAAAGTGTTGATCCTTCACCGGATTTGAGCATCCTCGAATATTCTTCCGATTCCAAAATCATGCGCAATGGAACAATCGCAATCTTTTGATTTGGCACTTCAATACCAACCAACGATTTCCCCGGAATCGGTGCTTCAATCCGAATGGGGTGCGCGGCTAATGCCAATGCAAGGTCGTTATGGAGCGCTGTAATCTGGACGAGTTTCACTCCTTCCGATGGCTTCAATGTATATTGGGTTACAGTGGGGCCCACTCGAAACTCTCCCATTTCTACTTGAATGCCAAAATTACGAAACGTGCGCTCAATGATCGCAATAGCACGCGCATTGTCTCCGCTGGTGGGAAGACTGCTTTGAGACTCCAGTAATTCTAAAGCGTAGCACGGTAGCGCGTCTTTCTGCTGTTTTTTTGGAGATCTTTTTTGCGGCTCGACAGAGGCATGTTCGGGTTGAGCGGATGTCGGTTGAAGCGCGCGACGCAAGAATCCGCTGGGCAATGGCTTCTCCTCTACTGCCGGGGTGGCTTGTGACAGAGCACGGGACAATGATCCACTGGTACTCTCGGGTACGCTGGTACCTCCCGAAGGACGACGAAACACCTTGAGCGAACTGGCCCCAGCCAAAACCACTCCACGCCCCATCCATCGCAGTACTGTCCAACTATGGTCGCTTAAAAGCAATAAGGAAATCAACGTGAGCACAAAGACTAATGTCGTCGCTGCCACGGACCCCAACGCCTGGTCCAGGAGCTCCATGATGCGCTGTCCAATGAGTCCTCCGCCCGTCGGCCCCCCCGTGAATAATCGTGAACACAATGGAAACAGTACAATAATGCCGATTGCTACGCCGATGCGGATGCGGCTCGACACTTCAGGAAACACTCCCCGCGCAATCCAATAGCCAATCAACCCCGCGATCACGGGCAATAATACTCTCCCAAATCCAAAGGCATTCGAAAGCACCGCGTCCAAGGCCCCGCCGCCCGTGCCGGCGCTGCCGATGATACTCATGGTCAGCAGCAGGGCAATAGAAAAAAAGAGAACAGAAAATATTCCGTCCTTTGATTCTTGAGAGAGCTGCAAAGAAAACCGCTTTCGACCCCGACGCGCCATAAAACACTCCACCAATAAGAAATTAGTACTATTATACCCCAAATCCGAGTAAAAAGAAAGACACTCCGATATTCATCGGAGTGTCTAGCGAGAACAGTATTCTTATTCTGCCACCGGTGGTGCCACTGGGGCAACGACAATCGATTCGCTCCGAAATCCGGTTCCGACCGGAATCAATCGCCCAATAATCACATTTTCTTTGAGCCCCTCAAGGTAATCAACCTTTCCCGTTACCGCCGCATTAATGAGTACGCGAGCGGTTTCCTGAAAACTCGCGGCAGAGAGGAAACTCCGGGTCGACAAGGACACCTTTGTTATCCCTAACAGAAGTTCTTTCCCGCTGGCAGAGGTCGTCTTATTTGCATTAATACGGATATTTTCATCAGAGACTTCACTTTTCTCAACAATATCCCCACACAGCAACGTTGTTTCTCCTGATTCTTCTACAAGAATACGAGAAAACATCTGTCGAACGATAATCTCAATATGTTTTTCGTTAAGCTTCTGTCCCTGAGAAGAATAGATGTACTGAATCTCGCCCATCACATATCGCTGCGTTGTTTCCCGATCGGTCAGCCGGTACAATTCCTGAATTTCCAAACTTCCTTCAGTCAGTGGCTGCCCGCGCTCCACGTCATCCCCATGTTTGACCAACAGCGCATACCCGGCCGGGATAGGGCACTCAAACACCCCCGCAACACCTGCCTCTGCCCCTTCCGTTGCTTCTTCTTTACTGGAGGATTTTTTAATGTTGCCGGCGGGGTGAATGCGAATCGCTCGCTGCCCGCCAATACCCGAACCGCTTGTGGAATCTGTAGTAACAATTTCAACGCGTCCCGCCACTTCGGCGAGCACGGCCTTCTTCTTCGGAGGTCGTGCCTCGAACAACTCTTCAACACGCGGAAGACCCTGTGTAATATCTTGTCCGACAACTCCTCCCGTATGGAAGGTCCGCATGGTGAGTTGCGTTCCCGGCTCTCCGATCGACTGCGCCGCAATAATTCCAACTGCCGTTCCCAGGGCCACGCTCTTATTGAAGCTCAAATCAAATCCATAACATGCCTGGCAAACGCCCTTGCGTGTACGGCACCCCAAAATAGAACGAATACGAACTTCTGTTTGCTTCAAGGGTGTGGCGCGGATCAATCGCCCCATCGCTTCACTCACAACCTCTCCTTCGCGAGCGATAATTTTCCCCGTTTTACTCTTAATGGTTTCCATGAGCGTGCGGCCCAAGAGCCCATCCACGATCGAGCGCCCGATGGATTCATAATCTTTAGCACGCACTACAAATCCGACATCATCGCCACAATCTTTACTCAGCACCACCACATCTTGAGCCACATCGACCAACCGACGCGTGAGGTAACCGGCGTTGGCGGTTCGCAGCGCGGTATCGGTCAATCCTTTTCGAGCGCCATGAGTGGAAATAAAGTATTCCAATACATCGAATCCTTCTTGAAAACTTC
>Ga0209824_10002217_pt1 | contig 10209 bp, 11 predicted proteins | sample VDWuncwatermetaG_FD_184124 | JGI IMG/M metagenome (GOLD analysis project Ga0209824, IMG submission 184124) | Wastewater microbial communities from Netherlands to study Microbial Dark Matter (Phase II) - VDW unchlorinated drinking water (SPAdes)... ...
GATCGCCTGGTCTTTGGAGAGGGCCACAATAAAGCTGCACCGTCTCAGTGTCTCGTCATCGATCTCCCTCCGCGGGGCGGAGATATTGCCGCTCTTGACCAACTCAATATTGCTGCCGATCACGGAAATGATGTACTGTCCCTCCTCAAGCCAGGAACCGTCTATGACGGGAACATTGGTATTGGTCATGCAAAGGATAATATCGACATCCTTGGCGGCCAAGCGGGGAGTATCTACGGGTTCAACCGCCACACCCGTCACCTCGCTTATCTTCTTCGCGCAGGCCTCTCTATGGGAGCGCGTGGGGCTATAGATCTTTGCGCTCTCGATCGTTCTCAGTTGGGTCAGTCCCAGAAAGGTGGAGTAAGCCTGGTGGCCTGAGCCATATATCCCGACTCTCTTCGCATCAGCCCGAGCAAAAAGATCAAGGCCGGCCAAACTCGTCGCAGGGGTGCGGAGATCCGCCACGCCTTGAACATGCCTGGGGCGATGGGCCATGACACCCAAGAGCGAACCGCTATCGACATCGTATATCAAAGCCAGTTCGGTCTGATCGGGATTGTAAGGCGGTCTCTTTTGGACATTTCCCATGATAGCCTTTCGGTGCAGAGCCACCTGGGCACCAATGGCTCCATAGCTGGCCGAGCCCCCCGCATAGACGTTGAGCACCGTGTCATAGGGAACTTCCCCACGGTCGCGGTGGATGTGCAGCCGCTTGCGGGGCGCGTTTGTCCCCTTCGGGCTGCGCAGGTCTTTGAGAGCATTCTCCGCAACCGACACGGCCTCTTTGAACGGGATAAGATCGTCCACATCATCGGAATGAAAGAAAAGCGCCATAGGTCAGTCCTCTATTGTCTGGTTTGTAGCCAAAGTGTTTGCGTGGGGCATTTCCTCGACCGAAAGACTCTGACTGACGACTCTCAAAATACTTCGAACTCCACCGGTCGCAAATAAACGATTTCCAAAACGTCTCGGATCTAGGGAAGAATGCCCTCGTTACGGCGACGGCATGAAGCCTTTGTCCATCCACTCGCTCAGGTCCGCACCGAACCACTCTGTAGGCAGCTCCCGTCCTAAACCCCGCTTCTTGCAGGCTTCATAGATGAGCGCGCCAGCAGCCGCGAACTGGATGCCCACGCCGGTGTTGCTTTTGTAGTAGATGATCTGCCGCTCGCTGGCTCGACCCGGGTGTTCGCCAATGAGCACGTCGCCAAGTTCACAAATCTTATCCCATTGGACTTTCCCCTCGTCGATCAGATCGAGGAGCTCGCGCTGCTGGTTATTTACCGCCGTCTCCCGGTTGTTGAGCACGATCAAATCGCTGCGGATCATCGTTGCCGGGTCCGCTTCCGTGCGCCGGTGGACGCCGTCGGTGTTGGCGATCGTGGTCACGAGCTGACCGGGCTCGAGCCAGTTGCCATCGAAGACCGGCTCTGACGAATTAGTCGCGCACATAAGGAAAATCCATCCTTTTCCTGCCACCGACCACGTGCTCCCGCACGATGGTGGAATCGTAGCGCAGCGCCGCAACCCCGAAGCTTGGAACCGCGCCGGAAATGATATTGGCCATGTAGCCGGCCTTGTCCAGATCCGGAGGAACCTTATAGCGTGTGCGCGGCCGATTTACCGCGATCCCCTTCGCCTCTTCAGCAAAGGCCTGCTCCATAGCCTCAATGCAATCGGCAATGTTGAGAACCTGCCGGGCCACATCGTCCGTGATTAAGAGCATGCGTGATACCTCACCATTGGCAGCCTCCTCTATCGCTTATAGAGAGCGCGGTAGAAGCCCTGCTGATCCAATTCTTTTACAAAGGTCTCGTCCATTGTATCGGGGGCTTTGACTTCCCTGCCTTTGTCTGCGCCAGGGGTCATCGCGATAACGGTCTCCATGCCCGCATGGTTGATATAGGGAACTTCCGGAACCCATTCCCTATAGGCATCGTAGCTTTTCACCAGCAATACTGGATCAATCCCTTTCAGATACTTGGCCATAACTTTTAACGAAGCTTCTCGCTGCATGTGAAAAACCGCGAGCGCGCTGGAGTAAGCACGGATGAATTTTCGGAAGGTGTCCGGCGATTTCTTGAGGATCGAGCGCGTCGAGATCACAGCCGTGTTCTGATATTCGAGACCCGCCTTGGAAAGGTCCATCAATTCCCGGTAACCGAGCTCTGCTGCCCTTATTGTAAAAGGCGGCTGGAGGGTGGCGGCCTGAATCGAATTGCCAGCGAGAGCCGCCATAATCGAGGGGATATCCCCGATCTGTATCAAGACTACATCTCTGCCCGGCTGCAGCCCCCACTTCTTAAGGGCATGCTGAGCGGCAACATCGTAGAGTCCACCGAATCGCGTGATCCCGAGCCTCTTTCCTCTGAGGTCGTCGGGGCCGCGGATATCGGGCAAAGCGTAGATGGAAACGTTGATCTTATTGACCGCCCCGGCAATGGCCACGGGGTCGCTGCCGCGGGCATAAGCGGAGATCACCGAGCTTACGCCAGCGAGGGCCACCTGAATCTCCCCGGCAAGCATCGCGGCCATAACTCTCGCGGCGGAGTTAATATAGATCAGATCGACTCTGAGACCCTCTTTTTCGAACAGCCCGAGTTCTTTTGCGATCCAGAACGGAGCCCCCGAAGGAACCAACGCAGAGTAACTCGCACGGACGACTTCGAGCGGTTTTCCCGAACTGGCAACCTGCGCCGCAAGCGGCTGCGGTGGCAGAAAAAGGATTGTTCCAAGAACGTATAGAAGCGTAAAGGAAACAAATTTGCCGACGATTCGTTCGTGCATAATCACAGATGCGCTCCCTTGACCTCTTCGGTCAGCGGTCGCCGTTGGTTTTACGGATGAACGCTCTCCAAGAACCAGTCGGTGGGGATCTCCCTGCCGATTCCCTTGGCTCTCGCCTCGGCGTAAATCGCGCCTCCGACCGCGGCGAACTGGATGCCCAGACCGATGTTGTTGATGAAACAGGTGATCTCCTGGGGGGATTCCCGTCCCTTCACCCTACCCGCGATCACTTCCTTGATCTCGGGCGCTCCGATCCAGAACGGTGGGGCGGGAGCCGTTTGATTCCGTCGCTTTAAGTAATCAATGGGATCATGGACCTCAATCTTCTCGTCCCCCAACCCTGCGATATAGTTTTCCGGGGCGAATTTACGCGCATGAATGGCTATGCGGTCCGCTTTACGAATCGTCTCTTCGCCCAGCTCGGAATCTTTAACGCAAGTCACGTGCATCCCGGGTTTGACCCAGTCGGGGTCAATAACCCGCGTGATGGCGTTCGTTGCGGCCACGAGGATATCGGCGCCTTTCGCTACGGCCTCCGGCCAGCCCGTGGGGATCACGGAGACTTCGACTTTTTTCTCCATCTCCCGCGCAAAGGCGTCCCGGTTAGCTCTGGTCGGACTGTAAATCCGAACCTGCTCGATCTTACGGACTTTGCAGAAGGCGGGAACGTGCGCTCCCGCTTGCCAACCTGAGCCGAAGATGCCAAGCACCGAAGCATCCGTTCGGGCCATTTCCCGGGCAGCCAGCGCGCTCGTGGCAGCCACCCGCATCCTCTGAATAACACCATCCGGGAAAATAGCAAGCGGTTCTCCGGTCTCCGTGGAAAAGAGAAGAATCAGGCCGACCCACTTGCCTCCCGGCGCCGACGGAATTTTTTCCTTGACGATTCTTCCTTGACGTTCTTCCCAATGAATGACGTCAGAATTGAGGCGGAGGGCCACGACTTTGGATTCCGCAATCCCCCCTTCCATCGACTTGAAGGCATAAACGCTCCCTTCACTCCCTGTGGGGATGTAAAGGTCCGACCGGGGACGATTGATCGCTCTTCCTTCGGCCTGCTCTTTGTAGGCTTTTTCCAAGGATTGGAGCGCGATATCCACAGAAAGAAGAGAATCGATCTCTTCGTTATTGAGAATCAGCATCGCTTGCAGCCTCCTTCCGCACATCGATTTCTTAACCGCCTATAACAACCTGGCAAAGACGGTGTCAAGAGCACAAGAGCTTGTGCGGTTGAAGAGAGCGAGAGCGTAAAACCCAGGAGTGGTTGACGCCTTAAGCCATACCGGCATAGAATCCGGCCAGAACAGTTAATTTGAAGCCCATGCAGGAGGAATCATGAAACGATATCCGAGGGTCTTTAGCTGGATTTTGGCGCTGGTGTTTGTTTTGGCCTTCCAGATCGGTTGGGCTCAGGAATTGGAGAAGGTCGTGATCGGCCACTCCAATATGCGGAACGACATCGCGGCGCTCTGGGTTCCCAAAGATCTAGGGATCTTTCGCCAATATGGTCTGGATGCAAATATTGTCCTCATCACCGGCGGCGTGATGATGACCCAGGCCATCCTATCTGGCTCCGCTCCGATGGGTTTTACCGGCGCCACCCTCGTCGCCTCGGCTGTCGCCGGGGGCGGCGACTCGGTCCTAGTGTTAGGAATCACCAACCGGCTGACCTACGACATCTGGGCTAAACCCGAAATCAAGCGGCCCGAAGATCTTAAAGAAAAAACATTGGCGATCAGCAGCTTCGGCAGCTCCTCACACGTGGCATCGTTTCTGATGCTCCAGCACTTCAAAATCGATGAGAAGAAGGATCGCATCACTTTCCTGGCAATCGGAGACGAGCCGACTCGGGCACAAGCCCTTATCGCTGGCCGCATTGATGCCACGATTGTGGATCCTTCGGTTTCCGCGCCGCTCAAGGAGAGAGGCTTCTCCTACTTGGGCAACCTCCAGCAACTCGGCGTGCCCTTTGTGAACAACGCGCTGGTGAGCACCCGGCGCTATCTCAGAGAGTATCCGCGCACCGCCGAAGCGGTGGTTAAATCCATCGTTGAGGGCAATGCCTATATGCTCAATCCTGCTAACCGGGCTAAGGTCACGGAGATTCTGGCGAAGCATTTGCGGCTAGGGGGAAAAGATGCCGAAAAGGCCTACGAGGATCTACTGCCTAAAGTGGAGAGAAAACCGTACCCTAGCATAGAGGCTGTAAAGGCAACCATTCAGGTCATGGGACTCAGGAACCCCAAGATCGCGCAGCTCAAGCCTGAAGAGCTGGTCGATGTTTCTATTTTGCAGAAATTAGAACAAACCGGCTTTATCCGATAAATTAAAACCCACAGTACAATCAATAAAAAGAGAACAGAGTGATTTTTCTAACCAATGAACACGTACAGAAAGTGCTCGACATGCCCACCTGCCTCAGGGCGATGGAAGAGGCCTATCAGGAACTCAACGAGCAGCGGGCAGGATATCGTCCAAGAATCGACTTTTACGTCCCCCAAGAGCCCCACTACTATCGTTGGGGGACCATGGAGGGAGCGTCGCGAAAGCTTGGCGTTTTCGCAATTCGAATGAAATCCGACATGCTGGTCTGGGAAAAACAGGGGGATCTTGAGACCGAGGACAAGTACTGCATCCGTCCGGGGACGTACTGCGGGTTGATCTTCCTCCTGAGCGTTCGCAACGCGGAACCGCTGGCGCTCATGAATGACGGCTACTTGCAGCACATGCGCGTGGGCGCCTGCGCCGGTCTCGGCGCCAAATACCTTTCGCGAAAAGATTCCAAAGTGCTCGGCATGATCGGGTCCGGAGGCATGGCGCGCACCTATGCCATGGCCATCAAGGAGGTCCGGCCTATCGAACAGATGCGGGTCTTTAGTCCGACAAAAGCGAACCGCGAGGTTTATGCCGCTGAGATGAAGCGTGAGCTGGGGATTGAGGCGCAGGCCGTCGATTCTCCCGAGAAGGCGGTCAAAGGCGCGGATATCGTCGCCATGACTACCGACTCCCTCGTGCCCGTGATCAAGGCGGAGTGGCTCGAGCCTGGCATGCACGTCACCAATGTGCGTTCCAACGAGGCGGGACGTGATGTTATTTCGCGGGCGGATGTCATCGCTCGCCTGGGAAGCGCCACCCTTCAGTTCGACCAACAACCCCCCGGCACCATCGGAGGCAGTGACGGCATGTTCGCCTATTTCGCCGGGACGGCCGAAGAGAAAGGGCGGGTCCCGACCTCCCCTTCGCGCGCAATCGATAACTCCAAGGTCGGAACTGTCCCGGACATTATGGCAGGCCGATGGGCGGGCCGGACAAATGACCGGCAGATCACGTTCCTCAACAATCAGGGGACTCAGGGCCTTCAGTTCGCGGCGGTCGGGGGAACCGTTTACCAGCTTGCGAAAGCCAGAGGGCTCGGCCATCCATTGCCCCTGGAGTGGTTCGTACAGAATATCCGTGACTGACAACACATTGATGAGTGTCGAAGAAAATTAACGAGGAGCAAGCATGGCTAAGCTCAAGTTGACGATGGCGCTCTCCCATTACGACCGCCATATTCCCTTCTTTGACGGCACGGTCTCACCTGAGGGCATCGACCTCACCGTCTTGGAGGTTGGGGAAACAATACCTTTAAGGCACGGCGCCGATCGTCATGCGAGCTTTCGAAAGAGCGAAGGAGGCTTGCAACCACTACTACGATGATCCGAACTGGTCGCGGCTTGCCTGGGCCAGGCACCTCGTCGAAGAAGAGAGAAGCGTTCTCGGCAAAGATCCGTGGCCCTATGGCGTCAGCCGCAACCGCGCCAACCTCGAGCGCTTCATGAGTTACTCGCTCGACCAAGGGCTTATGCCAAAGAAGATGAGCGTCGAAGAGCTGGTTCACAAATCGACGCGGGACACCTAAAAGTCAAGAAGAGGAGGAAAATATGGCGGTCAGCGCAGCAAACCCGATGAATTCCCTAGAACGTTACATCGAAGAGATTCGGTCGATCTGGGGCGACGGCAAGGATCCCCGGCTACCCTTCAAAGTGAAGGCCTTGATGGAAAAAATGCTTGCAACGACGAGCCCCGATGAGCCCTGGATGGCCGAGTTCATTCGCGAAGGAAAACCATCGCGGGAGCTTTACCGCGATCCCAATCATGGCTTCGTCCAGATGGGGCATGTCCATCCCCAGGGTCATGGCAACGCTCCCCACGACCATGGACCCTGCTGGGTTGTTTACGGCTCGTATGGGGGACTGACTGAGATCACCACCTACCGGCGAGTCGATGACGGTGAGGAGGCCGGAAAAGCAAAGCTCGAGGTGAGAGAAAAGCACCGGTTGTCCCCAGGCGTCGTCTACCCCTACCTTCCCGGCGACATCCACTCCACCAAAGCTGTGGAGGCTCCAGCTGTGGTGTTCCGGTTTTTGAGTTACGATCTCGATAAAGTGGAAAGATACCGCTACAATTTAGAGAAGGGTACTGCGGCGCGAGTCTGAAGAGGCTAGGATCCTGATGCGGATTTTGTACAAAGTGTGGTCCGGTAAATACCCCTTTGACGAACTCACGCTACGTGGATTAACTTGGAGAGGGTGAACCATGACAGAAAATAGCTCTGGGATGAAAATAGCTGCTCTTGTTTTCTTTCTGCTAGCTTCGTTGGCTCTATCACGCTCGGTTTTGGCTGCAGGGGAAAAACTCACTGTCGGCTGGAGCGCTATCGCGGGCTCCCAGGCCCCGCTGTGGATCACGAAGGAGGCGGGACTCTTTCAAAAAAACGGCCTTGACGTAACCATGATCTACATCGACGGAGGTTCCAAGGCCGCACAGGCCCTTATGTCCGGCGACGTCCCCATCGTTCAGATCGGCGGCAGCGCGCCGATAGTCGCGCGCCTGAGAGGCGCAGACGTGGTCCTGATCGCAGGCCTGACCAACGTCCTCGCATACAGCCTTGTGGTTAGCCCGGAAATCAAGAAGCCGGAAGATCTTAAAGGAAAAAAACTCTCGGTAAGCCGCTTCGGCTCGAACTCCGACTATGCTACCCGAAAGATCCTGCTCAAATGGGGACTGCGACCCGACATCGACGTTGCGGTTCTGCAGATCCCCGGTGGCCAGCCGGTCCGACTGGCTGCTGTCCAGAGCAAGCAGGTCCATGGCATGGTGGCGCAGCCGCCGGTCACGAACCTCGCGCGCAAGTTCGGCCTTAACATCCTCGCCGAGCCGGAAGACTTCGGCAGCGCCTATCCAACTACGCCAATCGCCTCGAGGGTTTCCTTCATTAATGAAAAGAGAGAGACGGTGCGAAAGTTCATGAGAGCTTTGATCGAAGGCGTCCACGTTTACAAGACCCAAAAAGAATTCAGCAAAAAGGCGATAGCGAAATATGTAAAGGTCACCGACGCTGAGGTGTTGGAGGATAGCTATCAATTCTTCTCCCGCCTAGTCCCAACTAAGCCGTATCCTACCCTCGAAGGGATCAGGGAGGCTCTTGCAGAGCTGGCGGAAAAAGATCCCAAGGCGCGCGCCGCGAGGCCTGAAGATTTCGCCGACCTGAGCTTTGTAAAAGAACTCGAAGAGAGCGGTTTCATTGACGCTCTTTATAAAGGAAAGAAATGACCGGGCACGCAACCCTAAAAAAAGGAAACGGTCTGGAACAGAACCGCGGAGGTAGGCCATGGCCAAATTGAAACTGACAGTTGCATGCGATAGGTACGACTATTTGCAGCCCCTGCGCGAAGGCAGGGTCCAACCCGAAGGGATCGACCTCAACCTCCTTACCGTGGAGAGCGGGATTCGCCACCAGCGCTTTTATCACTACGGAGAATACGATGCATGCGAGTTTTCCATGTCATCCTATCTTGTAGCGCGGGCAAAAGATATCGACTGGTTTTCGGCTATTCCCTTCTTCACGCGCCGCATGTTTGGCCACAAGTTCTGTTTTGTCAGAGCGGGGTCCGGGATTAGAAAGCCCCCGGAGCTGAGAGGCCGGAGAATAGGCATCCGGAGCTACGAAAACACATTGGCCCTGATGGTGAAGGGAATGTTCATGGACAACTATGACCTACCCGTTCAAGAGGTGACCTGGGTATGCACCAGTAAGGAGCTTGTGGGAGCGAAGCCGCCCTCGAACATCAAGCTCGAATACCGCGATGGAGGCACAAAGCTGCAGGATCTCCTCCTCGCCAAAGAAGTCGATGCCGAGGTGGAGCCAGATTTGCCGCCGGCTTGGCTGAGACAGGAAGGCAACGTGGAGCGTCTCTTTCCCGACTTCGAGAAGGAAGAGCGGGACTATTACAAGAAGGCGCGTATTTTCCCGATCATGCACCCGATCGTCATCAAGAAAGAGATTCTCGACCGCGATCCGTGGATCGCGGCGAGCCTCTTCGAAGCGTTCAACGAAGCGCAGCGACTCCACAGGGAGTTTATGCAGCAGCCCCATCGCCTGAGCTTCGCGTTTGCGAGATCTTATCTAGAAGAAGAAAGGGCCTTCTTCGGTAAAGACCCCTATTATCAGGGCCTAAAAGAAAACCGTCACGACCTCGAAACGATGATCCAGTTCGCCCAGGAGCAAGGGATGCTTGGTCGCCCTCTGACTGTCGATGAGCTTTTTACGGAAAATACCAGAAACACGTAAACGCTGTTGATGAGCTTGCCGTGGGCGGAGAGGCTCAGGGTGACTGGGCCACAAAATTCTGGGAATCTTGAAGCAGCCTCGGTGGCTCTTATGCTTATGGTGCATAGCAGCCCTCCTCATCGCGAGCAAAATGGCCTCTGTCGAACTGCGAGACATGGTGCCCGGGCCATGTCGGCCACATGGCTTAAGGCTTTGATGCTAGTGGATTGGGTTAAGCTTGCAGCGCTGACTCGATGGCGCGGGCGGTGTAGAGCCGGGCGAGGTGGGAACGGAATGCCTTGGAAGCATTGACGTCTTCCATCACGTCGATTCCTTCGGTTATCTGGGCGGCGGCTTCTTCGATGATTTTGCTAGTCAGTTTTTTTTCTCTGAGCGCCTTCTCGACGCCCACACCGCGATAAGGCCTATCCGTCACTCCTGTCACGCCGATAGCGATTTTCTCGCACGTTTGATCCGGGCCGATCTTCAGGCGCAGAGCGACGCCCACCATGGCGAAGTCTGAAGGTCTGCGGGCCGCCTTCAGGTAAGCGCTTCTTTCGCCATCCAGGGCCGGCACACGGATCTCCGTTAGGACCTCATCGGGCGCCAAAGCGGTTGTAAACATGGTGATGAAAAAATCGTCCGCTTTGATCCATCTCGCTCCGTTGGGACCGACCGCTTTAAGTTCCGCCTCGAGGGCTAGGATGGCCGCGGGCATGTCGCCGTGAGGGTCCGCGTGGGCTAGGCTGCCGCCCAGTGTCCCTCGGTTCCGAACCTGCGCGTCGCCCACGACGGAAGCTGTCTGAGGTAAAAGCGGACATTTATTT
>Ga0209824_10002218_pt1 | contig 10208 bp, 10 predicted proteins | sample VDWuncwatermetaG_FD_184124 | JGI IMG/M metagenome (GOLD analysis project Ga0209824, IMG submission 184124) | Wastewater microbial communities from Netherlands to study Microbial Dark Matter (Phase II) - VDW unchlorinated drinking water (SPAdes)... ...
GGCGTCGGTAGCGTCAAGTAAAGTGTGTAAATTGCCGCAACGGACGATCCTGCCAGATCGTGTTGAAGCGATGGAACACCGCGTAGATGATCCGGTCACAGCTCGCCGTATTCGTGAAGCAGCCGATGGGCCGCGTCCGTCTCCTGACCTCGCGGAAGCAGCGCTCGATGACGTTCGTCGTCCGGAGCTTCACCCGCTGCGCCTCGGGGAAGTCCAGGAAGGGGAGCAGCTCCTCGAGATCCTCGCGCAGGCACGCGACCGCCGGGGGCGCGGTCGCCTGCCAGTGTCGCACCCAGCGCTGGAAGCGCTGGACGGCCTCCCGCCGCGTCGGGGCCTGGTAGATCGTCTTGGCCTCCTGGAGTGCGGCGGCCTGGAGCCGGCGCGGCAGCCGGCTCGCGACATTGCGCAGCTTGTGGGCCCAGCAGCGCTGGCGCGTCACATACGGGGAGACGACAGCCAACGGTGACCACCCGCTGCAGGTTCGTGCCCTCCAGCCCGCGTCGAGACAGGTCGTTCAGGAAGGCCTCCCAGGCGGTGGCGCTCTCGCTCGGCGCCTGCCGGAAGCTCAGGAGGACCCGCTGCCCGAACACGGTGAGGCCATACGCGACGAGGACCAGGCGCTTCTTGACGCCCGTGGCGTCTTTGACCCGCATCGTCACCCCATCGAGGAACAGGACCTGATACTCATCCAGGAGCGTCCGACGGTGGAACCGATGCACGGCCGCATCCAGCGCCTTCGTCACCGTCGAGAGGGTCGTCGCACTCCAGCGCACGCCCAACAAGGGCTGGACGACCTCCCCGACCCGTCGGGTGCTCACGCCGGCCAAGAACACGTCTTGCAGCAGCCCGTTGACCGCGGCCTGTCGTCGCTGATACCGGGGCAGCACCGTCGGGCGGAAGCGCCCATCGCGCGTGCGGGGCACCCGCAGCTCGGGGAGCAGCCCCAGCTCGGTGCTCAAGGCGCGCGTGTAGCTGCCGTTGCGATAGGGCCGGACCTGCCCGGTCCGTTCATGCCACTGCGCCTGCGTATAGACGACGAGCTCCTCGTGCATCGAGGCTTCCATCAGCGTTTTCACCCGCTTCAACGGCTCCTGCTTCACGTCCCCCCAAAAATCATCCTTGACCTCGCGCCACCAACTGGCTATGTTCTTCTCGAAGTCCAATTGGGCCGTCGGCATGGGCGTGTCCCCTCCCTGTTGTGCGCCTCGCCAGGTGCGCAGCTCCACAAGTTGCTGGGAGCAGGATACGCCCGTTGCCTTTACCGACATACCGAAATTACACACTTGATCGTACACTACCCCCGCAACGGGGATGGTTTCACTTGCACGGATTTTGTGATATGGTAGTGGAAAAGGAGGGACCATGACTATGCGACACGGGCGCTGCGGGGTGATGCTGGGGCTGCTGCTGGTCAGTTGGCCGGTGGCGGTATGGGCCCAGCCGAAAGGCAGGCCCAAGGAGTTCGAAGGGCCCGTGCAGCAGGTGCAGACCTGGCGAGCGACGTTCATCCAGGAGCAGGACGGCACGCTGCAGGAAACCCCCAGGGTCATCATCGCGCAGCACATCTACAACGAGGCGGGCCAGGTGGTCGAGCAGACCAGCTACGACGCCAGCGGCTCCTTGGTCAATCGCTTGGTCTTCACCCACGACGCCGGAGGCAAGCTGACCGAGACCCAGGCCTACGGCGCGCCGGATTCCCTCACGTGGAAGGAACAGCTCCGCTACGACGAGCAGGGCCGGGAAGTTGAGCGGCTCCAGTTGGACGCCGAAGATCGTCTCCGTGGCAAAACCGTCTCGACCTACGATTCGCAGGGCCGCCTGACGCAGACGGCCTTCTACGACGCCGGCGAGACGCTGCAGAGCAAGACGGCGTGGACGTACGACGAGAAGGGTAATCGGACCGAGATGGCCACCTATGACGCCAGCGGCACCGTGGTGAGTCGCAGCGTCTCGTCCTATGATGAGCAAGGCCGCGAGACCGAAAACATGACGTACGACTCAGGCGGCCGGCTCATGCACCGGATCATCTTCACCTACGATAAGCAGGGCATGACCAGCGAGAGCACCGCCTACGCCGCTGACGGCGCCACGCAGGGCCGGTTAGTCTCGCGGGATGATGCGCGCGGCAACCAGCTTGAGGGGGCCTCCTATGACGGAAGCGGCGGCCTGAGCGCCAAAGACCTCTACACCGTTGAGGTGGACGAGCGTGGTAACTGGGTCAAGCGGACCACGTCCAGGGTTGATCTCGCGAAGGGCAAGGATGCGCCGCCCGTGCCGGCGGATGTCCTGTCCCGGTCCATCGTCTATTTCCAGCAGCCACCCCCATCCGCGCCACTAGTCGCGTCAACGCCCGCGTCACCACCCGCCGTGAAGAAGGATAAGAAGGTGAAGAAGAGAACGCGCTGAGGAAGCCAGGAATCATGCGAGGGCTTGCGACACGGATGTGGGTGGCAGTGCTGGTCGTCGTGGGGGCGATCGCGGCTGAGGCCAAGCAGGCCTGGGAGCTGTATCGGGTGGAGCAGTACGAGGAAGCCCTGACGGTCTCCCGTGAAGCGCTGAAGGTGGCCGAGAAGCAGTTTGGCAAGTCCGGCCCACAGGTGGCGGAGTCGCTGAGCAGCTAGGCGACCATGTTGTTCCTCCGAGGCCAGTACGCCGAGGCCGAGCCGCTTTACAAGCGGGCCATGGCGATCTGGCAGGCCGCGCCGATGCCGAGGTGGCCTTGACGCTGGATCGGCTGATCGAGCGGTCAAGACCCTCGTCGAGGACTACACGAGGGTGCTGCGGATTCTCGGCAGATCCGAGGTCGAGGCGCGCGAGGTGCTCCAGGCGCGCCTCCATCCTCAACCGGTGTCCGAGACCGCACCCGCAGTCCAGGACGCCGCCTTCGCGCAGCCCGTCCCGCTTGACCAGGCCACGTCCGCCCCGAAGAAACCCGCCAAATCCCGCCGCCGCTAATCCCCGCGCAGGTTCAGACTGACACTTCGTTTCCATGTCCAAAAGTGAAAAAGTGCTTGACCATTGTCAGGAAATATGACAGAACCTTCGGTTTTTACTTCAGTGTCCGCCGCTCTCGGTAACAGTAGGCGTCTGAAGGAGATCGGAAATCGCTTCAGGCAGCTCGACGATGGCAGGCCGGCCTTCCAGGTATCCGTAGCGCGCACGACCTTCCTGGATAATCTCGCCGATTCGCAGCCGGATGGGCTCTGCCTGCCCGTCTAGCCATGCCTGGATCATCCCACGCGGAGGCTCCAAGCCGTATCGTGCGAGGTCCTCCGGCTCATCCTCGATGAAGCGGGTGAGCGTCAGGTCGCGCAGCGCATAGAAGACCTCTTCGCCGTCGGCGCGCTCCACCGTCCAGGAACGCCCTTCCCAATCAACCTGCGCCTTCGTCACCTGGCCGACGGTAATGTCGAATAGCTTGCGCGAACGGAACGCCTGCGGATCATACAACAACTGTTCAACGTTGTCGGCTGCGACCCCGTATACATTGGACTCATCCGTTCGTTTCACATAGCGCTGTTGCGGATTGTCGGATGTGGGATTGCCGATAAGGACATCAGGCAGAGCAGTGCCGTCATGCAGCTCGACGCTGAGCCGGGCATGCGGCGCCTGGAAGCCCCATGCCGGCAGAGGCTCAGCCGGCGGCTGGTCGTTGAGGAAGCGCGCGATCTGCAATTTGCGAAGCTGGCTGAGGAGCGTGGACGCCAGCCTTGGTTCGGCCAGGTCCTGGACCGGCTCGATGACGTACCATTGGTTCGCCGATTTCGCGAGGGTGACGAGGTGGTCCGTCGACGCGACGGTGACCCTGGCGGCTTGCTCAGGCTCAAAGGTGAACAGCTCATGGGACCGGTACGCGTCGGGTGCGCGGTCCAACACGTCATAGGCATGTCCGCCGATGATGAAGATGTTCGGCGAGTCCGCCAGCGCGACGTACCGGTCGCCGCCGACGGCGGTCTGCTCGCCGAACAGCAGCGTCGTTGTCTTAGCGCCTGACGCGGCAGATTTGGCACCTGACTCGGCAGACGGCGCAGTCTCTACCGTCAACGTGCCGCGGGGCGGATTCAAGCCGAACTGCTCACGCGCCAGCGGCTGATCGTTGGAGCCGGTGAGGATCCGCTTGGCCTGAAGCGGGTTGAGATCGATCAGGAGGCTCTTGACGAGCCCCTGGTCGGCGCGCGCGGTCACCGGCTTCGTGAGCCGCCAGATTCCATGCTGGGGCTCCAGGGCGACGTCCGCGGACGGGAACCGGACCTCCAAGCGGGTGACGTCCTCCGGCTCAATCTGCACGACCCGGTTGCTGAGGCGCTCCCGCTCACCCGGCGTGGGCTGCTTGAGCTCATAGAGCGAGACGTAGCTGCCGACGGCAATCGTGGCAAACAGCAAGACGACAGTGGTTTTCCAGCGCATGCGAGTGTCTTATCCAGATACCCTGGGCTTGTCAAGTCCGCAGTCCTGACATCTTGACGATTATTAGAATTACGAGTATACTAGATTATAGGAATATTGGAAAGGAGGATACTCACATGACACGGCTCGTGACTGCTCCACTCAGCGCAAAAGGCCAGATGACGTTGCCGAAGGCCGTCCGCAAGGCGCTCAATCTGACAGCCCCAGGCAGCACCGTAGGATTTCTGATTGACGACGAAACGCACGTAGCCTTACTCACGAAGATGCAACTTGTACCGGCTGATGAAAGTTTTTCTAAGACGGAACTCCGAAAGTTGACGAAACTCACCAAGGAGCCAGGCGGCAAGACCTTCTCCTCCATGGAGGGGCTGCTTCGGGACTTAAAGAATCACTGATGCGGTATTTCCATACCGCCGCATTTAGGCGGGCGTACCAGGCGCTCGACCCTTCAAGGCAGCATCGTGCGGATCGATCCCTTCGATTCGAGCCGGCTTGGGAGATCGAATCCTATTTCAATGAAGCCTCTTTCTGCTACTCAGGAAGACAGGATGTCAGCGCGGCGCATCAGCTCGGCCAGGCCTACATGGCCCAACAGCGCTGGGACGACGCGCAGCGGGTCTACCAGGACCTGCCGGCCAAGGCTGCCGAGCCGTGGGCCAAGCGCCAGGCGGTCCGCCAACTGGCCATGATCGCGTCGCAGCAGCACACGCTTGAGCCGATGCTGGCCGAGGTGGAGACGCGGGTGGCAAAAGACCCGTCCGATCTGATGGCGTACTGGCAGCTCATCGAGGGCTATACGATCGGCGGCAAGGAGGATCCGAACCTGAAGGCGCAATTGGCCCAAGCCCAGCAGCGGGTCCAGGCTGCGGCCTCGGCTGCCAGCCCGGATGCCTCGGCTGCCAAACCGGCCAAGAAGAAGCGCCGCTGATCGCGACAACGCCGGCCAGAGATTCTCTTGACATGAGGCCTAAATTCTGGCTATATTTTAGGGAGAAAGCGAGGGGCCGATGAAATTCGTCAGCATCAGTGAACTGAAGAATGATACCTCGACCGTGGTGCGCCGCGCGGCGGAGGGACATCCTGTGGTCGTCGTACGACATGGGAAGCCTTGCGCGGCGGTGATCCGCATCTCCGAAGACGACCTCGATCAGCTCCTCTTTGAGGATAGCCTGCTCGTCAAGCAAGCTGTTGAAGAAGCCTTGAACGACTTGAAGCATAAACGCGCAGTCACGTTGAAGGATTATTTGCGTGGCAAGCGAAGTTCCTGAGCATCTCCAGCTTGTTCGCCGAGCTCAGCGTGACTTAGACCGTATTCCAGCGAAGGAGCGCGCCAGGCTTATCGATGATCTTATCCGGTTGGCCCATCGAACGCTCCCAGGCGAGATTAAGCCGATCAGCTCTTTACCCGGCAAGCCCCTTCAAGTTGATTCCGGTCGATTCCGGATTCTCCATCTTTGGGAGGGTCATACGTTGTGGATTCTGACGATCTTTGCCCGTCCCCAGCAGCGGGATGTGTTCCGGGGTCTACGCAAGCGTTCGTTATACCCTCTAAGCTATAGGGCTTGACCGCTTTCTAAAAATATGATACAAAGATCAGAAGCACAACGGCTGTTGGGAGACAACCGTAGGCCCGTCCCGAAGGCTTGCCCCGGCGAGCACGGGAAGGGGGTCGTGCGGTCACGTGCGACACGGCCCCATCGTCTAGCCTGGTCTAGGACGCATGGTTCTCAGCCATGAGACAGGGGTTCAAATCCCCTTGGGGCTGGGTACCATCGCACTATGTGACCCGTAGAGGGTGGATGAGTCTCCTGACAGTTCGGAATGTGCAGGCATGAACGAGGTCATGGAAGAGACGCCTTTCCGGTGTCTCTTTTTGTTTGTGTACGAAGGATAGGAGGCGAAGATGGCCCAGCAGAGCACCGGCTTTTTACACGCCGGCGTCGTCGTGTTTAAGGTCCTGGCATGGGTGAGCTTAGTGTTGCAAGTCATCGTCGGTTTGGTGGTCCTTGTCAGCGGTGGGGAGCCGGTGCCGATCGGCGGCATTGAGGTGCCCGCCCGGTTGATCGGCGTGCTCAACTGCGCGGCCGGGGCGATCTATTTCTTCCTGCTGTCCCTGGCGTCGCACGTGATCCGCGTGCTGTTGGATATTCACACGCATCTGGACAAAGGATCAGGATCAGCATGAAACGAAGAGTCGCCGTATTGAAATTGGCCGGGCTTCTGGCGGTACTCCCGCTCATCGTGGCGGGATGCGACAAGCTCTCCGGGAAACCGAAGGCGAAGGAGGTGGAAGCCACCGCCGCAACCGCGCCGGCCGGAGGTCCCGCCGTAGGCGGGGCCGTGGCCGCCGTCCCCCCTCAGGACCGCGTCGCGACCATCAATCAGGCGGGGATTTCCACGACGGACCTGGAGATGGCCACTCTGGAGCTGCGGCGGTTCGTCGAGGCCAATCAGCAGGCCTGGCAGCCGCTGTCGACGGACGAGTCGCCCGAGCAGCTGGATCTGCATGACGTGTTGGACAACCTCGTGGATGTCGAGCTGCGCGCGCAGGATGCCAAAGCGCGCGGCCTGGACGCCAAGCCGGACGTCAAGCGGCGGCTGGCCTACGTGCTGCGGGGCTTCTACGCTCAGGAATGGGACCGCTGGCAGCGCGAGCGGGCGATGCCGACCGAAGAGGACATCCGCAAATTCTACGAAGAGAACAAAGCCGGCTTCACCGAGCCGGAGCAGATCCGGACGCGCCAGATCGTGACGGACACGTTGTCCGAGGCCGAGGCGGTCCGCACCAAAGCGGTCTCCGGCGAGGACTTCGCCCAGTTGGCGCGGAATTTCTCCGTCGGGGCCGGCAAGGAGCAAGGCGGGGAGATCGGCTGGCAATTGCGGACGTTCGACCGGGACCGCCTGCGGTACATGGGCGTCGAGTCGCAGCAGAGCGTGTTCTTCCCGCAGTTGGAGCCGGTGGCCTTCGCGCTGGAGATCAGCCAGATCAGCCAGCCGGTGAAGGGGCCGGACACCCGGTACTACGTCATCAAGCTCGAAGAACGCAAGCCGGCCAAACAGCAAACGGAGTTGGAAGTGCACGACAGCATCCGCGGCCTCTTGCTGGTGCAGAATATCCAGAAGCAGATGGACGAGTTGCGCAAGAAAGCGCAGATCGAGAAATTTTCCGAAAAGCTGAAAGACGTCAAACAGTGAGTCTGTGGCACTTCCCGTGCGGGCTAGGGGTCAGACCCCTACCGTGCGGGATAAGTGTCTGACCCCTATGCAGAGATGAGCGCGATGCGGTTGTCCGGGCCGAGCAAGCGCCTCATCCCCTTGGTCTTTGCGGTCGTCATGGGGCTGGTGGCGGTCGGCCTGCTGCGCCAGTATGTCTCGCAACAGCGTCAGACGTTGGAGCAGGAGCGCAAGAAGCTGCTCTCCAGTTATCCGGAGCCGATCCAAGTGGTCATCGCCGGCAAGGACATTTCGGAAGGCGTCCCGCTGGAGCCGTCGCTGCTGTCGACCACGCAGGTGCCGGAGCGGTTTATCCAACCGTATGCGGTGCGCGCCGCCGGAGAAGTGCTGGGGCTCATCACGCTGACGCCGATCGCCGAGGGCGAGCAGATCCTCCTGAACAAGCTGCGCCGCCCGGACACGGCGCCGAAGGATGCAACCCTCTCCGCGCTGACGCCGAAAGGCAAGCGGGCGGTCACCATCGGCGTCGACGTGATCACCGGCGTCGGGGGGTTCGTGCGGCCCGGGGACACGGTGGACGTCCTCTGGACGCTCCAGGTGCCGCAGCCGGGCCAGTCCCAGGGCGAGGTCGTCACGATGACATTGTTCCAGGAAGTGCCGGTGCTGGCGGTGGGCAGCGAGATTGCAGGCCGCTCCAAGTCCAAGCAGGAGGCCAGCCCGGAATACACGGTGACGCTGGCGCTGACGCCGCAAGAGACGTCCTTCCTGTTGTTCGCCAGGGAGCAAGGCAGACTCCAGCTCAGCCTGCGGGCCCGCGCCGAGGATAAGGGGTCGGTGGCTGTGGCACCGGCGAACATGAACGCGCTCATGGAAACGATGCTCGGCGCGCCGGCCGGACCGCCCACGCCCACGAGGCCGGGCCGCGCGGTGGAGGTCTACAAGGGCCTGAAGCGCGACGTCGTGCAGTTGCCCGCGGAAGCGGAGTAAGAAAGAGACGCCGATCCGACAGTTTCAGTCGACGACCCATTTCTTTGCGATCTTCCTGGCAGGCGCGTTGAGCCTGCCGCTCTCCGTTCACGCGCAACCCGAGGACGCGCCTCCGCTCGCTGCTGAGCCGGCCGAGGCGCCGCAACAACTGGCGGCGGCGGGGCCGGCCTTGGAGCAGGCGACATCCGTTTCGGCGTTGACCCTGGGGGTCGGCGAGATCCGCAGCGTTCCGGTCAAACAGCTCACGCGGATCGCCGTTGGAAATCCGGACATCGTCGACGTGTCGATCGTCTCCGGCAATGAAATCCTCCTGCAGGCGAAAGCCACCGGCGCGACCAACCTGCTCGTCTGGGATGAGACCGGCCACCAAACGTGGAACGTGCAGGTCCATGATCCCACCTCGGCCTCGACCGAGGAGTCGCTGCGGCAGCTGATCGGGGAGCTCAACCTGCCCGGCGTCGGCGTGAAGCGCGAAGAGGGCAAGCTGTTCCTGACCGGTGAAGTGCCGCGCCAGGAAGATCTGGACCGGCTGGAGCAGATGCTGTCGGCCTATCCCGGCGTGACCAACCTGACGACGGTGTCCACGGTGGCCGTCTCGGCGGCAGACGCCACGCCGTTGGTGAAGCTGGCCGTTCAGGTGATCGAGGTCAGCCGCTCAGACACGCAAAAGCTCGGGGTGAACTGGGGATCAGGGTTCTCGCTCACGCAGCCGGCAGCGACCGACCTCACCGGCAATGAGGGGCTCTACCGGTGGGGCACCGGGCTCGCGCGCAGCAGCTTTGCGGTGACGCTGAACGCCCTGATCCAGCAGAATAAAGCGCGCATCCTCGCTGAGCCGAAGTTGGTGACGGCCAGCGGGAAGGAAGCGTCCTCGTTCATCGGGTTGGAGGTGCCGGTCATCCAGGCGACGACGGTCGGCTCCTCCACCGGGTCCGTGACCGCCTCGATTGAATTCCGCAAGACCGGCGTCGTGCTGAAGATGACCCCGCACGTCCTGGCCGATCAGCAGATCACCACCAGCCTCGAGGCGGAAGTGTCCGGCATCGACACGGCCTCGGGGTTGAGCGTGCCGGTCGGCACGCAGACCATCGTCGTGCCCGGCTTCAAGGTGCGCAAGGCCAACACGGAAGTCACCACCACCTCGGGCGAAACGATCTTCATCGCCGGGCTGCTGGAAGCGGAGGATAGCCAGGCCCTGAGCCAGGTGCCGGCGCTGGGGAGCGTCCCGTTCTTCGGGCGGATCTTCCGGTCGCCGGAAAATAAGACGACGCAGCGGGAGCTGATCATCGCCGTCACGCCGGAGCTGGTGGGCGTCAGCCCGGAGGACTCGATGAGCACCGATAAGACCGTCGCCGTGGAGCAGGCGCTGGCGGTGGCGGAAGTCACGGCCTCCGTGGACGATCCGACATTGCGCTACGCGCTGCAAGTCCAGCAGCAGATTGCGAAAGCGGTCCGGTACCCGGTCCGCGAAAGCGAGCTGGGGATGAGCGGCCATGTGAAATTGCGGCTGCACCTGTTCCGCGACGGAACACTGGGCCGGGCAGTGGTGTCCGAATCGTCCGGGATCGAAGCCTTCGATATCGAAGCGCTGAAAGCCGCCGAGACCCAGGCGCCCTATCCCCCCTTTCCCTCAGAGCTGC
>Ga0209824_10002219_pt1 | contig 10207 bp, 12 predicted proteins | sample VDWuncwatermetaG_FD_184124 | JGI IMG/M metagenome (GOLD analysis project Ga0209824, IMG submission 184124) | Wastewater microbial communities from Netherlands to study Microbial Dark Matter (Phase II) - VDW unchlorinated drinking water (SPAdes)... ...
CCCTAATAGAATTATCAACATACATCCATCACTCTTGCCTGCATTTCCAGGTGCCTTTGCTTACGTTCAAGCTTATGAGCGTGGCGCAAAAATTGTTGGATGTACTGCACATTATGTAACGGAAGATCTGGATCAAGGTCCCATAATTTTTCAAGATGCTTTTGCTATAGATGAGAATGAAACTCTAGAATCTTTGAAAAAGAAAGGGCAGAGGTTAGAAGCTGCAACGTTATTGGAAGCTGTAAAAATGCATCTAGATGGAAGATTAGAGGTATATTGGGGCAAGGTACATGTAAAACCCAAGAGATCTAGATGATAGTAAGAGACCTTGTAAATACCGATATTCTCAAACTAACAAAGGGGAAATCAGTCGCTTTAATCCCAATTGGATCAATTGAACAACATGGTCCTCATCTTCCGGTATCCACTGACTCTGACATAGTTTCATACATTGCAAGAGAGGTCTCAGACAAAAATAGGTTTTTGCTATTGCCTACTCTTCAATATGGAGTGTCTTTTGAGCATCACCCATTTTTTAACATGAGTGTATCAACCCCTACGTTGCAAAAGATTTTGATCGAGTTATGTGTATCATTGTCGAAAAACCATATCGATACAGTCATTATTCTTAATGGGCATCATGGAAATCTGAATGCATTAGAAAAGTTGCCAAATAAAGTCTTCAAGATAACTGGTGTCAAACAACGCATTTTTGTCTATTCATACTGGCATTTTATGAAAAGGAAATTTGATCATGCTGGATTCGTTGAGACATCCATAATGTTGGCAATATCAGATAAAGTGCTTATGAACAAGGCCGAAAAAGGATTGATTCCAGACAACTTGTCAAAAAAGGAATTGGATCGACTAAACAAGAGAGCAAACAAGTCATTTATTGCGGTAACAAAGAATGGTGTCTGGGGAGATCCTACTCCAGCTACTGTAAAAGATGGAAAAGCGATTCTAGATGAAATAATCTCAAATATTGTAAAAGAGAGTCAAACTTGCCTTACCGGAACAGGTCGAAAATTACACCAATGAAATTTTAATATATACCCTCTATAGAGTGTGTAATAAGTGAAATAAATGTCAGTAGATATGGCAGTAAAAGTACTTGATGAAAGCCTAAACAAGGTTGTTCTTATCAAGCTGAAAGGCGGCAAAGTGATAAGAGGTAACCTTCATGGTTTTGACCAACACATGAACCTGCTACTTGAATCTTCAGAAGAGATTCCTTCTGAAGGAGAGACAAAGAGTCTTGGAACCATAGTTGTCAGAGGAGACAACGTAGTTATCATATCCCCTCCACCAAAGTGAGTGTATTATGACTAAGGGTACTACCTCAATGGGAGGCTACACAAGGAAGCATGTACATATCAGGTGTAGAAGATGTGGAAAGAATTCTTATCATGTAAGACACAAGAGATGTGGTAGTTGTGGTTATCCCGAGGCCAAAATAAGAAAATACAACTGGATTAAATGGTATACGTAAATGGAAGAAATAGCGCTAATTTTTAGCTCTCTTGCGGGTGCATGCACTGCAGTTGCACTTGACAAGGTTCCAAAGATAAAACGCAATAAACAAACTCCCACTATTAATTCTGCAATTGCAAATCAATTACATTCACTAAGAATGGAAAAGGAAATTTTATCAAAAACCATTACAAGACTTCATCAACAAGAGTCAGATGTTACAAGAATTCAAAAGGACAAGCTTTTGCTTCGTTATCAACATCAACTCGGAATAGTAATTACTAAGATTGAAAAACTTGAAGCAGTAAGTAAGTATCCGGACTTTGGTCCAGTAGGAGATAGTTTGATCTCATTAATGGATAACAGACTTTCACAATTAGATCAAAGATTACACGAGATTTCTTCAAAAATTACAGTAAACACAATCGCTCAACCCAAACAAGTGGAAAGATCTGCTGAAACAATATTAGAAAATCTTCAAAATAAGAAGATTGAACCAAAGTTAGAGAGTCAAAAAGAAAAGATCGAAATTCAAAAGGAGAAAATAGAGACTCAGAAAGAAAGAACGTCAGAATTACTACCCCCAATTGAGATTCCAACATATGAGAAACATAGAACGGTTGAACTAAGTACTTTAACAGAGATCACAAATAGGGTTCCACAGTTCCCTGCTGAACTTATCAGACCCACTCAAGTTGAACCACAAATTCCTCAGAAATGGATAGAACCAATCATAGTTAAAGAACCAGTACTAATATCCCAACCCAGTATACAAAATGTAAAAGAAGAAATCCTATCAGAATTACCAAAACCAGAACTTATACCACAAGAACCAGAAAGGAAGATACAGCTCCCAACAGCAATCAAGATACCAGAAGAAGAGAAATTAGAAGATGATGACAAGGATTTAGATAAAATAAAAAGCGAAATAATGAAGGCATTATCAAAACTAGAGCAAGTAGAGGTAGAATAATTGACAGTAGATGATGCCATTGAGGCATTGTCACCTCAAGCATTGAAAATGGTTAAGAACAATTTTGTTATAGGCCTTGGAAGTGGAAGGGCTGCAACTTCCATAGTGAAACAATTATCATCATATATTAAAAAGAACAAATTCTCCGTTAAAGCGGTACCAACATCTCTACAGATCAAGATGGAGGCAGAAAAGGGCGGAATTCCAATAATAGAAGCAGATCAGATTAGTCATATTGATTTGGTCTTTGACGGTGCAGATCAGATAGATGCAAAAGGAAATATGATAAAAGGTGGAGGTGGTGCTCTCTTACGAGAAAAAATTTTGATAAGCATTGCAAAAAAAGTCGTAATAATTGCCGATGAATCAAAATTTGTAAAGAGACTTGATCGAAATGTACCTGTAGAAGTTCATCCATTTGCAAGAAATATTGTTGATATTCAAATCAGAAAATATGGCGGCAAACCACATATCAGATTGCTAGAGCGTGGGTATCCGTTTGTAACTGAAAATGGAAATATCATATTGGATTGTGATTTTGGAAAGATATCAAATCCTAGAGAACTTGCAACAAAGATAATAGAGATTCCTGGTGTGATTGAAGTAGGAATATTTCCAAAACCAGATATCATTTACAAGGCAAAAAAAAGTGGCAAATATGAAATTCTATGGTGACATAGGTCTTGAAACAAACTTGCCATAGCCAGGTTTTGCAATCATCTGAAAATCCTCAGCAACAATATTTCCTCTAACTATAGTCTTAACAGGCCATCCTCTAAGATTCCAGCCTTCATAAACATTATAATCAGAAAAACCATCAATGATTTCAGCGGATACTTTTCTTTCCTTTTTCAAATCAACTAGAACAATATCTGCATCAGAACCTTTTTGGATTGTTCCTTTTTTTGGATACATTCCAAATATCCGTGCAGTGTTCAGACTAGTCATGTTGGATAACTGTTGAAGATTTATTCTCCCCTTGTTAATCCCTTCACTTAGTAGTATGGGCATCATAGTACCCATTCCTGGAAATCCAGCAAGTGCATTCCATACAGTTTCTCCACCTAACTTTAGCTTTAGTCGATTTGCCACATGATCTGTTCCAATAGAATCTATTCTCCCATTTTGTATTTCTTGCCATACAGATTCCACATCTTGAGAGGAACGTATAGGAGGCATCACCTTAGCAAGATATCCCTTTTGTGATTCATATGACAATGTGAGATAATGCGGACATGTTTCAACGTGGATCTTGGTTCCGTTTTTCTTTTCTTCAGAGATTGCAGCGATGGCATCTTTTGATCCTATATGTACAAAATAAAGAGTGCAACCAGATTTTCTTGCAATCTGGGACGCAGTGGTGATTGATTTGACTTCGGATTCTGCAGGTCTGCTTTGTGACCATGCAGCCAATCCATCCATTTTTTTCTCTTTTGCTGTCTTTATTCCACAGGAACATATTTGATAATCTTCAGCATGAACCAGAACTGTACAATTCAAGGATGCAGCTTTTGCAATTATTTTTTTAATCATCTCAGTGGTCATCTCTACTTTCTCCTCTCGCAGAGACTTTTCTCCAGGTTGCATATCCATGTAGATGTGGCCTACATCTTCTCCGAGATTCATGTATATCTTAAACGAGGTTATTCCCTTGCTTTTACAAAATTCCATTTCATCGATTTGATTCTTATGAAGTATTGAGGCGTGAATTGAATAATCAACATAATGAGTTTTTGAGCTCTCAACAAGGTGAGAGCTTAGATTCTTCTTGTATGAACCGCTTAGTCGGAGCATTCTCATCATTGTAGTGACCCCACCTATTGCTGCTACTTTGGATTCAGTGATGGCCGCTTCATCAATTGGAGAATACACACCATAATGTATGTGAGGATCAATCACTCCGGGAAGTGAGACAAGTCCATCTCCTTTTATTTTGAGATCACACTGTGGAATATCATTTGTCAAACCAACAATTTTGCCTTCATTTATAACAATATTCTTGTTTATCATTCCATTTTGAAGAATAACGTGTGACCCCGTAATCACAGCATCAACAGTCATCAATAATTTTGCTTGAAAACCTAGTATTATTCTTTGAGTAAATGAATAAAAGCAGATACTATTCTTGATAACAAAAGGGCCGGTAGTCTAGGGGTAGTGATGCCGCGTTCGCAACGCGGATGTCGGGGGTTCAAATCCCCCTCGGTCCACCATAAACAAAAAACAATATACAGCTATTCCAATTAGTGCATTTGATGAAAGTATTCAATGGTAAGACAGCTGCTGATGAGTATATGTCAAGTCATACATTGACTTTTTCTACACCTGAGCTTACATTAACTAGATTTGCATTTTGGTTAGGCGATATGGTACCTGATCCAAAAAATCCAGGTCAACAGATACCTAGGATTATGAATTTTGTAGAAGAGAGAGATTTTGCTCCAACTCCTTTAGTAGATGATGATAAATTTGTACCAACAGGAGCTATGAGAGCCATCGGCAGTCTTTACGGTAGTGTAAATACTCCGACTGATTCAAATTCAAAATTCTGTTCAGAGTGCGGCTCAAAATTATCATTGATTGCCAAATTCTGCACTGAATGTGGTGCAAATCAAGATTAGTTCCAGTATCAGAATTTTTCTTTGTTACTAGATCTTATTTCCACACTTGGGACAAAATTTTGCATTAGGTTTTACAGGAGATCCACAAGAATGACAGGAGGATCCACCTGACGAACTTTGTTTTGGCATGAGTGCGGGATCTGGTGGTGGTAAAACACCCGGTGTTGAGAAAGCTGCTGCAGCTGATATAATTGATGGAGGTTGTCCAAGTCCGGGCAAAGTAGATGCTGTTACTTGTGATGCTTGTGGTCCCATACCCGGAGGCATTGGACTTGCCATAGTTGAACCGGAAGTACGACCGCGTGATATTTTATCAAGTGATTTCTTTAGCTCAAAGATTACTTTGACAGATAGAAATTCTAATGAAGAATATGATACAACATAATCGCCTAGTTTCTCAAAAAATTCCTTGTCTGATAACTTTCCTTGTTTATACATCGTATTAGCATCAAGAAATGATTCATAGTATCCTTGGGTATCATTTAGTAGATTCTGTAGTTTATCAAATAGAAGGTTTAGAGTATCAATATCCCCAAATGACATGTGGACTGTTTCCTTGACCGGTATTAATTATTTTAGATTTAAAAAAGAAGATAAGATTTAGATTTTTGAAAGAGCGCTGTCTATCATATTCTTGTAAGATCCCTTTGATGCAGCACCTACCTGTTGTGCTACAATCTGACCCTTACTGAATAATGCAAGGGTCGGTATACTAAAGACATTGTACTTTGATGCAAGTTCGTTGTTTTCATCAACGTTAACCTTTACAAAGTTGATCTTTCCTGCATATTCATTTGCTAGCTCTTCTATTACAGGACTTACCATTCTGCATGGACCACACCATTCAGCCCAAAAATCTACAAACACGGGAATCTGAGAAGCCATAACCTCTTTTTCCCAGTTCTTCGAATCTACCGGTTTTGCTTTATCCATATCTTATAAAATTCTGAATCCCTAAATATATTGAACGGTTTCTTACCAGCGACTTCTTAAACCGTAGTATTTCTTATCATCAGTTCTTCTACGATCGCCCCTTCTATCATCTCGTCGATCATCGCTTCTTCCATAGCCACCGCCGGATCTACCATAACCTCCACCAGATCTGCCGTAGCCACCTCCGGATCTGCCGTAACCTCTCCTATGACTCACTTCCCTCTTTAGTGGATCTGGGATGTTAACCTCAATTCCTAGTTCTTTGTTTAGATCTTTCATCTGAACCTTAGTTTGACGTGATATTGCCTTGAAATCACCAATCGAAGAATAAGACACCAAAGTGATTGCTCTGCCTTTTTCTCCTGCCCGTGCAGTTCTTCCAATCCTATGGAAATATACCAAATCTTGATTTGGAACATCGTAGTTTATCACCAATGCAACTTTTGGGACGTCTATACCTCTTGCTGCTACATCAGTAGCCACCAGAATGTCTGCTTTACCTTTTTTAAACATGTACATTGCTTTATCTCTTCGAAATTGGGACATGTCTCCTTGAATTGAGACTACATTGAATCTTGCTTGTTCTAGTTCATGAGCAACTCTTCTTGTTCTATCTTTTGTAGAACAGAAAACTATTGTCTGCCCTGCTCCAGTTTCTTTAATAAATTTAAACAAGTAATCTGTTTTTTCTCTGTCTTTTATTACAAGAAATGCTTGTTCTATCCCTTCTCCACTTAGATCATCTGAATCGATGAATATTTTTTGCGGATTTTTCATATACTTTTCTGCCAACATCAAGATTGCAGCTGGCATCGTAGCTGAAAATAAGGCATTCACATGATCTTCTGGAACCAAATCCAAGATGAATTTAATATCTTCAATAAATCCCATGTCAAGCATCGTATCTGCTTCATCAAGTATAACCCACTTTACTTTCTGTAGTTTTATTGATCCACGTTTGATATGATCAATAAGACGTCCTGGTGTAGCAACTACAATTTCTACGCCTCTATGAAGTTCGTCTAGTTGTACATTCATGCTTTGACCACCATAGATGGTCACACTTCTGATTCCAGTATGCCTTGAAAATTTTACAATTTCAGCTGATATCTGTACAGCAAGCTCTCTTGTAGGAGCTATGATGAGCGCTTGTATTCCACCTTTAGGAATAACATTCTGAATTATAGGCAGAGAGAAAGCAGCTGTCTTGCCTGTTCCCGTATGTGCTTGACCTATAACATCCTGACCTGAAAGAAGTACTGGAATTGCTCCTGCCTGAATAGGGAACGGTTCACGAAAACCCATTTCATTAAGAGCAGTGAGTATGGTATCCTTTAGTCCTAATTCTTCAAATTTTGTCAAATTTATTCATCATCTTTTTATTGAAACGACAGAGAGAAGTTTGATCACCTATTTCCGTCAATTTTTGTTTAATGTTGCCTTTTGGCTCTAATAACTCTTTCCAAAATATTGAAAAAAATTGGATTATTTTTAAAAATTGTATAATCTCTTGCTCTGATACGTAGTATAGATTTGACCCATCAAAATGATATACATAATTATCTGACATCTATGTAGATTAAAGCATGAGCAATGAACTTCGATTAAAAAAACTAAGAGGATCTGGAGGTTTTATCATGGCAACAGTAAATGATGATCAACAAAGAAAAGGCAATCTTGGGGGACCAGATTTGTTTCTTGCTCCTGTTGGTCGTCTAGACTCAGAAAAAATTTCAAAGTATTATTGTAATACCTGTGAGAAAGAATACGAAGGAAGTCCAAAGATAGAATATGAAAATCCTAACGAGGTAGTAGCAGAAAATCTAGTCTTGTTAGAGAAAGGACAGTACATGTGCACTACTTGTGGATCAATTCTTGCAGAATACAGAAACTTTAGCAAACCTGATGAAACTGCTTCAGTGGGAGCTGCAATACCTGTTACTAATACTAATGTTATAACACCACCTACAGCTCAAAGCTTTGAATTACAAAATCAGCCTAAAACTTCTACTACTAGTGTAAAGACATTTAGCTCAATTACAGGTCTTGGAGTTTATGATACTGAAGCAAGAAAGGTTGGAGTGGTCAAAGAGATGGGCATTCAACCAGATCAATCAAGCATAGTTCTAGTTGTAACAAGAAATGATGGAACTGATGTTACAATAAAGTGGGATGAAATACGAAAGATCGGTGAGATTGTGTTGCTTGGAGGTTCACTTGGTGAAAATAATTTGAAGTGTACCAAGTGTAGTTACACTAATAGCCAAGGCTCAAAATTCTGTGAAAGTTGTGGCAACAAACTAAAGTAAAGCATCCATTGTTAAGCAAGATTTATCTTACGATTTTAAAGGACTAGAAATAATTGAGTAAGCTTTCCCTCAAGTCAGGCATTGTAAAGGACGTCATAATAGTAGTGATAGGTATTGCAATAATTTGGATTGGTCTTCGAGTAGCTTTTGGAACAGAAAATCCATTTTATGTTGTCTCAAGTGGAAGTATGATACCAAATCTCAATATCTTTGACGTAATTGTGGTTCAAGGAAATGTGGTTTTTGATCATATGAAAGTTGGAGATATTATAGTATTCAATAGACCAAACGGACACGACAAGGTAATAGTTCACAGAGTTGCAGAGATACTAAACAAGGATCCTCTGGTGATTAGAACAAAAGGAGACGCCAATCCGGGGTCCATACCAGGAACTGACTTTCCCATAACAAAAGAAGATTATATTGGAAAAGTAGTGTATGTTATTCCTCAGATAGGCTACGTTACAAGGATACTTACTCCTCCAATAAATTACATCATAATAGCTGTTATTGTTGGGATAATGCTAGTAAAGCAATTCGGAAAACCAAAATCCAACATAGAAAATTTGCCTGATGATAATCCAGATCAAACAAAGAATTCAAACGAATTGACAAGTAAATCTGACATGGAAAATTTGCCTGATGATCGTTCATATCTAACAAAGGATTCAGATGAATTTGGAAAGTCTCAGAATACTGGAGACAAAGATTCAGGTAAAAAACAAGATTAAGTAAATTTTTACTATTTGCTCATCTTGAATACGCGTTGGAAGTAATCAGATTGCTCAGGCTCGGATTCCGTATTTTCTTTAACATTTGCAAGATTTTTAGCAAGTTTCTTTTTGTATCCAAGCTGCATCTGACGCGCAATGTTAATTCTTTGAGCTTGTGGTGACCCTGCACCATGCATTGATTCAGTAAGATATCCTACAGCATTTCTGCCCAAGGTCATATTTTCTATGAGTCTTAAGATTCTGACTCTATCTTCAACATCAACGCCTTTACGTCCTTTTAGATATTTCTTTAGTATTGGACCTGTAACTGGATTTTTCAGATCTTTTTCAGATGGAAGTGTAACGACCAGACCACCAGCAATGTCCTGTGCCAGTCTGCCAATTTCATATGGAAATCTAGTTACATTATGCTTGGTAACATTTGCCAGCATATCATCATTTATCCATACACCAGATTTCGTACGATGAGCTTGAAATGAAGAAGCTATGCCAGACGCATATATCGTCTCATTGAGATGAGTCATTTCTACTAGCTTATCTCTAATGTGAGAAACGTTAGGTACTCCATTGTAATCAGCAATTGCTGCAGCTGCACCAATTAGAACATCGCCCAAGCCTGTCTTGCATACATAGCTTCTCCTATGATAACATGTGAATCTCTCTACAAGCATTGCCGCAAATTCGTATTCGCCAAACATAAACACCTTATCCCATGGAATAAAGACTCTATCAAAAATAATGAGTGCTTCTTGGCCTGAAAATTTTGAATTTCCTGCATCAATGTCTCCTTCCTCCATACTTCTTGTATCACATGACTGACGTCCATAGATGTACGTGATTCCAGGTGCATCAGCAGGTATCGCACCTACTATAGCATAGTCTTTGTCTTTCTCTTGCAATCTCATGGTAGGCATTACTATTATCCAATGTGAATTTATACAACCAGTCTGGTGAGCCTTTGCTCCTGTTACAAATATTCCCTTGTCATTTTTTTCTACTACATGTAAAAATACATCTGGATCTTCTTGTTCATGTGGTAATTTACTTCGGTCTCCTTTAGGATCAGTCATGGCACCACCTATGACAAAATTCTCTTTTTGAACCATCTTGATAAATTCAACAAGTCGTTTATGGTAATCGGTCTTGAATTTTTCATCAATTTCA
>Ga0209824_10002220_pt1 | contig 10203 bp, 6 predicted proteins | sample VDWuncwatermetaG_FD_184124 | JGI IMG/M metagenome (GOLD analysis project Ga0209824, IMG submission 184124) | Wastewater microbial communities from Netherlands to study Microbial Dark Matter (Phase II) - VDW unchlorinated drinking water (SPAdes)... ...
CCCCGCACGACGTAGCGGTTATGCTCAGTCAGTCAAATCCAGAGCTGGGTGATGTGAAAACAATTAGAGAAAGCATTTTAGCGGCAAATCCCGATATCGATACAAACCCTGCTCATAGAACTGACCCGGCTTACAAAGGAAAAAATGATTACCAATTAGAGATCGGCCAGAAAATTAAATTGCCAGACGGTTATGCGACGGCTCTAGTAGCGTTGGCTGCTGCTGATACAACTATAAGTGTTCCTGTAGTTGAGACAGCTTCTCCAGAGCCCATAGCAGCGTCACCCATCGATTCTAGCGTTACTGTTGTTACTGCCGATACTGTTTCTGCAGCTCCATCAGAGCCTGTTGCAGCAACAGCTGCTTTGGAAACTGTGGCAGGTGGTGGTAAAGCTGAACCAAAAGAAAAGAAACCTGGTTTTGGATCAAAAATATTCGGTGGATTACAAACCTTGATCGATAACGGAATAAAGAAACAAGACGCTCGAGACGCCGCAGCTGTTGCAAAATACAACGATGATAAAGCGCAAACAGCTGCCGATAAAAAAACATTGGATACTTACAAAGGCACAATTACTACTCCTGATGGAAAATACTCATCAGTCGTTGGCTATATCGATTTAAATGACGATAAAAACCCAAGCAAAGTCTTGGAACGTGCCAAGGGAATGGTCGCTGATATTAATGCTAAAGAAAAGAAAGATGTAGCTCAAGCAAAAGCTAAAACTGAGGCAGCTGATGCTAAAAAAGTAGCTGATGCAGCTAAAGTTGCTGCCGATGCCGCCAAAAAAGCTGAAGTCGCTGCCAGAGATGAAAGACGGGAAGTCGCTGCTGGCCTACGTGCAAATGCCAAAGAAGTGCTCACAGGAGACGTCCCAGTCAAGGCCGGACAAAAAGCCAACACTGACATGGATACTGCACAAGCTGCAGCGGATTCGAAAAAAGATGCCGTTGCTGACAACGGCACCAGATAATAACACCCTCACGGCCCAAGCGGGTGTGTGCCGTTTAAAATTCGCCAACTGTGTCTGATTTGACTATAAAAATTTTCCTAACAACAATTTTGTATATAATATTTTAATATGTGCTATTAATTTTATATATAAAAATATGAGTTACGTACAAAGATTTATAGAAAAAGATCTGTCCAATTGGATGAAACAATCCCGCCCTCCGTACCCTTGCGTCCTTTTGAGCGGCGCTAGACAGTGCGGAAAGAGCACTTTACTCAAACATCTTTTCCCCACAGGCCTCCATATCAATCTTGCTTTGGAAGGCGGTTTTGCAGAGGCTATCGACGCCACGGCTCATTTTGATGATTTCACTTTGCTCCTGGAAAATCGGTTTGGGTTCAAACTTGGTTCCGGCCCAGTCCTGATTATCGATGAAGCTCAGCTCTCAAAAAAACTTGGCGGCTATGTGCGGTTTTTTAAGGAAAACTGGCAAACTCAGCCTGTCATCCTCACAGGTTCAACATTGTCCACGTTGTTCGACGGCCATGAAAACCCAACTGGACGCGTCGTCGAATTCACGCTGCGGCCATTTAACTTCCAAGAATTTTTGGCAGCAACTGGTAAAGAGGCCCTTTTGCATAAGCTGAAAGCCTGGCGATTAGACAAGCCGCTCTCCAAAATTGCCCACGGCGAAATAAGCACAAGCCTGAGGGATTATCTGATGGTGGGAGGCTTGCCAGATGTCGCACTCGCTTTTAAAGAAAACACAGACCACCAGCGCTTACTTGGCAATATTTTTGCGCTCTACAAACGCGATTTTGGGACCCAATTCACCGAAAGTGACACCGCCATTTTCCAGCAGGTCTTTCAGCGTATAGCGGCGGCCACTGGGGCGCCGATCAAAAATAGTTCTATCATCAAGTCTTCATCGCCTGGCTACACCAGAGTGCCTCGTGTTCTGCAAACAATGGAAGCCTGGCATCTTGTGCTAAAAGTGGCGTGTGAACCCTCTGAACTTTCCCGCACAGCGACGATCACACCCAAACGCTATCTTTTTGATCATGGTGTCCGCTATTTGCAAAATCCGTCGCGTTTTTCGCAAATCAATCTGCAAGAAACCGATGATCCAAGGCGCGAAGAATGGGGTGGCCTTATCGAAAATTTTGTGCTGACCGAACTCGTTTCACTCGGATCTGTTTTGCCGGTCAAATCATGGGCAAAAACCAACCAATCGGGAAATATCGATTTTATTTATAGTCGCGGCCATCAATCGACTGCCATCGAAGTCAAGCTGAGTGCGCGCTTCAATCGCAAACACCTAGCGGGGCTTTTGGCCTACCATGAATTTTACAAAAAAACGCCACTCATACTCGCCAATCTTGATCGAGGCGGAATTTATAAAGAAGGCCGTGTGCCAATCATCAACGTGCCTATCTATGCTCTCTTTGAGTATTTGTGTGGCGCTGCGTAAACCCTCTGAATTGTCGGATAAGCCTTCCAAGACAGCCAATACCTTTCGGCTTGAATATCCCAAAGATCGGGCTTATTTACCTCGATCAAAAGGAATTCTATGCAACCGATTGATCTGATCAAGTCCGTCTACAAAACTCTCCCTGAACGCGTCACAACTGCCCGCAAACTCGCTGGCCATCCGCTCACGCTCACAGAAAAAATTCTCATGACGCACTTGCGTCCCCAGCAGGGCCAAGAGCTCGCTCGCAAAAAAAGCACTGTCGCACTCGCCCCGGACCGCGTCGCCATGCAGGACGCCACAGCGCAGATGGCCCTTTTACAATTCATGTCCTCTGGCATTCCGACTGTGCAGGTTCCCAGCACCGTGCACTGCGACCATCTGATCAGAGCCCACACAGGCGCTGCAGCCGATTTGGATGTCGCCAATAGCGAGAACAAGGAAGTTTACGATTTTCTGCAAAGTGTTTCGCAAAAATATGGCATCGGCTTTTGGAAACCCGGCGCGGGCATTATTCACCAAGTCGTACTGGAAAATTATGCCTTCCCTGGCGGCATGATGATTGGCACAGACTCACACACGCCAAACGCTGGCGGCCTGGGCATGCTTGCCATTGGTGTAGGCGGCGCTGATGCCGTCGACGTGATGGTCGGCGAACCTTTCGGCCTTAAATATCCTGGCATCATCGGCATTAAATTAACCGGGCAACTGAATGGCTGGACCTCGGCTAAAGATGTCATTCTCAAAGTCATGTCGATTCTCACCGTCAAAGGTGGCACGGGCCACATCGTCGAATACTTTGGTGAAGGCACGGCCTCCATTTCCTGCACAGGCAAAGCCACCATCTGCAATATGGGTGCTGAACACGGCGCGACCACCTCTGTTTTTCCATTCGATGACAAAATGGCTGCTTACCTCGGCGCCACCAATCGCAAGGAATGGGCGGAGCTCGCTAACGGGGTAAAAGACTGCCTCACAGCCGATCCGGACGTCCTCAAAGACCCTGCCAAATATTTTGACCAAGTCATCGAAATCGACCTGAACACCCTTGAGCCTTACGTCGTCGGTCCACACACACCTGATTTGGCCCGCCCTATTTCGGCTTTTGCTGCCGAAATCAAAAAAGAAGGTTGGCCCGAAACCTTGAGTTCAGCCCTCATTGGCAGCTGCACCAATTCCTCATACGAAGACATCGGCCGCTCCGTGAGTGTTTTGCGCGACGCCCTCTCGCAAGGGGCCCACATCAAGACACCTCTGCTCATCACCCCAGGTTCCGAACAAGTTTTTGCCACCATCAAGCGCGATGGCTACATGGATACCTTCGATAAAGTCGGTGCGACAGTCCTGGCCAACGCCTGCGGCCCCTGCATTGGCCAGTGGCAACGAGACGACATCAAAAAAGGCGACGTCAACGCCATCATCTCCAGCTACAACCGCAACTTCCGCGCGCGTAACGACGCCAACAACGAAACGCTGTCTTTCATCGCATCGCCGGAACTCGTCGCCGCGCAAGCCTTAGCTGGCAAAATCACCTTCAATCCACTCAAAGATAAATTGAAGACCGATGACGGCAAAGAAATTCTGCTCAAAGCCCCAGTCGGCGACGAGTTGCCGCAAAAAGGGTTTGTGGCCGACCTCGAAGGTTTTATTCCGCCCGCCACGAACAGCCAAGCTATCAATATTTTGATTTCGCCTGAGAGCAAACGCTTGCAGATGCTAACCCCTTTTAAAGCCTGGGATGGGAAAGACGCGCTCGATTTACCCATTCTGCTCAAGGCCAAAGGCAAGTGCACGACTGACCATATTTCGGCAGCCGGTCCCTGGCTCAAATTCCGTGGTCATCTAGACAACATCAGCGACAACATGTTCATTGGTGCCACCAACGCCTTCACAGGCGAAATTGGCAAAGGCAAAAACACCCTTTCAGGCAAAACGGGTGAAGCCTATCCAGCCATTGCCCGAGCTTATAAAGCCAAGGATTTGGGCTGGGTCGTCATTGGCGATGAAAACTACGGCGAGGGTTCCAGCCGTGAACACGCCGCCATGTCACCGCGCCACTTGGGAGCCAGAGCCATCATCGTTAAAAGTTTTGCCCGTATTCACGAAACCAATCTGAAGAAACAAGGTGTGTTACCGCTCATTTTGGCCTCTCCTGCCGACTACGATAAATTTCTGGAAGACGATCGCATCAGCATTTTTGGGCTGACAACACTGGCACCCGATAAACCACTGACTGTTTCCATCAAACACAGCGATGGAAAGACAGAAAGTATCACAGTCAATCAAACCCTGACAGCTGAACAGATTGAATGGTTCAAAGCCGGATCAGCTCTTAATAAAATTGCCAATGATTTGGCAAAGAACAGCCGGGCATAAATGCAAACACGCACTTTTGGTCGAACCGGCGTGGCTGTCTCCGAAATCGGTCATGGCACATGGACCATGGGAAGCATGTGGGGCACCAAGGACGATGAGGAAGCGTTACGCTCTCTGCGTCACAGCCTCGAAAATGGCGTCAGCTTCATCGATACCGCCCTGGTCTACGGCTATGGCCATAGCGAAAAACTCATTGGACAGGCTCTGCGTGAAACAGGCACCCGCCCTTTCATCGCCACCAAAATTCCACCCAAAAATGGTCAGTGGCCAGCTCGTCCATACGCGGCCATGGACGAAGTTTTTCCCAAAGATCACATCATTAGCAGCACCGAGAAGAGTCTACAAAATCTTGGCGTCGACACCATCGATTTGCAACAGTTGCACGTTTGGACTGATCCGTGGCTCAAAGACAAGCAGTGGCTCAAGGCACTAGAAAAACTAAAAAAACAAGGCAAGATCCGTTTTATTGGCGTTTCGATTAACGACCACGATCCCAACTCGGCCTTGGAAGTCGTCGCCTCCGGTCTCATCGATAGCGTACAAGTCATTTATAATATTTTTGATCAAAGCGCGGAGGAAAAACTCTTTCCACTGTGCCAACAAAAAAATATCGCCGTGATTGCCAGAGTTCCATTTGATGAAGGCTCCCTCACAGGCACGCTCACCACGACTGCAACTTTTCCGACTTCAGATTGGCGCCGTCTTTACTTCATGCCCGAGCGCCTGCCCGAAATTTGCGAACGCGTCGAAAAACTCAAATTCCTCATTCGGGAAGAAATCACTTCACTTCCACAAGCGGCTCTTAAATTCATTCTCTCCCACCCCGCTGTTTCCACAGTCATTCCCGGTATGCGAAAAATCAAGCATGTGGACGATTGCCTCAAAGCCTCCGATGGAATTTTGCTAAAAGCCGGCGAACTCGAAGCTCTCAAACAACACGCCTGGCCAAGAAATTTTTATCCGCAGTATGGGGATTAAATGCCTACCTGAACATTTTCTCCAATGATTTCGATGGTTCTTCGTATTCATTCGTATACAGTTTTTCTCTATTCTGCCCCTTATTGACACACTCTCATCCAAGCACATCCGATAAAGAGTCATACGACTGTCAAACTAAAGGATACCCCCATGAAAAAATTTTATATTTTCTTAATCACTCTACTTTTTATGCTTAGTCTTCAATCCCAAGCCTCCGCTCATGATTTGGGAAAGAAAAAATTCAATTTTGGTTTTTCTGGTTCCTTTGGAACCGGTGTAGGCATTATTTATGATTTGTTAACGGGCGACGAACATTACAATGTAACAGAACTCAATGCTCACTTGGCCCTTCAGCTAAGCCCACGTACCGAACTACAAATCCGTGGTGGCGCCGCCTACTACTTTGTTGAAAATTCTGGCAGCACTCTGGGAGGCTTTGATGACAGCTGGTATTTTAATGCTGAACTCAGTGGCCTATTCTATTTTCGAAAAAATCCAACTTTGTGGGATCCCTATATGGTCGTCGGCTCGGGCTACCCTAAACTCATTCACCTAGGTGTCGGCAATCGCTTTGCCCTTTCTGAACACACATCGGCTTTCATTGAAACCATCGCCAGCACTTGGTTTCTCGATTACCGCATCGAAGCCCGCGCAGGAATTTCGTTTCATTTTTAGCGAACAGGCTGACAAAAATGGGTTCGCTTCTAATTTTTCTACATCGGTATTTCTCAAATTCTGTGGTTGCGTTTTGATGAGCTATTTAACCATGCTCAGCGGAAATAGAGCCTTAATAAACCCATGTCCAGGGGAAGTAAAACATAACTATGGCAAAACTAAATCTTATCTAACTCAGCCATAAGAGCTTGACGGGCCTCTTGAGAGAGGGAACGAAAGAGCACTAATTCGTCGTCTTCTGATGCGCGACTTTGGTAAGCGATACGTGACGAATCACGGAAAGCCATATCGGGTTCACGGAGTTCAGCCACCCATTCTTGATGATCCGTAATCAAAATCCTCACCCCATTTTTGACATCTTGCAAATAATGGGAGAGATTCTTTTTCAAGGCTTGAAGACCTACTGTCTTAACTTTATCCATGTTGTGCGTATGCTACTCATCATCGGCCTGCGGTCAATGATTCACAGTTTGTTTACAACTTCTATTTTTTTGAATATCTCATAATCGATGACATCTTATTGATATCTTCAGGATTTTTGAATGACGTGGCGCGCTGTCTCACTGCGGCAAAAAAACAAGAAAAAACTCGAACTCGGCCTTTAATGTTTTCTGGGCCAATAAGATTGGATCCAGGCCTCTGCCTCTTGCTGCACAAACTCAACCCGTAAAATCTCGCAAAAAGCACTCAATGATTTATCCAGCCTCAGATCGAAGAGCAGCTGACGAATCTCGGCTTTGCGAAAACCGGCCATGAGCGCATGCCTTTCTAACGGCGTTAAATCGGGATGCCAAAAATCGACAATCAACACCAAACGACGCTCGTTGCCCCTGTGCCAAACCTCATGCTCGAATGAATCTTCAAATAAAATAACTTTGCCCTCTTGCCAGAAAAGCTCTTGTTCGCCGACACGCAAAGACACACCCGATGGAATTTTGATTCCCAGATGACAGCGCAAGCGCAGATTATCGACACTGCAATGGGGAATGAGATGTGTGCCTGGTTCCAAAGCTGAGATAAGTGCATCCGCCCATGGATAGTCCCAAGCCAGATTTGGCAACGCGTCCAAAATGGCCATCGTTTTGGGAAGAGCATCGCAAAACATTTGTGCCCTCACTCCCATAAAATAAAAAGGATGCGTGAGCCAGGCTCCACCAGAACGAATATCAGCATCATAATCAAAATACTGCGGACTTTGCTCCAGTGCGTCGATCTCACGCCGAATGACAGGATACGCATTTTCCAATACCCTCACCCAAGGAAAGTCATCAATGGTATGAACCGGCTTGTGTGTGAGCCCCGGAAAAAGTGGCAGAAATCTCGGATTTTGTAAGGCTGTCCCGCCAGCATAAGAAACCTCACCTGACAGTCTGAGTAAAAACTCTTTGACGCGAGATAAGTCTGGACCAGAATCCATAATAGTGGACCAATAGCCACCAGCCTTCATAACAGAAACAATAGCCTCTCGCCGCTGCCTAAAAAGCTCACCGTGATAAGACATGAGAGCCATAGAGACTAACTGATATTAACAGAAACGAGTTGAGAAATTCCCGGATCCTGCATGGTCACACCAAAAAGACAATCCGTCATTTGCATGGTCCGTTTGTTGTGAGTGATCACCACAAACTGCGTGCGTTGAGCCATCTCTTTGATGATCTCGTTGTAGCGATCAACGTTGACGTCATCGAGCGGGGCATCGACTTCGTCAAGCAAACAAAATGGTGATGGTTTGATAAGGAAAATGGCAAACAAAAGACTCACGGCCGTCAGAGCCTTTTCGCCACCAGAGAGCAACATAATGGATTGCAACTTTTTACCAGGCGGCTGTGCAACAATCTCAATACCTGTTTCCAGAATATTTTCGGGATCGGTCATTTGCAAATAGGCTTGCCCACCACGGAACAATTTGGGGAAAAGATAACTGAATTTTTCGTTAACCAACTTGAAGGTTTCCTCGAAACGCGCCTTCGTTGTCCGGTTAATTTTTTGAATCGCCTCTTCCAAAGCTTTGAGGGAATTTTCTAAATCCTGGCGCTGCGCATCGAGAAATTCAAAACGCGTCTTGTGTTCGTCAAACTCTTCGATGGCTGCCAAATTCACACTGCCCATAGAAGCCAGACGCACACGCATTTCACGGGCCTTTTCGGCACCGATTTCAAAATCAAAACCCTCCGGAACAACGAGATGTTGCCCATACACTTCTGCCAGAATGAGTTGATATCTTTCAAAAACCTGCTCGCTCAATCTTTGCAACTGACCACGAGTTTCCGTCAAAGCCAACGTATCGGCATTGAGCCCATTTTTGACTTTGTCATGTTCGCTGCGCAGTTGTTTGAGCACGGATTCACGTTCACGCAAATGATGCAAACCCAAATCGAAGGTATCTTTGGTCTCACGATAAAGCGCATCGGCGGCTGTCTTGGAAAGCAGAATACCAGAAATGGCCTTGCCCAAAAAATCAGCACTATCTTCGGCATGAAAACGTTGCTTCACAGACAACCGCAGGGCTTCTTCTTTATGCAGCCTGTCCTTGCCAACCAGCAAGCCCTCCTCGCTCATACGACTGATTTCTTTTTCCAGGTAACTCCGTTGCTGACGGGCTTGCGCCAAGTGAATTTTATCTCGTGTGAGCTCGTCCTGACGCATCCCCAAATCTGACCGACAGGCCTCCTCAATCGTCCGTTTTTCATTCAGAACAAGAGTGGCTTCTTCCAATTTTGTGCGGTGAAGCACTTGATCGGCCACTAAGGTTTCGAGCTGCTTGGACTGGCGATCCAGAGCTTCCGTCCATTCAAAAACTTGCTGAGAAATTTGCCCGCGCCGCTGATTAAGCGATTCAAGTCGCTGATTCAAATGCACAACGTCTTTTTCTTGCGTGGCCAAACGCAGATTTTCTTGATGGACCGTATTTTTTAATTCGTCCAACCCAGCTTTGAGATTTTGGATACGGTGTTTGCTGTCAACACAAGCTTCGACTTTGGCTGAAACCTGTTCCACCAGAGCTTCAACCTGCACACCAAGTTCCTTCATCTCGCGCTTTTTCTCTAAAAGAGCTTTTGACGCGTTCTCAAGATTACCACCCGTTAAGGTTCCATCAGGCGCAATGACTTCTCCCTCAAGCGTCACAATACCGCGGCGTGTCTGCTGCCACGCTTCCAGAGCATGACCAACAGCATCGACTAAAAGAACATCACCAAAAAGAGATTTTTTTAATTTCTCAAAACCAGGCTTGACCGAAACAAAATCAGCCAGGCGACCGCGGTAACCGGGAACATCATCGGGCGTGTGGTAATCGATAACGGCCGTGGCGTCTTCATCGGCCCAAGCAGACAGAGGTATAAAGGAACCACGACCAACGCCAGCTGACTTGAGCCGCTCAGCACATTGCACGCCCTGATCAGCGCCGGGCACTACCAAAAACTGCATGCGCTCACCCAGCAAAGCCGAAACAGCTGTTTCGAACTCAGGTTGAGTCTCTAAAATATCGGCCACAGAAGCCAAATCGAAATTAAGTTCACCGCTGCGTCGCCACTTGAGCACATGGCGAGGGCCTTCCTGATAGCCTTCAAAATTGCGTTCCAACTCTTCAAGAGACTGCAGACGCGACTTGCGTTTGAGCAGATCTTCCTTGAGAGAATCCAGAGCTTCTTGTTCGATCCGGTTACGAATTTCTTCTGCTTTTAAAGCCACTTCCAGCTGGCCGGTTTGCTCACCAAGCGAGAGTTTAAGCTGACGAACATCACCCAATTG
>Ga0209824_10002221_pt1 | contig 10200 bp, 10 predicted proteins | sample VDWuncwatermetaG_FD_184124 | JGI IMG/M metagenome (GOLD analysis project Ga0209824, IMG submission 184124) | Wastewater microbial communities from Netherlands to study Microbial Dark Matter (Phase II) - VDW unchlorinated drinking water (SPAdes)... ...
GACGATAGACATCGGTACGGAATTCGCCGCAAGATGCGACTTTATCCTTTTCTTAAAGGTCACGCTGTATCCAGCCTGCGATGCCCGCGATGTTTTGACACCATATCTTTTGGCAATGCCTTCCACTGCTTTTAAAACGTTCTCCCGGCCTATGGAAACTGCGCAATCGTCAAATGCCGCTTTAGAGATCACCTTATCGATGGCGTTAAGCTGCGCAATATTAAAAAAAATGTCCGTCTTTATAGGATTTTTTTCCGCAAGTATCGAAAACCACCACGTGCTGACTTCTCCTTTCGGCAACAAGAACCATTCCTTTATAGATCGACGGCCTATCTTTCTCTCTCCAAGCTCGGCAGACCATTTTGATATCCGCTCTCTCAATAGACTCACCTCGTCATCTATCAGCTTTGCCGATTCCGCCAATTTTACTTCCGCTCCGGCAACAGACCTGCATATCTCTTCTACGGCACGGATACGGTTCCATTGGGATGTCAAAGGAAAGAGCAGTATGCGGCTGTCTCTCCATGCGCCTGTTTTTTCCTTAAGCGCCTCCAGATCTATACCGTGGTCAAATACTAAAACAATCGTCATTTTATGTGTATGTTCTCGTGTTTATTCTCGCGGATAAATTCGCCGTATACATCGTCTATCACACCGAGTATCCCCTGTCCAAGGTCAAGATAGCTATTGGAGACTATCCTCTTCGCGATCTTGGGGCTGAAGGAATACGGCGTGATCTCATAATGTTCTTCCTCATCCGAAGGCACATATTCTATCTCTACTTTATTATTCAATATCTCCCTTACCATCACAAGCAGGTCTCTTATTTTGATGGCGTGGTTGCCGGTGATCATGACGTGCTTGTTGCCGTATTGCGCATCGAGCATGTCGACGCTTATCCTGGCGGCATCATGGACATGAATGTATTCTCTCAGCTCCTCGCCATCACCGGCCCTTACGATCCTGCCTTCGGCCAGCGCCTGCTTAAGAATGGTGTGTATCCAGTTCTTTTCGTCGGCCCTGGGGCCGTAGAGCGACCCATAGCGCATTATGGTGAAGTTGAGCCCGTAGACCTTCTGATAATCCTCTATTATATATTCGCAGGCGCGTTTGCTGGTCCTGTAGAAGGAACCGGAGTTGCTGTATACATATACGGAGGAAGCAAATAGAAAACGCTTGACCCTGTTCTTCCGGCAGGCCTCAAGGATTATCGAATTGCCTAGTATATTCTGCCTTACCGTCTCGAGCGGATTTACCTTCGCCTTATCGATATCGGCTATGCCGGCGAAATTATATACTATCTCGGCGTCTTTCAACGCGCCACTTACCGCCATCTCGTCAAGGACATCCCCTATGACCATCCTGCCTACGCCTTTCAGATAAGGCGATCGCTTAAGATCGAACACCGTAACGTCATACTCCCTCTCGAGCAGAACATCCGCAACATGACTGCCCAGAAACCCGGACCCTCCGAACACGACGATTTTCATATCAGTCACTCTCCTTATAAGTTAATTTTTCTATTTTCTCTAGGATTTTATTCAGACCGGACATGTCCCTTACGATAAAGGAACCGGTTCCGGGATCCGCACCCGCCTTCCGTTCAACGAAAACTACTCCCGTCTCTTTAGCCGCCCGCCGGTCGCTTTCCGCGTCCCCTACATAAACGGCTTCATCTTGAGTCAGATCGTACTTCTCCATGATGCTCTTCATGATCGCCTTCTTCTCCCTGGGGCTGCCGCAGACCTCTTGAAAATAACCATTCAGTCCCCTAGTAAGGACTATATTCCGCAGTTCATCCTCCGGAGTACCGGAGGCAATAAAGAACATATACCGGCCTTTATTATCATCCAGGAATTCTCTGGCGCCCGGGACAAAAGGTGTAGCGAGGATCTTTTCCAATACCAGCCCGGAAAAACGTTCACCCAACTCGCGTTCCTTATCTTTAGGGAGCGTCTCCTTTAAAAAATGGCTGTAGATATGCCTGAACTTCACATACCGCGAGATACCGGCATTCGCCAGGTGATATTCCACTATATCTTTAATCCTTTCCGAATGGTCCGAAAACAGCTCCCTGAACGCCTCCGTCTTGATATCGGCCGATTCCAGGATAACCCCGTCAAAATCGAATATGACGGCCTTAATACGTCGGACTTCCGTAAATCTTCTATGCTGTGTCATGTAAAATATACATTGCTGTATATGTCTCTCACTTTTTTAAAACTCGCTTCGCCTTCCTCGCTGAACTCTTCCGCCTTTTCTATAAGGGGAAAATGCTCTTGCGGCAACCTGCAGTACGCCGTAAACGTCCGCATGAGGCCCAGGAGCTCGTTCCTTTTGAACATCGGATTGTTCAATATATAATCGATATTCGGGTCTTTGATGTTGGTATTCTTGTCTATGTACCCCTTTTTTACGCAGACATCGCGCAGGACCGTCCCTTTGTAGGGGGAGAGAAGAAAACAGCTTATGGAATCCCTCTTTCTCAGGTCAAACAACCTGTTAAGACGGATGGTATCGAAGACCAATTCCCTATCCTCTCCTGGTATGCCGATTATATTATTAACGGTTATGGATATATTGAACTTCTTTACCGTCTCGACTGCTTTCACGACAGTTTCGTTCGAATATTTCCTGTTGAGCGCCTTTCGTCTAAACTCTTCGTTCCCGTGTTCGACACCTATACTTATACGGTCGCATCCCACGTCCTCGAGAAGCCTCATCCGCTCCTGGGTTATCGTCTCGGGTCTGGTATTGAACCAGAATGGTAGCCGCACATCCTTATATCTGTCTATGAACTCCCGGAACTTCTTTTCGTTCATCGCGAGAAATGTCTCCGATACGAAATAGAGGTACTGCGCCGAGAACTTCTTTATATAGTAATCAATCTCGGAGAATATGCGCCCTAAGCTCTTCTGCCTGTACCATCTGCCCGTGCCGGAGAACGTCTTGTTGAACGCCTCGTCACAGCAGGAATAGCAGTTGTAACAGCAACCTCTCGACATCTCGACCGGCACCATCTTATATATCCTGCCGGCCATCGGTTTATAGAAACGCTCCTTTTCGTATATGCTGAAATCCATATAAGGTATATTGTCGATATCCGTAAGGCGGCTGCGCTTTTTGTTCCGCACGATGACGCCGTCCTTCTTAAACCACAGGCCGCCGATGTCGTCCAGGGGTTCCTTACCGTACATACGCTCGCACAGCTCGCCTATCAGCTCTTCGCCCTCGCACGTGCATACCATGTCGACGCATTCATTCCGTATCAGGCTTTCAGGGTCGAGGATGGCATGGGGGCCTCCTATGATATTCGGTATATTTAACGGCTTTATCTTCTTAAGCATGTCCATACCCATATCGAACGTCGTCTCCACAAGCGACATCCCTATAAGATTCGGCCTGAACTCCGCAACCTTCTTATAAAAATCATCATAGACATCCGCCTCCTTAAGCCGGACGCCGTATTCCTCGAAGCTGAACGGCCTCACCTGCAGGTTCTCGACCCGCTTCTGGTCCGCGGACTCTTCCGCCGTCCTGTAGCAGGTCGTATCGAAAAGGTCCGCGCTGAACCCTTTCTCTTTGATGCAGGCGGATATAAGCGAAAGGTTCCCGGCCACCATATTATCCAGCATTGAATTTACATAGACCAGGAGTACTCTGAAATCCTTCATTTCAAACATCTCCTTTAATCGGCGGACGCAAAGCTAACCTGATATGCGAACCCGGAAGTCGCGATCTCCAAAGATTTCTCAACTGCAAACCGCCCGTATTTGCCAAACTTATATTTTGTCAAGAGCTTCTTCAGAAAAACCGTATCCTGCCGGTCTTTCGATAATTTTATATTCAGGTATTCGTTGTCACTATCCTGTTTTACGCCTGTGAAGAATTCGGCGACCCTGCGCTCGACTTTCATATTCTTCTCCAAAATATCCTTGCTGTGAAATAAAGCATCCGCATCGACCACCGATTCTTTGATTACGGCCATGAGCGTATCCGGGATCTTACCGCCGGCAAGGTCCGAGGCAGTCTTCCGGATCAAATCGCAGAACTCCGCATACAGTTTTTTGTCTAGCACGAAAACCGCTATGAACTTAAAATTCATCTGTCTCTTCCTCCGACATGGCTGAAGTGGCGACGACGATCTCTTCGCATTCGATCGCCTTTATCCCGTCATAAGCCCCGTACGCGCCTTGTGTTAAACGAAATTTTGTCTTTATGGAAAACCGCCTTCTCGAATCATCGCTTTCCAGTTCGCTGCCAGGCAGCAATATGGTATTACCGACGCCGATAAAATCGAATCCGACATCAAAACATTTGCGCAGCGTCTCCCTGTGGCTTTCGGCGCTTTCCAGCGGCAATCCGCAAAGAACGTCTGTCGATACCGCTACCCCCTTGCTCCTTCAATTCTCTGACCAAAGACGGTATCTCCTCCTGCCTAATATTGGCCCTGCCCGTGCTCTCCTGGACCTTGGGATCGAACGTCTGAACCGCGATCAGGTGCCTTTCCACGTTACCCAGCATCTCGGAAATTTCTACTCCAGCGGAAACGCCCTTATCCTCCCTAAGGCCGAGACCCCCCCAGTTGCAGTAACTGCATGAGAACGGGCAGCCCCGGTTGGATTCGAACAAAGGTATGAACTCCCCGTTAAGAAATTCATCCAGCTGGCCGGTCAGATACGGAGAAGGAAGCGCGCCGAGATCGGAAAGTATGTCATGCTCCGAATATATCAAATCCTCGCCCACAGAATACGCGCACCCTTTGATGATATCCCCGTCCGCGAAACGCTCCTTTGCCCTCTTGTGGCCCGAGGCGCTCGCGCCGAATGTCTTCTGCATAAAATTCAAAAACGGCTGCTCCCCCTCAAAAAGCGTGTATATATCGATATAGCTGTTAGCCCTCAGGAACTGCCCGATACCCTCGCGGTCGATGCGGATCCCAGGACCTCCGGCCGCAATGATAACTTCGGGGAAATGCGTTCTGACAATTTTCCCTATCTGCGAATTCAGGTGCCGGTTCCACAGATAATTTGATAAGGCCAATATCTGCGGGGGCTTTTTCTTTATCGCCGCCAATAAAGCCGGCGGAGATTTGAATATCCTTATCTCTACCTCCCCGCCCATCACGCTCTTTATGTAAGCGGAGATACCGGAAACATTCAAAGGAACCACGTATATCCCGGGCAGGATATCATGAACCAAATCCGCCATATAGATCGTGATCGGAGTCTTCATATCCTTTTTATGCAGCCATCCTGCTGAACCGATGACATCACTTTTTATGTAATCTATGCTTTTGAACGTTAAAGAATCTTTTGCCGAACCTGATTATTCGCGACCAGTTTCCTTTTCGTATCTCTTTAAAACCTTCCACCAGATAATACCGCATCCAGAAAGATACGACCCCTCCGGTCTTTAATATGCCATATAAACACCAGCTTATTTTTAATTGCCGTAATTTACGGTTGGTCAGCAGAAACATTACCGGAGGCGTTATGACATGTGCCCAGGGAACATAATACCTTAACAAGACGAACAGCTTGTTCAGGTAGGTCGTTTTAAGTTTGTGGTGGTCCTTTTGCCAGGTATCCTCTGGATCATTGAGCGGCAGGCCCTCTCTTTTTGCCTTCTCATATAGATCGGTACCGGGATAGAGCGTCAAGGTATGAAGGGCCAATTGGTACGGCACGGGGAGCCTTGCCAAAAACATCAATGTTTCGATCAAATCATCTTCGGTCTCCCAGGGGTTATCAAGGATAATGTCATACTTCGGCACCCTGATCTTCTTTTTAAATTCATTGATCAGGCGCGCGGTCTTTTCAATCTGCTGATTGGTGTTATGCCGCCTGTATATTTTTTTCGTACGCTCGCTTGCCGTCTGTATGCCCATCCTTATGTCTACCAAACCCACATCCGCCAGCACGGATAATTTTTCCCTGGTGAGGTTCGAAGGGGAAGCGCCGCTTATCCAGAGAGGGAGTCTTATATTTTCTTCGTACTTCCTGGCAAAATCCGTTATCTCATTTTCGGTGCGCACAAAGAAAAGGTCGTCATTGAACCAGACGGCTTGAGAAAAAGGGAGCCTCTCTTTCGCAATCTTAAGCTCTTCGATTATGTTATCCGTACTTCTCTTTCTTATTACCTGTTGTCCGGTGTACATTTTATTGTGCACATGATTCCAGCAGTAAGTGCAGCTGAAATGGCATCCCCGTGAAGCTAAGGTCAGATAAGACCTGCTCCAGAAATCTTTTAACAGTTTTTCATTTACTCTATGAATATGTCTATCGACCAGTAAATAATGGTTTTTAACCAGTATATAATGATCGTTCAAATCGCTGTCCGGGAACGGGACCGAATCCAAATCCTGGATTAGAGGGCGTAATCTATTTTCAACGATCTTCCCTTTATCCTTAAACCACATCCCTTGGATATCCAAAAGGCTTTCTCCGTTTTTAATTTTTCGCGCCAGCTCGACAAATGTCTCTTCGCCCTCTCCTCTGCAAATCATCTCCACATGCTCCAGGCACTCCTCTGGTTTTATCGTAGGATGGATGCCGCCCCAGACTATGGGTATTTTCGAATTTCTTTTTATCCTTTCCGTGATCCGCACAGCGTTCGGGTAATCATCCGTCATCAGCGAGAGCCCCGCCAGGTCGCAATCCCTTGATAATTCGACGATCTCATTGAGTGTCTGCTCTTCATACATCTCGCCTACGATCCTGGGTAAAAATACGATCCGTGCATCGCATCCTTCTTTTTTCAGGCACGAGGATAATATCCTCACTCCATAGCAATCGATCAACTCTGTGCTGGGGATCGGCGCGACCAGAAGCACCCTGAAATCTTTCATCTTTCCCATCTCCTATTCCTTAAATATGCCAAGCACTGTACACGGGGCGCTGTCGACGTTCTTTACCAATAACGGCACCGCATAAAGGCATTCCAGTTTGTCCAGATCCGCCGAAAGGTCCATATCCTCTATGATAAGGATAGGACGGCCCTTTCCGCGCGGATCGAGGAAGGCCCTGTGGACCTTGCGGCCCGACGGCCTGTCCTTATATGACCCTGCCGAAACAAAATCAAGCCCTATGGCCCTTATATCAGTATTCCTGCGCAGCCATATGGCGAGCAACGGGTCTATGGCAGGGCCGCTTAAACTGTAGTCCCTTCCGCCGCGCAGCCTATGGAAGTCTGTCTTCACAAGCACGATCTCGCACTTTTTGTTTATCCTGCCGTGGATATCTCCGAGGCCTATAGCCCTCGCCTTCTTTAAAGGAAGATCGATCACGCAAGGGTAACGGAAAAGCCAGTAGTCTGCCCTGTAGCCGGATATCTTTTTCCCGTTATTGAAAAAATGCGCGGGCGCGTCTATGTGCGTACCCCAATGGTTCTCCAGCATAATCTCGTATGTATTGCACGAATCCCCTCTTTTGATATCCTTTTTGGCCTTGATGCCGAGGCGGCTCTTGGTGTTGCCGTACGTCGGCACGACGTCCTCGAGGACATAGGAAAGGTAACGCATGTATCTCATTATCTTTTATCCCTTAAAGCCCTTATAAGATTCCTTACGGCTTGAGCCTCCATACCGATCCGCGACTCTTTTGCATAAGAACCTATGTGCGGGGTCAGGATCACATTATCAAGCTCCGTCAAGGCGCCTGAATACGGCTCGTCTTCAAAGACATCAATGGCCGCCGCTGCTATTCGTCTTTGTTTCAGGGCTGCGTATAAAGCCTTTTCGTCGACTATGCCTCCCCTGGAGCAGTTGATTAGGAAAGCCGACCTCTTCATCAGGCTAAGTTCTCTTTTACCTATGAAGCCCTTGCTTCTGCCGCTATAGGAGAGGTGAAGGCTTACGATGTCCGAGCTTCTCAAAAGACTCTTGAGATTCACTCCCTTGACGCCGCGGACATCCGCTCTTTTAATATACGGATCGTAATATACAACCCGGGCGCCGTTTATGATGAATTTTTTGGCGACCTCCCGGCCGATACGGCCGAGACCTATGATGCCGACCATTTTATCCTCAAGAAGCGTCCCCATGATCTTGCCCCACTTCTTACTGCGGATACGGCGATCCATAACGCATATGTTCCTTGCCATTGCGAGGGACAGCCCAAGTACCAGTTCCGATACCGCTTCGGCTATCCCGCTGTCGGCGATTGTGACCTTTATGCCAAGCTCCCCGGCCGCGGCAAGATCCACATTATCAAGCCCGACACCACACCTGGATATGGCCTTGAGCCCCGGCAGCTTCTCCAGCACCGCCCGGTTTAAAGCTTCCGTACCCGCTATGATGCCTACGGCACCTTTGGCAAGGCCGACCGTCTCGTCGGGCGACAACTTTCTGCTGCAAGGATTCATACTATAGGAGTAGCCGGATTTCTCGAGCAGTTTTAACGGACCTGCGTCATATTCACCGAATGTCGTTGTCGATATGAGCACCTTTTTCATTTTTGTCCCAGTCTTTCATGTAGTTTGGATGGACCGAACCAGAGATCCTCTTTGAACTCTTCCTCTTCCGTGTAATCATAAGGTATATCCATGCATATCTCCGTGCGTCCGTTGAAGCTGCATTCCGGTTTCTCCAGCATGAATACGGCCATGCAGACTTCCCGCAAAGGGGCCACGACACCGGCGGCCGGAGCCCTCAGATATCCGGTCGCGTAAACGGCCTTCGGTTTCGGGGTAAGGTCCGACAATAACTGCCTCAAGAACTCTCTGGCGTTCACAATGACATACGGGCTCAAGGATTCCCCGTCCCATCCGCTGGGGCCGAAAGAGAGCTTCTGGTAGCATGTATTCATATCGAAATCTATTTTTCTGTCCGTAAGCCTTACGTCAAAGATGCAGAACCTGCCGGTGATCCTGTATATCTCTCTTATGGCCTCCCGATAATCCGGTATCATGTGGCAGGTCCCGGCGCAATTGACCAGATCGAAAGAACCGTCGGCAAACGGAAGCCTGGCCGAATTCGCCACCAGGAATTCCGCTCCCGTGTTATCCTTCTTCGCACGCCTTATGAGCGTCTCGGCAAAATCGCACCCGTAATATGATATTGAAGGCATTATCTCTTTCATGATATTGTAAAATCCCCCCAGGGCGCACCCCACGTCAAGGACCTTCATCCCCGGTTTAAGCATCCGCGGCAGGAAGACCTTCTCGGAATCATACAAATCCGTGATCCTGCGGCGGGAGACTGAATAGAACTCCAGGCTCTCGCGGGTGGACCAATTCTTTGGGGATGCCTTCACGACCTTGCCCACTTTGACATCCTCCTTATGCCTTCGGATAACGCTACCTTGGGCCTCCAACCGAGGTCCTTTTCGATCCTCGATATATCCGCATACAGGCCGAATTGATCATCCGGCGTCCTGCCTTCATACTTAACTGGATAGATCGATCTGTCCTTACCGAGCGCCTCAAGTTCCATATCGACAAGATCCCGCACAAACGTTTTTACTCCTGTCGCCAGATTGTAGGTCTTACCGTACGCGGCCGGAGAATCTATGGATGCGATGACCGCATCGGCTACGTCATCAACATAGATAAAATCACGGAACCTGTCGGACGAACCCTTCACGTACAGGGTCTCGCCCTTCAATATATACGCGAGATATATTGATACCATACCCTGTTTCATATTACCTAGATCCTGTCCTGGCCCGTATACGCTGAAGAACCTGAAGATGGTCGTATCCATACCGTCGCGGGCAAAATGGTTTACATAGTTTTCAGCTGTCAGCTTCGATATCCCGTAAAGGGATAGCGGGCGGCACGGGTCGGTCTCCTTTACGCACGGCTCTTCCGGCTGGCCGTAAACGGCCATGGAGCTCGAAAATATGAACCTCTTTATGCCATTATCTCTGCACCATCTCAAGAGAGCGAGCGTTCCGACGGAATTTGTCATTATGTCGAGAAGGGGTTTCTCGTTCGATATCTCTCCGGATGACTGGGCGGCAAGGTGTATTACCGCCTTTATATCCCTGCCGGGCAGCTTCGCCAATGCCTTGTGATCGGATATGTCCATATTCAAAATATCCGCTTTTCTGGGCACATTCTTTTCGTAACCGCTCGCCAAATTGTCCGCAACGAGCACCCTTTCGCCTTTTTCTACAAGGTGTCTTGCGATATGCGAACCTATGAAACCCGCCCCGCCTGTAACCAGGATTTTCGCGCCCATATTCACCTGACCTGACC
>Ga0209824_10002224_pt1 | contig 10187 bp, 10 predicted proteins | sample VDWuncwatermetaG_FD_184124 | JGI IMG/M metagenome (GOLD analysis project Ga0209824, IMG submission 184124) | Wastewater microbial communities from Netherlands to study Microbial Dark Matter (Phase II) - VDW unchlorinated drinking water (SPAdes)... ...
TCATCGGCGGGTTGGTCATCGGCGTGTTTCAACATGACCTTAGCATTGCCACCGCCGCCAAAAATTACACCTTGCTGGCGATAGGCGATGGCTTGGTCGGGCAAATTCCCGCGCTGGTGATTTCGACTGCTGCCGGCATGATGGTTAGCCGCGTGTCCACCGATGAAAACATCAGCCAGCAATTGGTCGGGCAACTGTTTAGTAAACCGCAAGTGTTGATCTTAACGGCGGGCATTATCGGCATGTTGGGCTTGATTCCGGGGATGCCACACTTTGCGTTTTTGCTGCTGGCCAGTGTTATTGGGGGTTTGGCTTATTACCTTATGCAGCAGTCTAAAGTGCAGGCCGCTCAGCCAGAAGAGATACCTGTTGCTGCGCCTGTTGCAGAAAGCACGGAGGCCACTTGGGAAGATGTGTCGCCAGTGGATGTGCTGGGTTTGGAAGTGGGCTATAGACTGATTTCGATGGTGGATAAAGTCCAAGAAAATAAAACTGGGGAAGGCGATTTGCTGCGCCGCATAAAAGGTATACGCAAAAAATTTGCGCACGACATTGGTTTTCTGCCACCGCCTGTTCATATTCGAGACAATTTAGAGCTGCGTCCGAACGGCTATCGCATCACCTTGAAAGGGGTGGAGGTGGGCGTGGGCGATGCGTATCCGAATATGCATTTGGCGATTAATCCCGGCAATGCCAGTAGTCAACTGGCAGGTACGGTGACGCGCGACCCCGCATTTGGCCTGCCCGCTACATGGATTGATTCCACCATGCGCGAGCAAGCGCAGGCGATGGGCTACACCGTGGTGGATGCCGGCACGGTTATCGCCACACACTTAAGCCATCTCATCCACACACAGGCGGCGGAGTTGTTGGGTCGGCAAGAGTTGCAACAATTGTTCGATCATTTAACTAAATCTGCGCCTAAATTAACGGAAGAGTTAGTGCCGAAATTATTGTCACTGGCCACCGTGCAAAAGGTTATTCAAAACTTGTTGGATGAAGGTATGCACATTCGCGATATGCGTACCATCATCGAAACATTGACCGAACATGCGTCGCAGACGCAAGACCCGCATCACCTTACGGCACGGGTGCGGGTGGCATTGGGTGCGGCGATTGTGCAGCAACTTTATCCCGCCGCGCAGGAGCTGCAAGTTATCGGCATGGATAAAGAGTTGGAATATGTGTTGATGCAAGCATTGCAATCAAACGGCAATAATTTAGCCATAGAGCCGGGCTTGGCCGACACCTTGCTGCGCGAAGCACGTGGTGCGACGCAGGTGCAAGAGCAGATGGGTTTGCCCGCCGTGTTGCTGGTGCCCGCGCAATTACGCGATTTATTGGCGCGATTTTTAAAGCGCGCGTTGCCGCAATTGAAAGTGATTTCGCACGATGAAGTTCCGGGTGCAAGAGTGGTGCGGGTCACGTCGTTAGTGGGTGGACGAGCATGAGGGCATCTCTCAAAATCCAACTTCCGTCGCCATACTGTGTTGCTCGCAAAAAATTACTTCTAACATATCAAACATATGCGTCGTCGCAATTTTTTGTTCGCGCCTTGTCTGGCTTAGCAATTTGAATTTTTAGAGGCGCCCATAAGGGGTGGAAGACAGAACATTAGAGTGGGAGGAAGAACATGAGCATAAAGAAATTTGTGGCGGCGACAGCACGCGATGCATTGCGTAGGGTGCGCGTGGAAATGGGCGCGGATGCAGTCATTTTATCCAACCGAAAAGTGGATGGCGGCGTTGAGATTATGGCTTTGTCGGACGCGGACTTTGCTGGCCTAACACAGCCTGTGCTGCCTGCTGTGGTGCCGAATGTCGGCTTGATGAACGCTGGTTTGATAGATTATGGCTCGATGAATTTAGGGCAAAAAAGTGTAGGCCGTAATCATTTTTCGCCAAGGAAAGTTTCGGAAAAAAGCGCAGCGCAAGACGCAGTTAAAACGCCACTCCCTTTAAAAATTCCAGTTAAAGAACCCGCCCACGCACACATAAAGATGCCCGTAAAAGAGCAGGCGGTAGCAAGTAATTTTGCGGCAGAACCTATACCCAAACATACGCTGCCAATTGCGGCAGCAATGCCAGCCCCCCCCGCTGCATCCGCTGAAATGGGGGTGGCTTCCTCTGCGCTACAAGCCGCGCAGCGCGGAATTTTGGGTGAGATGAAGGTGATGCGGAATATGTTGCAAGAGCAAATGGCGTTTATGTCTTGGTCGAATATGCAGCAGCATGATCCGCAACGCACCCATCACATGCGCTGTTTGTTGAAGGTGGGATTCAGCCCGGTGCTATCGCGGCAGTTGCTGGAAAAAATGCCGAGCAATGTAAATGTATCTTGGGTGAAGCAGGTGTTGAAACGCAATTTACGCGTGGCAACACAGGAAGAAAATGTGATTACGCGTGGCGGCGTGGTGGCTTTAATCGGCCCCACAGGCGTGGGAAAAACGACCACCACCGCCAAGCTGGCAGCGCGTGCCGTGGTGCGTTATGGCGTTGACAAGGTCGCGTTACTGACCACTGACGGATACCGCATCGGCGCGCATGAGCAGTTACGCATTTACGGAAAAATTCTCGGCGTGGCGGTGCATGCCGTGCGCGATGCGGATGATTTGCGCCGCACTTTAGCGGGCTTGACGCACAAACATTTGGTCTTGATCGACACCATCGGCATGGGGCAGCGTGATCCCCGCGTGGCGGCGCAAACCGAAATGTTCAACGCCAATGCGGTGCAGAGTTTGTTGCTGCTGAACGCGACTAGCAGTGGCGACACGCTGAATGATGTGGTGAAAATGTACCGTTGCGCGGGAATGATCGGCTGCATTCCAACCAAGTTGGATGAGGCGGTAAATTATGGTGCGGTGCTGGATGTGGCAGTGCGCCACAAATTGCGGCTGCATTACATCGCCAGTGGGCAGCGCGTGCCAGAAGATTTGCATGAAATTAATTTGGATTATTTGTTGCATCGCACCTTTAAAGATATTGCGCGCAGCAATCCTTTTGAATTAGACGAGGCCGAATATCCTGCGCTAATGGCCGGTTTGGGCGCGGCTCCTACGATGCGAGGCAGCTATGCAGCGTGATTATTTTTTAAATCTAACAGCCGAGTTGAAACAGACAGCGGGGTATTTATATATGGCGACAGAAATCGTAGCGAGCGGTTTGGGGGTGGGGAAGGCCAGCGCACAGCGACCGGAGCATACATATAAGTATGTGAGGATCGCGAGCACTGCCCGACCCCGCACCAGAATCGCGGAGTAGATTTATGCCGCTATATATAGATCAAGCAGAAGGGTTGCGTCGTTTGTTGGCGCAGACTTCGGCGCGGGTGGTGACGGTGGCTGCGGCGTGTGCGGGCAGCGGGGTGACCAGCATTGTTGTCAATCTGGCGGCGGCATTGGCGGCGACGGGCAAGCGCGTGTTGATACTGGATGAAAATGTCACGCCCAATAATGTCGGCAATAGGCTGGCACTGAAGCCGCGTTACGATTTACTCAATATGGTGCGCGGCGAAAAATCTTGGCGCGAAATTATGCTGCTGCCACAACCCGGTGTGCGCGTGTTACCCGTGGCACGAGCCATTCAAGCCTTGCCCATGCTCAGCGCGGTGGAGCGTGCAATATTATTAAATTGTTTGAGCGATGCAGCGCGCGGCATGGATGTGGTGCTGGTTGATGCTGCTTCGGTGATGGGGCAGCATCCTTCGGTCAGCCTGATGCCCACGCAACCCTTGTTGCTGGTGCTGAATACAACCGCGCACGCTATTACTGAAAGCTACTCGATGATTAAGAAGATGTCAGTGCAGGATGGGCGGCGTGGATTTTTAACCGTGGTAAATAAAGCCTGTGTCGCGCAGCAGGCGCATGCAGTATTCAGCAACATGGCACGCGTGGCGCAGCGGCATTTGCAAGTGCAAGCGGATTATTTGGGGCATATTCCAATAGATGAAAAGTTGGCGCGTGCCGCACAATTATGTTGCACGGTGAGTGAAGTTGATCCGGCAGCGCAATCGGCTCCAGCCTTTACAAACATAGCGCGCAAGCTGCTGGACTATCTTGCCAGCACGACTGAGGAATCGTCTAGCCTGCCCGATGTGGTGCAACAGTTAATGCGGCAAACACGATCACTTAACAGGGTAACGGTAAATTGATAAACACTATGTATACGGCCAGCGGATTAAAAGACAAAGACCTCTGCATTAAAGAATACGCGCCATTGGTAAAGCGTATCGCGCACAATTTAATGGTGCGTTTGCCGAGCAGCGTGTCAGTGGATGATCTGATCCAAGCGGGAATGATGGGCTTATTGGATGCGGCTGGGCGCTACGATGATTTGCACGGCGCGCAGTTTGAAACCTATGCCGCGCAACGTATTCGCGGGGCGATGTTGGATGAGCTGCGCGAGGCCGATTGGGTGCCGCGCAGTCTGCGGCGCGATATGCGGCAAATTGAAACCGCGATGAATAAATTGCAGCAACGCTTGGGGCGTTTGCCAAGTGAAACAGAAGTTGCGCAGGAGCTGGGTGTGCCACTGAACGAATATCAGCAAATGCTGTATGCCATGCGCGGCGCGCAGCTCATGTATTACGAAGATTTTCATAGCCAGGGCGATGAAGATTTTTTTGAGCGATACAGCGCGGATGGCACGACTAATCCGCTGGATATTTTGCAGGATGAACGTTTTCGCGGCGCGTTGGCTAAAGCGATTTCGTCTTTGCCAGAACGCGAACGTCAGCTCATGGGGATGCATTATGAGCAGGAGATGAATCTGCGCGAAATCGGCGCAGTGCTGGGGGTGAGCGAATCGCGCGTGTGCCAATTACATAGTCAGGCGGTGGCGCGGCTACGCAGTATGTTGCGGGGTAATTAGTGGACAAGCTCAGTGTGATCGGCCTGCTGCTTGGATTAGCTGCCATCATCGCGGGCAATATGATGGAGGGCGGCGCAATCGCGCTGCTGATGCAGGGCGCTGCGTTCATAATTGTTTTTGGCGGCACGCTAGGGGCGGTGATGTTGCAAAGCCCGTGGAAAATATTTATCACGGGAATCAAAATGGGGCGATGGGTTTTTGTCACACCACACATTCCCACGCAAAAATTAATTTATCAAATTACCGCTTGGAGCAGCTTGGCGCGGAAAGAGGGGGTGCTGGCATTGCAAGGGCAGATGTTGGCGCACCCTGATCCGATGGTGAAAAAAGGCTTGCAACTTTTAATCGATGGATGCAGCGCGGAAAAAATTCGCGAAGTGTTGGAAGTGGACATCGGTGCCTATGAGAAATTTCGTTTTCAATCGGCGCGAGTGTGGGAGTCTGCGGCGGGCTATGCTCCGACAATTGGTATTTTGGGCGCGGTATTAGGGTTGGTGCAAGTCATGCAAAATTTAAGCGACCCGTCCAAACTCGGCACGGGCATTGCCGTAGCGTTCATCTCGACTATTTATGGGGTGGGCTTGGCTAACCTGATTTTTTTGCCGATCGCGAATAAATTAAAAATGCTGGTAGCACAGCAAATAACTTTGAGCGAGATATTGGTTGATGGGCTGGCAGGCATTGCGCGCGGCGAAAATCCGCGCTTGATAGAGAATAAATTGCAGGGGTATGTTATTTAAGTCACTGCCAATTTGATAATGCTAGATTGTCCCCTCACCCTCGCTACGTTCTCCCTCTCCCGGCGGGAGAGGGAAGTAAAGTCCTTCTCCCTCCGGGAGAAGGGTTGGGATGAGGGAACAAAATTGATGGTTTGGTAAATTAAAATTGGAACAGCATGGCTCGTCGCGCCGCACGTCCACAATATGAGAATCATGATCGCTGGTTAATTTCCTACGCGGACTTTATTACTTTGCTGTTCGCGCTATTTGTCGCGCTGTACGCCATTTCGCGCGTGGATGAGGGTAAGTATAAAATTTTCAGTGCGTCGGTTTTTGGCGCGTTTAACGCCGTTGGGCAAAATCAAAAAAGCATACCCAGTACCGTTGATGAAGATGAGTTGTTGCTGAAAACTTTGGTCGAGCGACGCGATGCAAAATCTATGTTGGCGCGGCAAGAAAAAATGCGAGCCATCGTGGATAACATCAATCAAGTGATGGAGCCGCTCATTAAAAAAGGGCAGGTCAATGTGTCGCAAAGCGAGCGCGGTGTGGTGGTGGAAATTAACGCTAGCGCGCTATTTAATCAAGGTGAGGCGGTGATACTTGAGCCAGCGAGTAAAATATTAGCCGATGTGGCCTGGCAGCTTGGGCAAAATGAGCAGGCTATAGAAGTGCAAGGACACACTGATAATGTGGTCATAAAAAATACACGCTATCCTTCAAATTGGGAGTTGTCTTCGGCGCGAGCCAGCAGTGTGGTGCGCTTGTTTATAGAGCAAGGCGTGGAGGCAAGTCGCCTCAGTGCGGTAGGTTCGGCCAGTAATTTCCCGATTGCATCTAATGATACTGCTGCTGGTCGGGCGAGTAATCGTAGAGTGACGGTGACAGTTTTGTCTGGTTGAGGATTTTTTGTGGCGGGTGAGTTATCGCTTTTAACACGCAGTCAGCGTGCGGCTTGCAGCAGAAAGCCGAGATTGCCCGTCTGGCCCATATAATCCATGTACATTTTGTGCCGCGTGATGCAATGCGGTGAGCGCGTTTTGGGTATGGCGCAAAGTGCTTTGGATGAGTTCGCCGTTGAGATGATTTTTTGCCCGCGCTTGTGCTGCGAGTTGTTTAATTTCACGCCATATGGGCAAGCTATCGGCGAGGTGTGTTTGCAGCCATGCCTCGATTCCGCCTAAATTTACATCCACGCCCTGTTTAGATAAATTCGCCGTGCGCTCCCCAGCCAATTTGCCCAATGTGTGCACGAGCAGAGTTTTGTTTTCGGCCAGAGTCAGCAGTCGTTCGGATTGTTTGCTGAGCAGGGCTTGTTGTTCGGTGTCCAGCAGGCTGATGAAGTTTTTCAGCGCGCTGCGCTCGGCGGCCATGCCGGAAATCAGGCCAGCCATCAATAAAGGAGGGGGCGTAAGTTGATGCATGGCGGGCTAGACCTTGTTGTTGTGCGAGATGATTAAATCTTGCACGGTCTCGATCAAGCGATCTGCCACCACACCCGAATTAACCTGAAAACGGCCTTCACTAATTGCCTGTTTTATTTCTGCCACTTTGCCGGCATCGACCACAGACGCATTTGCCATACTGGCTTCCATGTTACGAATTTGCGCGGAAGTTTGACCCAGATGCACGCTGGCACTGGCCGGGGTATTCGACGCTTTGGCTGCATTGTTGCGCGGCTGTGCTTCGGTAGCGACAGGTTGGATAGGGAGAGGCTTACTTGGTTTTTCTATTTTCATGACGATTCCTTAGTATGAATTTGCTACCTGGCTTTTTCTTTTGCTAGGTAGTCGACTTCTGTATCGGCAGCTATTTGTGAAACTTTAGGGTTAAAGCATAATTTTTTAAGGACACCGCTAAAAATCCAGATTTCATCTCAACTGCTGTGTTGTGTAAAAAATTTCTGCTTACATACAAAACGTATGCGGCGCATCGAAATTTTTTCCACGCCTTGCATTTGAGCGAACTCCGAATTTTTCAAGATGTCCTTATAAATTATGATACTGAAAAGCTATTGATCTTGCTGCGTCAGAAATCGCTCAAGGGAGGCAGGGCAAGGCGAAGCTTGGCGAGGAAGCGGAGTTGACTCAATGTCAATGAGTATTCCGAGCCGAGATTTAACGCCGCCATGCGCCCTTCAGCGGTTTAATGACGCAGTAAGATTAGCGCATGCCGGGTAACAAGCCTTTCATACTCCTCATCATTTTTGCCATGCCGCCTTTGTTTAACATTTTCATCATTTTCTGCGTTTGTTCAAATTGATTTAGCAGTTGGTTGACGTGCATAACTTGCACGCCCGCACCCAGCGCGATGCGGCGTTTGCGCGAGGCTTTAATAATCTCAGGATTCGCACGTTCGCGCGGAGTCATGGAATTAATAATGCCCTCAGTGCGGCCTATGGCGCGCTCATCCACCTTGGCACCCGCCGCTGCTTGGCTGAGTTGCGCGGGCAGTTTGTCCATCATGGCGGACATGCCGCCCATTTTTCGCATTTGCGCGATTTGTGTTTTGAAATCGTTCAGGTCAAAGCCTTTGCCACCCTGAATTTTTTTGGCGAGCTTTTCTGCGTCGGCCAAATTCACATCACGCTGCACATCTTCGATCAACGACAGCACATCGCCCATGCCCAGCACGCGCGAGGCCATGCGTTCGGGGTGAAAGGCTTGCAAGCCGTTTAATTTCTCACTCACGCCGACAAATTTAATCGGCTTGCCGGTGATGTGCCGCACCGACAACGCCGCGCCGCCCCGTGCATCGCCATCTAGCTTGGTCAGAATAATACCGGTGAGCGGTAGCGCGTCACCAAAGGCTTTAGCGGTATTGACTGCATCTTGCCCAGTCATGGCATCCACCACAAACAAGGTTTCTATGGGCTTGAGCGCTACGTGCAGTTCACGAATTTCGTCCATCATCGCCGCATCAATCGCCAGCCGACCAGCGGTATCTACCAGCAGCACATCGTGGTGGTGACGGCGCGCAAAATCGAGCGCGGCCAGCGCAATATCACGCGGCTTTTGGCTGATGTCGGATGGGAAAAAATCGGTGTCAACCTGCTGTGCGAGCAAGCGCAATTGCTCAATCGCGGCGGGACGATAAATATCGCAACTGACCAGCAATACTTTTTTCTTGGATTGTTCGCGCAGTAATTTTGCCAGCTTGCCGCTGGTGGTGGTTTTACCCGCACCTTGCAAACCCGCCATTAAAATCACGGCGGGTGGTACAGCGGCTAAATTCAAAGAGTCGTTATGCTCGCCCATCAAGCGCGTCAGCTCGCGATGCACAATACCGACCAAGGCCTGGCCGGGTGTGAGGCTGCCCATCACTTCTTGCCCTAACGCCGCTTGCTTGATCTGAGCAGTAAATTCTTTTACCACGGGCAAGGCCACGTCCGCTTCCAGCAAAGCCAGCCGCACTTCGCGCAAGGTGTCTTGAATATTGCTTTCAGTCAGGCGCGCTTGTCCGCGCAGATTTTTAATGACGCCGGAGAGGCGGTGGGTGAGGTTGTCCAACATCGCTGTATTTTCCTTTTGTTTGTTGCGGATTATCTCAGACCCCGTCATTCCCGCCTGCGCGGGAGCGACGATTGCTAAATTTCAGGAGCATCCTAAAAATTGCTCATGGCAGATAGTGTAGAATCTGCGAAGTCTAAACACCCGCGCTAAAAATGTCGAATTCCGTTTTATACAGTCTGGTTTTTCTCGCCTATGTGGGGCTGGCGATTTATTTTTGGCGCGTGCAAATCACCGGCGGAAGTGATGCCTTAAATCGTGGTGTGGTGGGGCATTGGGTTATCTTGCCGCTCACTTTGCACGCTTATTTATTGTATGGAAATTTGCTGGGCGGAGGCGGGCTTAATTTAGGGTTGATTTACGCGCTTTCTTCTATTTTATGGCTGACCATGTTGGTGTATTGGGTGGCGCGACTTTTTTATCCGATCACCAGTTTGCAAACTTTGGTGCTGCCACTAGCCGCGCTGGGTGCATTACTCCCCGCGCTGTTCCCCGCTACCGCTACGCCGCCCGCCAACCCAATCTCGCTGGCATTACAAGCACACGTTTTGGCGGCCATGTTCGCCTATTCGCTGTTGACCATTGCCGCATTACACGCGGGCTTGATGTCCTTAGTCGAGAAACATTTACACCACGCCACCTTGCCGCGCATGTTGCGGGGGCTGCCACCGTTGCTAACGATGGAGATTTTGTTATTTCGCATTCTATGGGCGGGATTTATTTTATTAACGCTCACACTCATCTCCGGCATGGTGTTTTCTGAGCAGCTATTCGGCCAGCCGTGGAAGCTTAATCACAAAACATTCTTTGGCTTTATATCTTGGGGCGTGTTTGCGGTGTTGCTGCTTGGCCATCATTTTCGCGGCTGGCGCGGACGCACCGCCGTACACTGGACCATGAGCGGTTTCGTGTTTTTAATCTTGGCTTATTTGGGCAGCAAGTTTGTGGTGGAGGTTTTGTTGGGGCGGTAGGCGGGAAAAGCGTGTAGGGCGCACTCGCTTGCAGTGCGCCGTATGTTGTGTCCCCGATTGTTAAAAAGTAAGTGCCGCCTTGATGCCAAGCGCGCCAATATTCCATTTAATGATCACCCC
>Ga0209824_10002225_pt1 | contig 10186 bp, 12 predicted proteins | sample VDWuncwatermetaG_FD_184124 | JGI IMG/M metagenome (GOLD analysis project Ga0209824, IMG submission 184124) | Wastewater microbial communities from Netherlands to study Microbial Dark Matter (Phase II) - VDW unchlorinated drinking water (SPAdes)... ...
GGACAGTACCTGTTTCAGCAAGCTGGACCTCTTTATCGAAATTCTCAATCCGCTGCCGAATAATCTGACTGATTTCATCCGCTCGTATCTGCATTAACGTAATCCTCCCATCAAGGTCTCATTCAAAACTGTTAGCCAACCACTGATCGATCCATCGTAGGTCTTACCTAACGCAGTGACTTTTACCCCGCCAATCAATCCGGGAATCGTCTCGTAAGTTGCCTCAACCTTGGATCCTAAAATATCTCTCATTTTCAATTCTAATTTTTCCATGGTTGGCTTGGCCAACTTGCGACCCGATTCGATCTTTACCGGAATGATACCAGTGGATTGTAGGCTCAATTCATGGGCGCGATTTAAAATCGATTTAAGATAATTTAGCCGCTTCACATCACCCAGCATCAACATGATTCGTCGACTAAAGTCACTGACTCCAGCCTTCTTCAAAATATCCTTTAAAACTTCCATCCGCTCGGTCGCTGAAAAAAGGTCCGAACAGAGCACTCTTTCAAGCTCTGAATTGGATGAAATTGCCTGTGAAAGCTCGCCGAGCTCTAAAGACACCTTATCAAAGGCCTTCGACTCAGTGGCGTAGGCAAAAATCGCGCGAGCATAACGATCCACCAAAGAGGCATTAGCGTGCATGGCTGAGGCCGCCTTCCGATTTTTCAATGAATTGCTGAACTAGTGATTCTTGATCCACGTCCGTCACATGCTCGATAAGATACGTTTTTGCCAATTCAATACTCTTCTGCGCCAATTCCTGTTGAAGCCTGACCTTAGCAGATTGCGCTTCAGATTCTCCCGTGAGCCGAGCGTCCTTGGCAATCCGAGTGGATTCCTGGGCTGCGGCTGCCAGAGCCGCGACTTCAAATTTCTTAACATTCATCTCGGCATCTTGCTTGGATTGGGCTAAATCCTGGGACAGCGAATTCCATCGAGTCTGCCATTCCTTAAAGAATTTCCCCGCTTCGTTGGATAACGCGGCGGCATCATCAATGGCCTTCTTAATTCCATCGCTCCTAGATTCCACATACTGACAGAAGGGCTTTCTGCCGAAAACGATCAGAGTCAAAGCGACGAGAGAGAAGTTCACAATGGGGGCGATGAGTTCAGTATTCATGTTTGAACCGCAGATTCACGAGCTCGAGGCACAACGGGGTCTCCGCCAGCTTTTCCGAGCTTCACTTTATGGCCCACTAACTTTGAAACCAGCTCGCTAGAGAATTCGCCAACCATTGGGCTAAGCTCAATTCTAGCCTTATCCAACGCACCTTCATTTTCGGTGCGAATTTGATTTAATTCTTTCGCCGCCTGATCCCGCGCAGTGACCAAAACAGCCTTCTGTTTATCGGCAACCAAACGTTTCTGACCGTCGACCCAAGCATTGATTTCTCTTCGGCCTTCTAACATCTTCGATTCATAATTCTGCCGATACTCTTCGCCTTTTAACTTTTGCTCGTGCGCCTGGTCCTTCAACCCATCCGTTTTAGCTTCTCGAGCTTGAACAAGATTCAAGTAGGGCTTAAAAACAAACATTCGCAGAGCGACGTAAGTTAATAGAAATATCCCCATTTGGACCCACATGAGGAATTTATAATCAGGAAGAATTGATGCTTCGTGTTCCATGTCTAAGACGTAGTTCTCACCAAAAGTTAGCAAGGGTTAACATGGGGGACGAAATACTGTCAAGAAATGGCCCCATAATGAATTTCGAAAAGGCTCGATCTGAGATACCTGGCTACTTTCCGGCCGGAAAGGGGATGGGCACCTTTTAGGAGATCATGCGGGTGTTACCATCAAAGACGGCGCCTTCTTCAATTTGAAGGACGGCGGATTGGATTGTACCTCGAACAATCGCTGGAGAATGAAGCTCAACACGGCGCGTTGCAAGGATTTCTCCTTCAAATCGGCCAGAAATGACCACAATATCGGCCTCAATGCGGCCGGTTACCGTCGCTCCGTCCCCAATCACAAAAATATCGGGAGTAAAAACCTCTCCCTTAAAATCACCGTCGACTCGGCCAGTGCCTTCAAACTCTAGGCGCCCTTCAAGGCGACAACCTTTTTGAATCAAAACATTGATTTCATGACTGACCGAAGGAAGATCAAATGGGTCAGAGCGTCGAAGGAACATCTTGGCCAAGACCTTTCAGTTTATCTACTAACTGCATAAGCACTTCTTTACTGGAATAGTTAAACTGAATAAACCCCATTTTCTCATTTCCCACTAAACGCACTGGAACACTGAATTGACGCGTGAAGTCGTTAATGAGCGATTTGAGGTTAGCGTCCATTTCACGTGGCGCTTGAATTCCAGCCTCACCCTTAGCCTTGGATTTAATGAGATCATTCACAAGACGCTCTGTCTCACGGACTGAGAGCTTTCTTTTAATGATTTCTTCTCGAACCGACAACTGATCTTCGGAAGATTCTAAAGCCAATAGGGATCTCGCGTGGCCCATCGTCAGCTTATTCGTTGTTATGTCTTCCCGAATAACGGCTGGAAGCTTAAGAAGCCGCATCGTATTAGAAACAGTGACTCGATTTTTTCCAACTCGAGCCGCAACTTCTTCTTGGGATAGTTGAAATTCATCAACTAGTTGCTGATAGGCGATCGCTTCTTCAATACAGTTTAGATCCTGTCGTTGAATATTTTCGATCAGCGCCAATTCTAAAGAAGCCCCGTCATCAGCCTCTCGAATCACAACCGGCACTTGTTTTAGGCCGGCCTTTTGTGCGGCGCGCCATCGACGCTCTCCGGCAATTAATTCAAAATTTCCGCCACGGTGCCGCACGAGAAGCGGCTGAATCACACCATGGATCTTAATGGACTCAATGAGCTCATCCAGCGCTTCTCTGCCAAAAATTTTCCGAGGCTGGTAGGTATTAGGGATGATCTTTTCAATGTCCACATTAAAGAATTCTTTCTTCACAGAAGGCGGCTGCCCACTCTGCGTCTCCGCGTCAGGAATTAATGACGCAAGCCCACGGCCCAACACCTTTTTTTTATCAGACTCCATGATACCCATTTTAGTTCCCCCGTTCGAAATCTACGTTGGCTGAAGATTCAGCTTCCGGCACATTTTCTAAAACAAAATTTTCCATGGGGACATCGTCACCTTGGGGAACTTCCGCCTCGTCCTTCTGAGGTAGCTCTAAGCGATTGATGACTTCTTGCGCTAATGCCAAATAACTCTGAGAACCCGACGAACTAATATCATACAGAAGCGCCGGCTTACCATGACTTGGGCTTTCACTCAGCTTCACATTTCTTGGGATTACAGTCTCAAAAACCTTGCCTTTAAAATGGTTTTTCACTTCGACACATACCTGCCTCGAAAGATTATTTCTCGAATCAAACATGGTCAATAAGATGCCCAACTGAGCCAAATCTCGATTGATGCCCTTTCGAACCAAATCTGCCGTATGGAGAAACTGACCAAGCCCTTCCATGGCATAGTACTCACACTGCAGTGGGATCAAATAATAATTTGCAGCTGCCAAAGCATTGATCGTCAAAAGTCCCAATGAGGGGGGGCAATCAATGATGACATAATCAAAGGCCAACCCACCAAAGCCATCAAAATCACTGAGCGCGGTCTTCAGCCTTAATTCTCGAGCCAAGGCCTGAACCAATTCAATTTCGGCACCACTTAAATTACTATCGCTTGGGCAAACTTTAAGAAATTTGAGGTCCGTGGGGTAGAGAGCCTCGCGCATCGGCAAACCATCAATCAACACATGGTACAGGTTCTTATCGCTATATAGAGCGCGATCAAGTCCCACACCACTCGTAGCGTTGCCCTGAGGATCCATATCAAGCAGTAACACCTTTCGTTCGGTGGCTGCTAAGGATGCTGCTAAATTAACGGCTGTTGTCGTCTTGCCAACACCGCCTTTTTGATTCGAAATTGCTATAATTTTTGTCATGGCTTTATCTTTTGGTAAGTACAGTATTTTTATCATATTTTGAGGCGTACCTCAAAATTTATTTACAGTGTTCCACGTGAAACTTTCTCAAAAAGAACGCACTTCCTAGAACCAAAGCCAGCGGGGAGCTCGTAGGTTTTATCGTCGATACAATGGAACCCGTTCACAGGCAGCACCGCTCCCTCACCGCCCACATTCACGACAATGACCGATCCGATCGAGACCATTTCGAACATAAAGCTAAGAAGCTCCGGCGGAGGCATTACCGCACGCGCCATTACCAACACTGGCTGTGGAATTTTTTTAATTTCGGGTTTTAAACTCACCCAACTAAGATTCAACAGAGTCTTAACCTCACCTAGGAATGAAAGCTTCTTGGTCGAGCGTTCCACGAGCTCAATTTCAACGCCAGGATTACGAATTGCAAACACCAACCCAGGAAAACCGGCCCCAGAACCAAAATCCTTAACCTTTCGACCTTTCCTATGCGCCTTAGCGATATCAGATATCAGGATACTATCGGCAAAATGGCTCGCATGCGCGACATCAAACGATTTTCTGGATATTAGATTAAACTTAGCGTTCCACTCCTTTAAGACTTCATGGAATTTGTCGTATAGATCAAGCTCCTCCGAGCTAAAGTCTAGATGAATGAGGTTATTTTTAAGGTTGAGTTGGAATGGTGTCATAGCGATGCGCTTTCAATCTACCAAGCAGCGCGGATAAGGCCGCGGGAGTTATGCCAGAAACACGAGACGCCTCACCCAAAGTCTTTGGGCGTATCGCACTTAATTTCTGTTTGATTTCATTTGAGACCCCTGGCACCGGAAAAAAATCAAAGTTGATGGGGATGGGGACTGACTCCAGCTTCGATAGCCTCTGAATCTCGTCTTCTTGAATCGATATATAGCCAGCGTACTTCAGATTGAGCTCCACGGACTCCAAAATTGTTCCACGTGGAACATTCGGTGCGCAGGGTCCAAAATCACTCAAATCAAAGATATCCGAAAGGCTAATTTCAGGTCTTTTCAGCAGTTGCGCCAGTTTCTGCGGGGACCCAAGTGGGGATGATCCCAATTTCTCTAATTTTTCATCAATTTCGGGACTTGGCTTTAGGGTCGTCTTCTCCAAGAAAGCTTTTAATTCGTCTTTGATGGCGTTGCGCTTCATAAACATCTCAAAGCGCTCGTTAGTGACTAGACCAATTCGACGGCCAATAGGGGTGAGCCTAGTATCCGCGTTATCTTCCCGAAGAGAGAGCCGATATTCAGCCCGTGACGTGAACATTCGATAGGGTTCATTCACCCCGAGCTGAGTCAAATCATCCACCATCACGCCAATATAGGACTCAGACCGCTGCAACACTAGTTGTGCTTTCCCTTGAGCCTTCAGGGCGGCGTTAATCCCTGCCAATAATCCCTGAGCCGCAGCTTCCTCGTAGCCAGAAGTGCCATTCACTTGCCCAGCCATATACAGTCCTGGAAAGCTTTTCAGTTCGAGCGTACGGTCCAGTTGAGTCGGGTCAATGCAATCATATTCGACCGCATACCCAAACCGAGCAATCCTGACATTCTGGCAACCCGGAATTGTTTTCAAAAACCTCTCCTGAACGTCTTCAGGAAGGCTCGTCGAGACTCCGTTTGGATAAATCCAATCAGATTCCAGAGATTCAGGCTCAAAGAATAACTGGTGCCGCTCGCGAGAAGGAAATTTAGTCACTTTATCTTCTATCGACGGGCAATATCGGGGACCGATCCCCTGAATCTGCCCACTGAAGAGGGGAGAGAGCCCAAGATTATCCCGAATACACCGATGGGTCTCGGCATTCGTGAACGTCAGATAGCATGGCTGCTGGGGAAGGGCTAAAGAAGTCTCTAAGAAGCTGAATAACGATGGTTTGCTATCTCCCGGCTGAATCTCCATCGCGGAAAAATCGATGGAATCTCGAAAGAGCCTCGCTGGCGTCCCCGTCTTAAGTCGAAGAAGCTTCAAGCCTAATTGCCGCAAATGATCGGATAACCCTTGAGATGACCCCTCACCAAAGCGCCCACCTGGCTTTGTGGTCGATCCGCAATGCATGACGGCCTTCATGAACGTGCCCGAAGTGATGATGCATCCGGAACTTAAAAAGTCTTCCATTACCCCTGAGCGAAGAAGAACCCGAACTCCAACAACTCTGCCCCCTTGGAGCAGAAGATCTTTTACCTCGCCTTCAATCACCTTAAGGTTTGATTGCTCGGCGACCACTCTCTGCATCCGCCTCGCATACTGAATCTTATCGGATTGACATCGAGTCGATTGGACAGCGCTACCCTTTCGAGTATTAAGACGCCGGAATTGAATCGCCGTTAAGTCGGCATTAATTCCCATCTCTCCGCCTAAGGCATCGATCTCTTTAACGAGCTGTCCCTTACCCACTCCACCCACCGATGGGTTACAGGACATTTCAGCAATCTTGAGCCTATCCAAGGTGAGAAGGACTGTAGGCACTCCCATCCGAGCAGACGCCAAGGCAGCTTCAACGCCCGCATGACCGCCCCCAACGACGATGACTTGATCTTCAAATTGTTCCACGTGAAACATTTTCATTTCCCTATACAGAATTCATTAAAAACCCGGTCTAAGACATCCTCTACGAAAACACCGCCCACCATACACTCAAGCTCGGTCATCAGGCGACGATTCAGCTCAGAAAGAATTTCGGGTGGGCAATCCAGCCATAAACTCGACTCTAATTCACGAGCAATGGCTTCAGCTCTCATCAATCCACCATATTCTTGGTGTGTTGGCAGTGGAGTGCTCTGAGTACTCATCGATTTCTTGAATTGATCCCGAATACTCAACCATAAATCATTAAAACCATCCCCTGTGCTCGCTGATACCTCGACTGTTTGAAAGGCAAATGACCCGTCAGCCTTAAACTCCGCGGAGTCTCGCTTATTCCAAACGATCAATTTCGGACAATCTGTCAAATCTGCCAGATTAATTCTGTCTTCTTCAGAAACACCCACCGACCCGTCAATCACGTAAAGGATAAGTTGGGCCGACTTAATATAGCTCCCTCCTAATTCAATCCCTTGAACTTCAATTTCATTAAGGGCTGTACGGATTCCGGCAGTATCCACGATGCGACATTTCCGACCATCAACTTCGATCAATTCTTCAATCACGTCCCGAGTGGTTCCCGGCTCCGAATGGACAATCGCTCGGTAGCGGGAGAGCAAAAGATTAAAAAGCGAAGACTTTCCAGCATTAGGCAAGCCTGCAAGGACAATCCTAGGGATGTTTTCGACGTACCTGAATGACTCGTAACGATGAGTAGCCAATGAACACTCATGAATAACCCGCGATAGCGGAGCCTTCACTTGAGTAAGCACCTCGGAGTACTCCTCAGAAAAATCAACTGCCGTGTCCAGGACCGCCTGGATCTGAATCACCAACGATCTCAGCAGTGATAGCCTCTGATGGAAGGCCCCGTCCTTACGCTGGTAGATTGCATGCAGATCCACAGGTTGCTGAGAGGCAAAAACATCAGCTAAATTTTCTAGGTCCTCAATAGCCATTTTTTGATTCAGAAACGCCCGATACGAAAACTCTCCACGTTCAGCCGGCCGCGCTCCACATAAAACCAACTGCGCTTCGATTTGAGTCACGATGACTTCCGATCCATGGCATTGGATCTCGATAACATCTTCGCCAGTAAAAGATTTCGGAGTTTCGAAACTAAGGACTAGGACTTCATCAATGAAAACTCCATCCACACCCACAATCCGCCCCAAAGCCATTCCGCGGACTCGTTCCACTTTTTTCCCATCCACTGGAGAGAATATTTTTTTAAAAATAGGGAATGCCAAGCTACCAGACACTCTAAGGATCGCAACCGCCGAGGGCAGGGTGCCGGAGCACCTGGCAAAGATCGTATGAGAGAGATCAAGATTCTTTCGCATTAACTAAGTTTCTTTCGAAACTTGAGCTGCGATGATCGGAGTTGTTTTATCTTTGCTTTGTTGAATTGAGTACTGCTGAATAATCCCTAAAAGCGTACTAAGGAAGATATATAGCGTCAGACCTGAGGGTAAATTCAACATAATGAATGTGAAGACCACGGGCATCAAATACATCATCTTCTGCTGCATGGGATCGGCCATAGTTTGAGGCGTGAGTTTGGTTTGCACCAACATGGCAAGACCCATTAGCACTGGATAAACGTAGTATGGGTCCTTACTCGATAAATCCTGAATCCATCCAAAAAAAGGTGCATGGTAGAGCTCGATCGAATTTCCTAGTACCGCATAGAGCGCAATAAAAACCGGCAACTGGACCAACATAGGAAGACAACCGCCCATTGGATTGACTTTATGGGTCTTAAATAGCGCCATCTGCTCTTGGTTCATCTTGGTCATATCATCTTTGTACTTCAACTTAAGCGCAGCGATCTGAGGTTGCAGTTTCTGCATCGCCTTCATGGACCGATAACTTTTTGCAGATAACGGATAAAAAATAAGTCGAACGACAATGGTCAGCAGAATAATGCTCAGACCATAATTATGAAAGAACCGGTAGAAAAATTGGAGTAGCTCCAATAGTGGGTACGCAAAAACCGAGAACATTCCGTAATCGATCAAACTTTTAAGACCAGGGACTTTGGCCAATTCGGTATAATCTTTGCCACCCAAGTAATACTGAAATTTTAATTCAATCAGTTGCCCAGCTTCTTTGCTCGACAACGGGAACTTAAAATAAACCCCCGAAAAACCGTGTTTTTTGACAAAAACAATATCCGGATTAAGCTCCGAGTCATTGACGACAGCTGTGGTAAAATACCGGTTTCCAAAAGCAATCCACCTACTATTAGCGCCCTGCATCAATTGATCTTCAATGTCTAGACCATCCATGGTCTTTCGCGTCACTTTATCATTTTGATATGCGACGACTTCCCAGGAGTCGATCGGCGTATTTGCATCATACTTTGGCTCAGTCGATCCCACGGGAATAAGAACAGCACCCCAATCACCCGCTTCGGGAAGTCTGAGTGTTATCGTTGCGTTCATCCACGGACTTGCGTCCATGAGTTCATAGTTTTTTTGTATTTGAATGGCACCTTCTGAAGCCTTAAATTGGGCCGAATTTGCTCCCATTTCCGTCACGGAATAATCTGACCAAGAAAGTTTTTCCAACCGCTTATCCGTAAAGAGAGTTGCTAAATTAAAATGGCTTTTTGCTGGATCCAGAATGGGAACAAACGCCGCATCTTTCTTTAGCGATTCGCGATGACTCTTCGCTCGAACATCAGCAAGCTTTCCTCCCTGCGCGGAAAAAATAGAAACTAACGATTTTGTTTCAAGAGTTTTTGGCAGAAGAGTCAAACCAGAAAACGCTCCAAAAACTTCGCTCTTTTGTGGGCCACCCGCGCTGATAGTTGGAGTCGTCTGAGGCGATTCTGCCGACGATTGAGTCGTTGCCACTTTTCCGGTAGAGGGATCCATCGAAGGCGGAGGTGGAGCAAACCATTCGATATAAACAAACCAAATTCCGATACAAAGAACGACCGCTAACCAAGTCCGACTATTCATCTATTTCTCCCCTCAGGAACTGGATCTAAACCAAATTTTCCACCAGGCCGGCAACTCAATAATCGCCGAACACATAAAGATAAACCCGTTACCCAACCTCGATTTTGTATCGCCTGAGAACAATAAGTGCTGCAGGATGGTTCAAGACGACAGACGCCTTCAATGCCCGTCACTAAGTGGACCAATCTAGACATTCCAAATAAAAATACCCTGATCATTTTAGTTTTTTCCCGCCTGCATCATTTCGGATTCAACTAAGCCAGGCGTTATTTCTCTCCAAACATCTCGCAATGCCACTCGCCCAATCACATGAATATCTCGTGTTACCCAGGCCGAGTGATTGGATCTAAACACTTCACGTAACAGACGCTTTACTCTGTTTCTCGCGACAGAACTTTTCAATGTTTTTTTTGAGATTGATATTCCAAGTCTACCTCGCCCTTCAGGGTTTAAAATCCACGTAAAATGGCGTGTTTGTTTGCGGACGAATCGCGCAAAACGAAAATCAGACGACTTTAAAAGCCGCGATGCCTTGGGGTAACCGGCAGTCACCAAATCTACTTACTACTAAGTTTGACGGTGAGCCTTTTGCGACCCTTACGACGACGGCGTTCAAGAACCTGCTGGCCCTTTTTCGTACTTTTGCGCTTCAAATATCCATGCGCCCGCCTTCGCTTAAC
>Ga0209824_10002226_pt1 | contig 10186 bp, 10 predicted proteins | sample VDWuncwatermetaG_FD_184124 | JGI IMG/M metagenome (GOLD analysis project Ga0209824, IMG submission 184124) | Wastewater microbial communities from Netherlands to study Microbial Dark Matter (Phase II) - VDW unchlorinated drinking water (SPAdes)... ...
TTGGAAAGCCCCGACTTTGATTCTGCACGGGGGCAATGACCAGCTGGTTCCTACAAATCAGGCATATCTCCTGCGCGATCGTCTTGACGCCTTGGAAAAACCCTATCACTTCGCCATCTTCCCCGACGCCGGCCACCGTCTCCCCCTGGACGGTGTTCATCATGAGGTCCTCTCTTTTCTGACCCAGAATGTAGGCTCGGCCTGCGGGAGATAATAAAAAGATCTGGCCTATAGAGGCTACGGATACATTGTAGCACTGCTCTTAGAAGCGGAAGATAACCCTGCCTCGCCTCTCGTTGAAGGCCACTTCTTCAAACCGACTGAAAACCGTCTGTCTGCCCAAAAGGTTAAAGCCGATCCGTAGTTCATTGGAGAAAGCCACGCGGGCGCGAAACTTAAGGGCTTAGGGGAATGTTAGAGCACGCACTCCAGCTCTTCGCGAGTGGGGATAGGAGAAGCAAAAGGAGTACTATCAGGGTACATTGTCCTCGCCTTCTGGATCAGTCTGGCAACCTCTTTTCGCTTCCCGACACCAATGAGTTCCCCTCCCACCAGAACGACCCACTTCCCTCCATGTTCCCCGACCAAGCGGGCAAAGTGCCTCTGAAAGTACCTGTCGTTCAGATCACGAGAAGTCTTGAGCCTGTCTTTGGCCATTGATCCACTATTTAGCACACTTCCTCTAAGCAGAGAAGACCAGCAGGTCAAAATGATCTGCACTTGTTGGGAGATCCACCCCGAAGTGCTGTCCGGCCATCGCTTGCCCTCGGACAGTGTCAAAGAAGAGGTCCTCTTCTTTCTGACCCAACACGTAGGCTCGGCTTGTGAGAGAAGCTGAGCGGAGTCGCCCTTGTGACCTACTTACGGAATCAGGCTATTGGCGCAGTTAGCTCCGATGAGAAAGACCATGATCTATCTGGAGGACGAACAGTTCCTTTTATTAAAAAGGGCGGCAGTCTCTTCAAAAAGGAAGATGTCTGAGATCATCCGGGAAGCACTATCTAGCCATCTGAGGGGAAAAAAGAAAAAGCTCGATTACTTTTCCTTTGTGGGCACAGGCAACGGTCCAAGAAAAGGGAAAACGTCGGAGCAGGCCGAAGACATCCTAAGGGAGGCCTTAAAATCATCTTTGTAGACACCGGGGCCTTATATGCCCTGATAGACAAGAATGATATCAACCATCCCGGCGCTAAGGAATTTTATGGCCAGGCAGCTGGAAAAGAGACCTTGACCATTTCATTGCCCATCCTGACAGAAGCATGGCTCCTCATTGAAGCCCGCCTTGGATCTTATCTTGCCAATACGTTCTGGAAGTCGGCGCTAGAGGGAATCTTCGAATTCCTTGAGCTTGAGCTGGACGATTTGAGAAAAGCCCTTCAGATTGAGAATAAATACCCCAAGGCAAGATTTGGCATCGTCGATTCCACCTGCTTTGTTCTTTGTGAAAAATATAAGATCCGCAAGGTTTTTACTTACGATAGAAGAGATTTCAGCATCTACCGGCCAAGTTTTACAGAGTCTTTGGAATTGCTTCCGCCTTAAACTGGGCTTCAATGTAATGACACCAACAAGCGGACCTCCCATCGGTTCGGCCTGCCGGGTTAACGGTCCTTGATCTCTTGAAGGAGCTGTTGCCCTTCTCTCTTGTTGACCGGATCGTCGGAAAACTGAACAGGAAACTCCTGGACCGTTTTCAGGAAACTGCGGGCAAGCTGGTAATTGCCCATGGCCACATACGTCCTGGCCAACTCTAAATGGTGCGAGATAACGGTAGGGTTGAGTGAAACCGATTTTTTAAGATATTCAACCGACTTTTCCAGGCTCCCCTTGGGAATCGAACGCCACAAGACAGCGACGCTTAAAAGGCGGTTCACCTGCCCGATCTCCGCCATCTTTCTGTGCCAAACTCCGTAGACATGGTAGGCGTAACCGTTTTGGGGGTCGAGGGCGATGGCCTTTTCCACCTCAGTGCGAATCTCTTTGGCAAGATCAACCTGTTTGGAAATAGAGGATTGCATAGCGATCTTTCCCAGGGAGGCGGCGACTTGAAAGTGGCCCCATGTTCCGTTAGGATCGGCCTTGACCGCCTTGCGCGCGTACTCCTCGGCTATGGAATACTGCTTAAGCTTTTTCTCCTGCCAATCAGATCCCGTCTCAGGAATGATGTCACCGAAATCGATATAGACGCGGGACAGCTTGGAAAGGGCTTCGTGGTTTTGAGGATCAAGCTGCAGGACCCGGAGGAGCTCGTTTAGGGCTTCTTTCTGTTTGAACCCGGCATAAAGGGCATCCGCTTTTTGCAGCAGTTGCGAGATCTCCGAGCCGTCGTTTTTGCAACGCGGGCAGCCGACCCTTCCCCCGTCAAGCTGAGAGGTATCAGCCGAATTCGCCATCGGATCAGCCAGGCCATACCGCTGAGACAAAAGTAGGAGGGAAATAAAAGCGAAGACGAAGAAAGGCAAAAACCGGACAGAAAAGAGATGTCGAGAAGCCCCCGGCCGGGTTGTAAATCTCAATAGAGTAAGAATTTTTTCGGTCCCTTTGAAATACTTTAGATTGAAGTATTTCTTATATAAACAAATCGCTATAAAGTCAAAGGGGAAAGTATTTAGGATGGCCTGAAGAGGATCCCTGACAGCAAGAAAAATATGAGCAAAAGCGGGGCCTTACTTGACCGGCATTGCCTTCCCGTTTTCATCTATCGCCACATAAACAACCTCCGCTTCGGTCACGCTGGCACGCCGCCCCGGTTCGCTGAAACGTTCGGCCTCAACCTCGACCCGGACCGTAAGAGAAGTCTTCCCCACGCGCACCACATCGGCATAAAAACTCACCACGTCACCGACATAGACCGGCGCGATAAACTCAACCTCGTGCATGGCTTTGGTAACAAAATCCCTTGGGGCATGTTGCCGGGCGGCAACCGCTCCGGCCAAGTCTATGTGGCTCAAGATCACTCCCCCAAAAATGGTTCCCCGGGCATTTGTATCTCGAGGGAGCATCGTCACCCTGAGCGTCGGTTCTCTAACTGCCATAAACCAGTCCCTCTTTTTGCCCCGGCTCCTCCACCCGAAACAACAAAACGAGCCCTGCAAGGAAAAGCAGTCCGACTGAAAACATCGCCACTCTCTGACTCCCGGTTAGAAGCGAGATCAGGCCGAAAAGAAGAGGTCCGAAGGCTGACGATAGCTTGCCGCTGATCCCGTAGAAACCGAAGATCTCCGCCTGCTGTTCGCGCTCGATCATGAGCGTGATCATGGAGCGGCTAACGGCCTGCACTGAAGCCAGGCAGAGGGCGCCCGCCCCCGCCACAAACCAGAAGATCGTTTTGCTGTGAGTCAAAGCGGCGCCTGACCCAACCATGCTCCAAAGTACCAGGATAAGGATCAGTGTGCGGCGCGGACCGATCTTGTCGCTCAACAGACCAAAACCAATTGCCCCGCCAACCCCTATGGTTTGCAACACCAGATAGAGATAAACCAATTCGGCCATGGTGAAACCGAGTGTATCCTGGGCATAGATACTGGTGTAATAGACAATCGTTGAAACTCCCTCCATATAGACAAAATAGGCAAGCAAAAAACGGGCAGGCTGACGGTATTGATCCAGGTGGGCCAAAGTACTTTTTACCTGCTTAAGCCCGGCTGAAAGAAAGGCACCCCGATGATGCCCGCTCTTTTTCGCCTGGACCGAGGGCAGGAAGAAAAAAGCCGGCAAAGAGAAAAAAAGGTAAAAAAGCGCGGTGAGGACAAAAACAGAGCGGGCCCTTTCCAGCTCTCCGTCCTGCAGCAGGGGAATCGAGAGCAGCATCACGGCTATGCCCCCCAGATAGGCCGACGCCCACCCGTAGCCGCTCAGACGCCCCACCTCTTGCGGCGAAGCCAGGTCAGGCAAAAAGGCATTATAGAAAACTTGTCCGGTCTGATAGACGATGTTCGCGGCGATAAATATCGCCATGCCCCAAAAGACCATACCCGAGCCCACCCAGGCAAGCTGGGACGTTAAAACGATACAGAGAAGGCCTGAAGTTACCAGAAGGCTTTTTTTTCTGCCCGAAAGGTCAGCCACGGCGCCCAGGACCGGCGACAGGAAGGCGACAACGACAAGGGATAACGAGCCGTTGATGCCCCACAGCAGATCTCCGAGATTCCCCAATCCCGCACAGACAACGTTCTTGAAATAGACAGGGTAAACGAAGGTAACGATCATCACGGAGAAGGAATTATTGGCGAAGTCGTAGAGCAGCCAGGAGAGTCGGTCGAGTTTAGCCGGCGTCACGACGGTTCCGATGAGAGGGGCTAGAGGGTGGTGAGCCAGCCTGCGTACTTCTTATCTTTGCCTTTGATGATGCTAAAAAAAGTTTGCTGCAACTCCTGCGTGACGGGACCCGGGCGACCGCCGCCGATTTCCCGGTTATCCACCTCACGGATCGGCGTTACCTCGGCGGCCGTGCCGGTAAAGAAGGCCTCATCCGCCGTATAGAGCTCGTCCCGGGTAAAACGCTCCTCCTGAACCGCGTAACCTTTGTCCCGCGCGATCGTCAGCACCGACTCTCGCGTGATGCCCGGCAAGATGGAGGTAAAGGGGGTGGTTTTCACTCGCCGGTCTCTCACAATAAAAATATTCTCCCCGCTGGCCTCCGCCACATAACCCTCGGTATCCAGCATGATCGCCTCATCGTATCCCGCCTTTTTAACCTCGTTCTTAGCCAAAACGGAGTTAATGTAATTTCCCGAAACCTTGCTTTTCGTCATCATCACATTGACGTGATGGCGCGTATAGGAGGAGACCTTGGCCCGGATGCCGTTCTTGATTCCCTCCTCTCCGAGGTAGGCGCCCCAAGACCAGGCGGCGATCATCACGTGAATAGGGTTATCGGGCGCATAGAGACCCATGTCTCCCAAACCTAAAAACGCCAGCGGCCGGATATAACACTCCTTGAGATCGTTGGCCTTGACGGTATCCAGGATCGCCTGCTTGATTTTCTCCGCCGCATAGGGAAGGGGAAAACCCAGGATCTGACCCGAATCGAAGAACCTCCGGATATGCTCATCCAGACGAAAGACCGCAGAGCGGCCGTCTTCCAGCGCGTAGCAGCGGATGCCTTCAAAGTATCCCGTGCCATAGTGGAGGGCATGGGTCAGGACATGGACCTTGGCCTCTTCCCAAGGAACCATCTCTCCATCAAGCCAAATTTTTTTGCTCTTCAATGACATGAATGATCCTCGGACTTAAAATCCCTGCTCCTTTTCGACCCGCGGTATTATTCTATTTCTCTCTAGATTTCCTATCAAGAACCAACCCCTCAGACAAGACTCCATGGAAGATAAAAAAAGGCCACCACGTAGACGTGGTGGCCCCAAAAAGATCTCCTCCAGGCCTATAGTCCCTTTTTCAAGCCGGGGGCGGGCTTGAATCCCACAGTCCTACTCGCCTTAATCGAAATCTCAGCTCCTGTTTGAGGGTTTCTCCCTTTTCTCGCCTTGCGTGAGCGTACCGTAAAGGTACCGAACCCCGGCACCTGAAACCGTTTGTCTTTTTTGATCGCTCGCGCAAGCGCATCGAAAGCTGCATCCACAGCATCCCCAGCCGCTCTTTTGCTGAGTTTTGTTCCTTTGGCCACCACGTCGATGAGATCACTTTTGGTCATGGTCCTTCACCTCCCTCCCTTTTTTAAATTGATCTTTTTTGTCCGCGTTTCTTAGAAAGTCAGCTTACATCTCCCAACAGCAAGCAGGTGGTCATATTTATGAATTTGAAAGAAAATGTCAACAGGAAAAAACTGCGCAAAGAGCCATCAGCATTCAGCCGCCTTGCTTTGTTGACTGCTGATCACTGACGGCCGAGCGCTATTCTTTCATGGAGAAGACCGTAGCGAATCCCTTGATCGCTTACCGTGACTGGGTCGATGTGGAAAAGGGCCATAATCCGGTCGATCAGTAGGGCTCCTGCCAAAATCACGTCGGCCCTTTTCGGCTCCAGTCCCGGAATCTCTTTCCGCTCGGCTATCGTTTTTCCTCTGAAGAGCCGAATCTGTCGCTGCACCTCGGCACGGCTGAGATGAGATCCGTGCACCTCGCTGTGGGAATATTGCCTCAGTCCCTTCTCGATCGCAGCCAGGGTCGTAAAGGTTCCCGCAATACCCACCATGGCGTCGAATTTGCCTTCCTTCCCCCAATCGGCGCTGAGCGGCTCCAGCTCGCGATCGATGGTCCTCGTAACTTCAGCGCATTCCTCCTCCCGGACCGGATCCGAATGGAGAAAACGCTCCGTGAGCCTCACAGAGCCCAAACCCAGGCTGATCAAGCGGTGTAAAGCGCCGCCTCTGCCCCAGCTCAACTCTGTGCTCCCGCCGCCGACATCGACCACTAACAGCTCTTTTCCTTCGAGGGCGAGCCCTCTGCGCACCGCCAGATAGGAATATGCCGCCTCCTCTTCGCCTGACAGCACCCGGAGATCCAGGTCCAGTTCCTGTTTGAGGCGCGCCTTAAAGTCCCTCGTGTTGCGGGCATCCCTCAAGGCGCTGGTCCCCGCGGCCACTATTTCGTCTACGCCGAGCTGCGCGCACCTCTCAAGATAGGACCTCAGCACCTGAACGCTGCGCGCTTCTCCCTCCGGCCCGATGCGACGGGTACGATCCACGCCTTCACCGAGCCGGGTAATCTCCGCGCGATCATCGAGGACGCGGAAAGTCCCTTTTCCTTCCAGTTCTGCTACGAGGAGAAGGATCGTGTTGGTGCCGATATCGATGGAGGCAAATCGTTTCGCGGAGGCTTTCCGGTGAACGATGCTCGATGTCTTACTGGACGACCTGGACTTTATAGCCGCATTCCTTTTTATGACAGCGCCGGATCCGACCTTCCCGTTTCGTTACCTTCTCAACGAGAATGGGCTCGCCGCATTCCGGGCATGCCTCCGCCACCGGGCGGTCCCAGCTGGCAAAGTGGCAGTCGGGATAACGGTCGCAACCATAGAAGAGCTTGCCGCGCCGGGATTTTCTCTCTTGGAGATTGCCTTCCTTGCACTGGGGACAGCGGACTCCTAGATCCACCGGTTTTTCCAACGGGCGAATATTTTTACATTCCGGATATCCGCTGCAGCCGATAAAGCGGCCGTATTTCCCCCACCGAAGCTGCATGGGTCGGCCGCACTCCTTGCAGATCTCATGGATCTCCGCCTCCTCGGCGATCTGCACCTCGCCGTTGGCGCCGCGGGTAAAATTCTTGGTGTTCTTGCATTCCGGATAGCTCGGGCAGGCGAGAAATTGCCCGTTCCTGCCCCACTTCACCACCATCATCGCGCCGCACTTCTCGCACGGGATATCCGTCGGCACCTCCTCGCGCTTCACATCCCTCATCTCCGTCTCCGCCTTCTTCAAATCGCGCGAGAACGAAGCGTAAAAACGCTTCATAGCCTTGGTCCAGTCTTCTTTCCCCTCCTCGACCTTATCCAGGATGCCCTCCATGCCGGCCGTAAACTCCACGTTGAGAATGTCGGGAAAAGAATCCACCAAAAGATCCGTAACCAGAAAACCGAGCTCCGTAGGCGCCAGGCATCTTCTCTCGTCCATGGCCACATACTCCCGGTCCAGGACGTTGGAAATAATAGACGCATAGGTGGAGGGCCGGCCGATGCCATTTTCGTCAAGCTCTTTGATCAGCGTAGCTTGCGTAAAGCGCGGCGGCGGCTGGGTGAAATGCTGGCGCGGATCGAGGGAAAGGAGTTTCAAGGCTTCGCCCGCCTGCAGATCCGGGAGCATGGCTTCTTTTTCCTCGTCCTCTTCGTCTCTGCCCTCGATGTAAAGTTTCATGAAGCCGTCGAACTTGAGCTGCTGGCCCGTGGCCCGGAACAGCGCCTCTCCGACTTGAATGTCGAAAGCGGTCTGATCATAGAGGGCATACGTCATCTGGCTCGCGACGAACCGATCCCAAATGAGCGAGTAGAGCGCGAAGGCGTCGCGTCGCAGATAGCGCCGCACCCGCTCCGGCGGGTATTCCGTCGAAGTCGGCCGGATCGCCTCATGGGCATCCTGCGCCCTTTTCTTTGAACGGTAGGTCGTCGGCTTGTCCGGGAGATAATTTTTTCCATATTGCTGCTGGATGTACTGGCGGACCTCCTGAACGGCATCTGCCGAGATGCGCGTCGAATCGGTGCGCATGTAGGTGATCAGCCCGACCGAGCCGTCCGGACCTAACTCCATCCCCTCGTAGAGATGCTGGGCGATCTGCATCGTCCGCTTAGGTTGAAAACCCAGCTTCCTTGCCGCCTCCTGCTGCAGCTTGCTGGTAACGAAAGGTGGCGTGGGAAAGCGGCGCCGCTCTTTCTTCTCTACTTGACCGATGGCCCAAGGCAACCCTTCTAAGGATCCCGTGATCTCCCGGATCGAGCCTTCATTCTCTATCCGGAATTTCTTATTGTCGATCTTTTCTCCCTGCCACTGAACCAGACGCGCTTCAAAGGAAGGAGCGACCCGGCCCTCCAATAGGGCCGTGAGGGACCAGTATTCTTGCGCGACAAAGGCGCGGATCTCTTTTTCCCGCTCGCATACCAATCTTACGGCCACCGACTGCACCCTTCCGGCGCTCAGTCCCCGGCGCACCTTCTTCCACAGGATCGGGCTGATCTGATAACCCACCAGCCGATCCAGGACCCGCCGGGCGATCTGGGCGTCGAATTTGTTTCGATCCAGCTCCTGGGGGTGGGCAATCGCCTCCTGCACCGCCTTGCGGGTGATCTCATTAATCAGCACGCGGTGGAATTTCTTGTGATCCTTGCCGATCTGGCCCGCGATATGCCAGGCGATCGCCTCGCCCTCGCGATCCGGATCCGAGGCGAGGTAAATATTTTCCTTTCCCTTGGCGGCGCGCTGGAGCTCCTCTACAACCTTCTTCTTACCCGGGATCACATGAAAGTCCGGGGCGAAGCCTTTCTGGATATTCACGCCCAATTTGCTCTTGGGTAGATCGACGATGTGGCCCACGGAGGCCTTAACCTGAAAATCACGTCCCAGGTATTTCTCGAGCGTTTTTGCCTTGGCCGGAGATTCAACGATGACTAAATTTTTTGCTGCCATAGCTTTAATTTCAGATTTCAAATTTCAGATTGGGATCTGAAATTCGAGATTTGAATTTCACCCTCCTGCTTTAAATCTTTTTCCCGGAAGCTGCCTCAAAAATCCTCTGATTTCCAGATCCAAAAGGACCTCCGATACCTTCGCCGGCGACAGCCCGCTGGCCTGAATCACTTCATCGATCTGCAACGGCTGTTCCATAATCATCGCAAAAATTTTTCTTGCGTCCGCGCCCATATCCGGGGGGAGCGCCCTCGGCGCTGCCGGACGCGCGACATCGGCCCGCGCCAGAAGCTGAGGGGCGATCTCCTCGATGATGTCCTCCACCGTCTCGACCAGTTTGGCCCCCTGCCGGATCAAACGATGGGTGCCCCGGCTTCGGCTCGCCCCGGCTTCGCCGGGCACCGCAAAGACTTCCCTGCCCTGCTCCAAGGCCAGGCCCGCGGTAATCAAAGAGCCGCTTTTCTCGGTCGCCTCCACCACCACAACTCCAAGCGAAAGACCGCTGATAAGGCGATTGCGCGCGGGAAAATTATACGAGAAAGGGGGCGTGCCCATCGGCAATTCGGAAAGGATCGCCCCATGCCGGCAAATGCCTTGATAGAGTTCTTCGTGTTCCGGCGGGTAAACAACATCCGCCCCGGAACCCAAGACGGCCAGCGTCCTTCCGCCGGCCGCTAAGGCCGCCTCATGGGCCTCTCCATCTATCCCTCGAGCCATGCCGCTGACCACCGTAAAACCCAAAGAGGCCAAACCGTGACAGAGACCGCGCGTGACCCTTGTCCCATAGTCGCTGGCGCTTCGCGACCCCACTACCGCCACGGCTCTCGCGTCCTCTTCCCGTATTTCCCCCTTCGCATAGAGAAAGGGAGGCGGGTCGGCGATCGTCCGTAAACGCGCGGGGTAATTAGAGGCATTGAATGGGATGATCTTCGCGCCAGCCGCATAGACGCGCTCCATCTCTCTCTTCGCCTCCTCCCACTCCGAGAAGGTCATGAGCCCTTCGATCGATTCCTTATCGAGGCTCTCAACTTGCGCCAGTTCGCTTTCCGACGCGGAAAAAGCCCGCCTGGGATCGCCGAAATGGTCGGCCAATTTTTTGAAGCCCACGCACCC
>Ga0209824_10002228_pt1 | contig 10184 bp, 5 predicted proteins | sample VDWuncwatermetaG_FD_184124 | JGI IMG/M metagenome (GOLD analysis project Ga0209824, IMG submission 184124) | Wastewater microbial communities from Netherlands to study Microbial Dark Matter (Phase II) - VDW unchlorinated drinking water (SPAdes)... ...
GTTGCGCCACCGCCTTCAACCGTGCCTGCAACACCCTGCGATCCCGCAGCGGATGATGCAACCAGTGCGCCAGTAAGCGGCTGCCCATGTTGGTCGCGCAGGTGTCCAGCAGAGAAAGTAAAGTAGGCGTAACTTCACCGCGCAGGGTTTGTGTGATTTCCAGATTGCGGCGCGTGGCCGCGTCCATGCGCACAAATTGCCCCGCCGCATACACTTGAATGCCGCGCACATGCTGGATATTTTGCCCTTGGGTAAGTTTTGCATAGCCGAGCAGCGCGCCTGCCGCTTGAATGCCCAACGTGAAATCGGCGCAGCCAAAGCCTGTTAAGTCTCGCGTGGAAAATTGTTGGCACAGCGCGCGTTGTGCGGTTTCAAAATTAAAATGCCAGTCGGGCAATGTTTTGAGCGCGGCTTTAAAGGCCACTGGCGGCGCGGCATTTTCTGCCAACAAAATTTCAGAAGGCTGCAAGCGTTCTAATTCTGCCGCTAAATTTTGCGCGTCTGTTTCGCTGACAAAAAATTGCCCCGAGGCCAGATTCATCCATGCTAAACCAACCCCTCCCGACCTCCCCTTGTCAGGGGAGGAGGCGGCTATTGCCAGCAACAGGCTATCGCGTTTTTCATCCAGCAGCGCAGAATCAGTCAGCGTGCCGGGCGTAACAATTCGCACCACCTGCCGCTCAACCGGGCCTTTGCTGGTGGCGGGGTCGCCGATCTGTTCGCAAATAGCGATGGACTCGCCCAGCTTGACCAAGCGCGCCAGATATTGTTCGGCGGCGTGGTAGGGCACGCCCGCCATTTTTATCGGCGCACCATTCGATGTGCCGCGCTGCGTGAGCGTGATGTCGAGCAGCTTGGCCGCGCGCACCGCGTCATCAAAAAACAATTCGTAAAAATCCCCCATGCGATAAAACAACAGCATGTCTGCGTGCTGCGCTTTTATGCGCAGATATTGCTGCATCATCGGAGTGTGCGGGGAAGGGGGCATGGCTAGGGGAAGTTAAGCGAGCATATTTCAGGACGATTGAGACAATAATTTCTCGTAGTCGCGGTGTGAGCCAACCCAATACCAAATCATCGTGTTCTTTTGCAATGTGCCTACCGCACGCCAATCGAGGTCTATGCGTACAGAATAAATGGGGAGGCTTTGATGCACTTTTTTATATCTGAGCGAAGGGTGATCGGGATTTTTTAACCATAGCGCATAAGCGGCGTTGGCTTTGGGTTGAACAGCTTGCGGCGCACCAGACAATAGCGCACGAAATTTAGCCGTCGTTTTTGATTGCACTTCTGGCTAGAGTGGCTTGGTTTTGTCCGCGACATGCTCGGCGATCGCTTCGTCTGCAAGCGCGGCAAGTAAATCTTGAGAGTGTGCAAATGAGGCCGACCATTTTTTTTCAGACGCGATTTCGTCAAGCATAATAGTGGCTAAAATGTCTTGCTCATGCTTGGGCAACGCATGGGCTTTGATGATTGCTTTTTCAAGTAATTGTGTCATGACAAACTCCTTAAATAATCCGTTTTTATTTTACATTCATCACTGTTTGCGGCAATTGAAATGCGTTGTACTCCGATAAAATCGAGCGGCTCAAAGGTTGCGCCGCGCACTTCGAGACAAAGCTCAATCGCTTCGCGGATGCGCTCCATTAGCTCATCCAGTGATTTTGCCTGAGTATGGCAACCATCCAGCGCGGGAACCGAGGCCACAAAATAACCTACGGAATCTTTTTCAACAATGACATCGAATTGGTGCATCATGGCAACCTCCTTCATATCCAAACTTACACGTCGAAATTGTACACCGAAGCCGTGCATAGAGCAGAAATTAAGCGGCTGGCTTCAACACGAAATCAGCGTTTGCTTAAGTAATTCCATTTCTAATTTAATAATGCCAGATTGCTCCCTCACCCTCTGTCCCTCTCCCAGAGGGAGAGGGAGGTAAAGTCCTTCTCCCTCCGGGAGTGTCAATTCTGCATTGAGCTTGCTCGATAGCAGATTGCCTGCCTTTGGTAGAAGGGTTGGGATGAGGGGGCAAGATTAAGGGCTTAATAAATTGAATTGAAATAAGCCATAAAAAAGCAGGCTGTGAATATCAACAGCCTGCCTGCTGCAACCAAAAATACTGAATCTACTGGGTGGTGAGGTTAGTAAGGGGAACAACTTCCTGGAACACCTGCACCGACGCGCTGGTGACGGGGATTACACTAAGACCCGCATCAAAGGTGGAGATGGCCATGTTGATGGTGTTGCCCGCCGTGCCAGAAAATACCCCGTTGATCTGAACTTGGTCGATGGCGGCAGTGGCGGTGTTGACGATAACACTGCAAGCCGTGCAAGTGGCGGATGCGTCGTTGAGCAGCGTCGCTCCGATACTCGCGCCAGCACCATCAACAAACAGCGTGAGCGGCGCATTGGTCAAAGTGTAACCAACTCCTCCTACACTCCAATCTGCATCCATCGTTGATGCTGCTGGATTGGTAAAATTCACATTCAAATTGCCACTATTAAATGTGCCAGCAATACCGAGATGGTCAGTCGGATTTGTGCCGCCCGCGTGATTAAAATTAATCGTACCTGTTTTGGCTTGAATCACTTCCGGTAAGGTGAGTGCGGCGGAGTAGGCGACATGGATGCCGGATGCAGGGGTAAGAGTTACGCCAGCAGGGTTAGTAATAAAATCCGTAATCGAGCCGCCATTCCAACGACCATAACCATCTCCGGCAGGGCCTGTTGTGCCATTAAAGACTATGTTGTCAGTCAGTGTGCTGACGTTGGCTACGTTTAAGTGGCTGGCACTGTCGCCAAATATAGTGTCATAGGCAATCAAATTACCCGCAGTGTCCAATGTTCTTTCAGTGGCGGGCAAGATAAAAATCGGATTCTCGGTGTTGGCATAGGTTGTTAATCCGCTGCCACCCGCATACGCTACCACTGCGCCCGCCGGAACAATGCCAGCCGTGCTGCCACAATTTGCACATTGATAAACTTGCGCCGAGGCGGTGTTGCCCGCGACGGAATTAGTGCTGATTGCCAGCGCGGCATAGTTGCCACCATTGCCAGCCAATGCGCCAGTAACTTGGGTGCTAACCACTCGGCTATTGGCGGTGTCACAGATCCCTCCGCTGCATGTTCCGTCCGCGCTACTACCGTCGATAGTGACATTGCGCAGTGTTGCATTGGGAGACAGTGTGATGTCGACGCTATTGATGTCGTGAGTGACACCTGCAATAGTCCAACTCATCGGGCTCATCACGCCATCGTTGGTTTGAAAATTAACAAACATCGAGCCGAAAGAGGATGCACTGGCGATGTTGCCTGCATTATCAGTGGGCGTAGTACCACCGACATGGGTGAAATTGAAAATACCACTTTGTGCTGCAACCACAAACGGTGTGGTCAGATCGAAGCCATAGACGTAATGCACGCCCGTCCCTGGTGTAACTAAGACTTCTGTAGCCAGTGCGCCATTGACCCATCTGCCCCAATGCGCGTTGATCGCAGGCAGGCCACCGATCATGTCTGTTGTAACAGCGGGAGGATTCGTAACAAGAGGATTGATTTCCACGCCGTTTGCAAGGTTAAGACCAAATAAGGGATGCGAGTTATCATAGGACAGTAGTTTTTGGCTCGCACCCGTTCCAGAAGTTTGTAAGGTTGCCAATCCTCCCATCGTACCTAAACTTGAAGCGTTGACGATCGGACGGAATAGCGTGGCATCAGAACGGATGAATGCGCCTACGCCCAATATTTGATCTGTAGGTAGCGGACCATTATCAAGATAATAATTTAGACCCAGGCCTTGCGCGCTTGCGCCTGTGAACATACCTGTATAAATTAAGGAGTATTGAGTAGCCAGACATCCACTACCCAGGCAATTACTCACTCCACCAGTGGGGTGGTTAATGTAATCATTGAGACCACTAGAACCTATTTGGGCAACGAGGGGGCTGGCTAAGGTAAAGTTCCGATTGCCCATATCCACCGATAAACTATTGAGCGAGACCGTGCGCGCCAGAAAATCTACACTGACGCTGCCATCGGTGGTGCTTCCCAAATTACCCAGTATATCCACTGCAACGCCACCAATGAGTTTATAACTGGCGATAATGTTGTTGGGCAGAGTGGGCGGGGCATCACCGTGTATGTAAACAAAGGAATCCAGAGGTTTGAGGAGGAAGATATTGTTGTCAGCTACATTATCGGTAATGCCTGTCCCAACCCACGCCCCCCAAGCGAGGTTGCCCGCTTCAAGATAACGGCCAGCTCTCACATTGTCGGCGGAGCCTATATCGATCACATGCAGGCTGCCAGTAATCCCTTTTGCGGTGACCCTGACTAAGTTGCCGTCTTTGTCGAGGACGATCTCATCACTGGGCGAAAATGCAGCCTTCACCAAAGCCGCAAACCCAACGCCACCTGTGATGAATCCCCCCACTACGCCCGCTTTACGGGTCAGTACCACAGAGGATTTTTCAAGTTCGGTCGGTAACATATTGCGGCAGTCGCCTGTTATGCAACCAGCATCAAACATTTTTACGTAGGAGTTAATGGCAGAGGTCACCAAGTTAGGGCGTGCGTCACCGTCCGCTCCGCCTTTTGCCTGGTCACTTCCTTGATCTTCGCCAGCCTCGCGCCCTTTTTCTTGATTGGCATCCTCTTTGGCCTGGTTGTCACCTTCTTTATCTTTTTCATCCGCTTTGCCGCGCCCTTTCAAATTATCGGCCACGAAAGAAGGTGGTACCAATAATTCTGCCGGCGCGGCTTTTTCATCTTTCACATAAAAATGTTGGTCGCGGCCAAACTCTTTCTCGCCGGCATCGTTGTTGATGACGATGCGACTTTCTTTATCCGACGCACTCAAGACGCTGCCGTACACGCCATCTTTGGCGTTCGAGCCATCCAGATTTTTGCAGTCACCTTCGCATACACGCACGGCATAGTGCGTGCCGCGTATGCCGATAGTGGCGGCAGCCGTTCTGACCGAGTAATTTTTTCGATTGGTTTTGCCGATAAGGCCGGTGATGGTGCGGAAGCCGCCTTTGATGAGACTAAACACCGCTTTTTGCGTGCCGCTGTCTTCTTTGCCCCCCGTTTGATTTGAGAAGGCGTATTGCTCCAACTTGAATGTACTTTTTTCGCGTAGTGCGACGATGCTTTGGTCGGTAAAGCGCACTTGCAAAGTGCCCGCCGCACTGGTGCGTAGTGTGTCGCGGTCTTCAATTTTTGAACCGAAGCGCAGGCGCACTTCGCGGCCATCGCGCACGGCAACCGAATCCCCCACCGACACCAACACGCGCCCTGCCACAGCAGCGTGGGCGGGTGGGGTGAGTGTGCTGATCAAGGTTAGCAGCATGATCGCCAGTATCATGCGAGGGAGGTCAGTGCGTGTCGGTTTATCACTGCGCTGATTATGCATTTCGTTCCAGCTTTCACTATTCGAGATCACGCTGTGGTGGGTGCTCGGCGAAATGGAATTTAAATTGCTGTCATTCCCGCGCAAACAAATATTCGAAGATGTTGCATTTAAAATGCCGTCATTCCCGCGCAGGCGGGAATCCAGTGATTTTAAATAATAGGCATTTTTCATTGACTGGATTCCCGCCTGCACTAAAAGTAGGCAATTTGCTACTCGGCTTGCCGAGTGCAAAGTTGACACCGCGGGAATGACGGTAGGGGAGACCTGCGCGGGAATGACGGTAAGTAGGTTATTTTCATGGGTTTGCATGGCGATCTCCTATTGGAATTCATAACGTGCTTTAAATACCAGACTTTCGCGCTGGTATTTGTTAAGCGGATTATTGGAGGCGTTATTCGCCACCAGTAATTCTCCGCGTAGCAGCAGATTTTTGGCGATGGCGTAACCCAACGCAGCATCCCATGCGATGTAGTGATCTTCGCGGGTGATGAGCAGAATATCCACGCCTTGATATGCGCTGTTTTGATAGCTGATGCCAGAATTGAGCGACCATTGCGGTGCGGGTGTAATGCTGGCGGCTAGGCGCACGCCAACAATGTCGCGGCTTAAATCATCGCGCACGATGCCCAGCGGGCTGTCATTTTTTTCCTGTGCCAGCGAGAGCGTGCCTTGCAACAGCGGTTGCCACTTGTTGATAAACGCACGGCGATAGCCTGTGCTCAGGGCGATGTAGTTGGCATCTCGCACTTGATTGGTATCCGCGTAGGCGAACTGCGCATACTGGGCACCGAAGTTGAGTGCCTGCAATTCATCCAGTTGAAAATTCCATTCCGCGCCCGCGCCGATTACATCGCGGTAATGTTTCTTATCCACATTAGTGGTCGCATAAGACAAGCTGGTGCGAATAAAATTTCGCCCAGTTAAAAAAGTCAGGCCGCCCGTGCCCACCATATTGAGTTGGTTGAACGTGTCTTCCTTAAAATACATGCGGGTGTCAACATTGGCCGCGCCAAACACTGACACGCCCGGTGCGATCGGGTGAGTGACTTGCCCGCCCGCCGCCAGATGGGAAAAGCTATCGTCGGTTTTAACACCGGAGGTCAGCGTGGTGGTGCCTAACACCGGCAATACTAAAGTAGCATTATCCACCCCACCATTGACGTTGCTGTCATAGCCCAAGCCCGCTTCAACATAAGCTCCAGCCGTGGTTCGGTAGCGCGATTCGCGCGCCCGTATTGCATCCATAAAACGTGCGATATTGGTCTGCACGGTGGGCGGAGGATTGGTTTTAAGAATGACATTAAATTCTTCGCGCGCGCGATTATCCTCGCCCAAAATAAAATAACCGCGCGCTAATTCCAGTCGCGCATGGGTGCTGTCGGGGAAGTTGAGGGTATATCTTTCCAACGCCAGCACGCCCTCGGCCGCATGGCCGGAATCGAGCGCGGCTACACCAAAATAAAAATCGAAGGCAGGGTTGCCCAGTTCATCTGGGTATTGTTTGCCCAGCGCGTAGGCTTCGGCAGCTTGGCCTTGGCTGAGCAGCATTTTTAGTTTGTCTGCCGGGGTGGTTTGATTTGCCGGGGTAAGGGTGGGGATGGCAGCTTTAGCGGGCGGAGCGGGAGCAGCAGGTGGAGAGGTTATCGCTGGTGTGGCGGCTAATGCGCTGCTCGATAGTGCCAAAGATGAAAGTGCCAGCACTGTAGTGGAGGTCAGCAAAGCCAGGTGCGGGATTCTAAATTTTTGACTAAAAAGATTTCGGATATGAGATGAGAATGGTGTTTTCCGCATAGTGCCCCCCGTAGGCTGACATTGAATGACCGAATTGTGGATGATGATAATAGCCTTGTCTATGTGTCTATTTTTGATTTATATCAATTTTGACATTTTAAACTGCTCGGTTAGATGGGGCGCAAGGACTTACAGCATCTGCGCTAGCGCTTGAGCGATTTCTACGTGCGTATTTTAGCCTGAATGGCGCAGCATAAACTCGACCAATTTTTTGCGTATCGCTTCGTCTCTCAATGTTTGGGTATGGCCTGCGTCTGGCACCAGCCATCGCGCTTTGGGTTCGCCAGCGCGCGCTAAAAGTTGCTGGGTGTGATGCGGCGGTACGACATTATCTTGCGCGCCATGTAGCAGTAACAAAGGCAGCGGGCTGAGTGCCGCCACCGATTTTGCGGGGGAATAATCGTTGTCCACCGCTACCCAGGGTAGCCATTGCAACAGCCAAGTCAGCGGCGAAGCAGCTAATTTTTCGCGGGCGATTTGGCGGTAATCGTAAAACGCGCTGTCGATAATAATCGCTCGAATGTTGGCGCGATACGCACTGTGCGCGGTGTAATGAATGGCCAGCGCGCCGCCTAGACTTTGTCCAAAAATAATAACTTTATTGGGATCGACATTTTTATGCGCGAGCAAATGTTTCATCGCTGCATCAATATCAAGTTGCATACCGGCCAAAGTGGGCGTGCCTTCCGACGCGCCATAGCCACGATAATCTAATGCCAGCACGTTGAATCCTTCCGCAGGTAGCCAAGCAATGTTGCGAAAATGCGTACTGATATTCTCAGCATTGCCATGCAAAAAAAGCACGGTTGCTTGCGCTTGTTCACCTTGTTTATTTTGGGCAGGAAGAAACCATGCGTTGAGCGAAGTGCCATCTGCTGCCTTAAAATTTTCTGTTTGGTACGCGATGCCGTATTTATCCGGTGTATCAATCAGCACATTGTGTGGATGAAAAAATAAACTTGTGCAGCTAGAGAGCAGGGCGGTGAGTAAGAGCAATTTAAGCGTACGCATATCAATCTCCCACCAAAAAGTACTACTGAATAAGAAGCTGGCAAATCGTAGCTATGGTTTGGATAGAAATTACCAATAAGTGGAAATTCCCGCATAGAGTTCGTGAGCTACTTGATTTTCATAACTGATACGTATATCCCAATCGCGACTTTTTCCGATACGATTTTCCCAACGAATAATACGCTTTTCATTGTGTGAGGCATCAATGTATTGCCGTTTTTCTACGATCAAGCTTGATTTAACACTATTGATGGGTGATGCAATTAAGCCGATTCGTGACGTGATTCCGACGATTCCAGAATCTAGATATTTCGTCTGTGCGAATACATCTAACATTCCATAGCCCACAAGATTGCTCATAAGCGGGCTGGCTTTACCTATTCCACCATTGACATTGAAAATCAGGCAATCCTCGCAACTCATATTTTGACTCTCAAAGCCTAGCTTTATCTTCCAAGCCAACCCACCATCCTTGGGTAAGGGGGTTTGCGCCACGTTCAAATTTTCGATGCTTAGTAACTCTAAGTTTCTCAATTTTAATTGGTTGTTAGCATAAGTTGCGCGGAGGTCAAACATGGTTAAATGTGAATTGGGGATTCGACCCGTATCAAGTTCAAGCATATCAAAATAGGCAGGTCTCAAACGGAAATCTATGCCATCCCCCAAATAATTATTTTGTCTGTACCCGATGCGAATCATCCCAGGTAATGGGCCTTCATGAGGGGGGGCGGTGTGCGTCAATGGAGCAGGTTCATCCTCGGTAAAAAAATTGTTGCTTGCTAAGTGTCCACGCTCTAGCAGAGTTTTATATTTGCTGTTTTTAAGAGACACATTTTCAGAATCCTCCATCATACGAAATTCGTAATAGTCTAGCAGGGTGTCGATCACAGCAATTTTTTCGGTTTCAGGCATTCCTAAATACTGTGCATTTTTTAAATTAGGATCTTCATTCGCCAATCTTTCGACTAAAATTTTTTGCTCGGAAGTTAGTGCTAAGTATTTGGCAGAATACCTGTCACGTCTGGAGGGAATGTGATTCACTTTGCGTACAAGCGGAGTCCCATCCCTCTCTATTGCATTAAGGTTGTTGAATACAGTAGCAGGCATAGACCAAGGTATGCTCTTGGATAACAGCGGTTGATTGATTACTAACTGTAGTAATTCAGCCATTCGATAAGCGCAATTTTCTTTCAAAAAATAATAGGTGAACTGGGTTCTCAGCAGCTCCCAACTGTGGCTGGCGATTTGATCGACCTCATCTGCATTCAACGCAAGCTCATATTCCCACAGGTTGCGCAATTCATTTTCAGCATACATATGGTTCAGCCGATAAAAGTGGGTGCTTGAAAAGCTGGACAGATATCCTCCAAACAACCCCTTCACAACGTAGATAAATCCGTTTTCATTATTGGGTACTATTGCACCAAAATTGAGGCTGTTATCCAGAAGATCTGTAGGTGCGATCGCGCGGTTTGTGTTGAATTTAAGGAGAAGATGCCCATAAAACGAAGCTGGATTGCTGAGGTAACCTGTTGCAAATACCAGGCTTAATGATTCCACATTGCCAATCCATGCATTAAATTGTTTGCAGGTAACAGACGGAGGGGAAGTGTCCCTCCAATCTAGTGATTTTTTAAGCCATTTGTATCGGGCAATAAATCGGCACTGAGCATGGTTATCAGAATTTTTATTGGGCTCTAAAAAAAAAGCAGTGAGTGTTGCGGTCAGTTCCTCTGATGAATGGGTCGCGCCTTGTGCGGATAGAAAGAAATCTGGGGAAATTATTTCGCTGACTAATTTTGTATCATCTCCCTGTACTACTTTTCGGTAATGCAGCAGAGCATGCCAGTAGGGGTCGTCAGCCAGTCCTTTTGCTTGAGCTTGGCGTATTAACGCTTGTAGGTTGCCTGTTGATTCAGCGAACGCTGGGGAAAAGGTTGCGTAAACTACAGTAGTAATAATTACA
>Ga0209824_10002231_pt1 | contig 10180 bp, 3 predicted proteins | sample VDWuncwatermetaG_FD_184124 | JGI IMG/M metagenome (GOLD analysis project Ga0209824, IMG submission 184124) | Wastewater microbial communities from Netherlands to study Microbial Dark Matter (Phase II) - VDW unchlorinated drinking water (SPAdes)... ...
GCTCTAGTCGCTGGTGATACAGAGCAGGCTAAGGATGCGATGGACGCACGCCGTAATGCTTATGCAGACGACCGCACGCAGTCCGCTGCGGAGCGCATGACAGAAATGGCAGATGCACTGGACGAAAAGGCAGACGGCATACTTGGTGCATCCCGCAAGGTGAACACTGCGCGCCGAGTGAGATTTGCCGAATCCGCTGAAGCTGCTGCTAACAGTGACAAGGCTATGGCGCAGACGATGCGCAACATCGCCCAAGCATTAACAGAAGGAGACGCAAAACTGCTGGGTAATGTGCGCCAAAAAGTACAGGTCGAAATGCTGCAAGGAATGGTGCGGACTGCGCATGACGACATGCAGCGCGCGAAGTACACAACCTATGCAGAGCAGGAGCGTCACAATGGCGAGAGGCTGACCATCGAGGTAGCCGACTACGCACAATTCCCAAATTACACCGCATTCCGCTCAGACCTCGCTAATCTCGGTCGGGCATTGCTGGAAACTGAAGGAACGAAGAGGCTTGGGCAACGACTGATGACGGTAGCCGATGACGTGACGGATGCCTACCTAAATTTCGCCAAGGAGAATCTGCACAAGGTTTCAGCGTTCTCTAAGCAGGGTGGTGGCGTGGCAGCGTTCAAGTCTAAGGCGGATGCTGAAGAATCTGTGCAGCGTTCAGGCTATCGCGGCACAGCTATTGTGCTGCCGTTCAATCGTGGCGAAAACTTGATTATTTTGTCGCCGTCAGAGGCGATTAAGCGCGGTGTATGGCTGGGAGATAACGACAAGCGTATTACGCTATCTGGCGAATTTGGTGCTGAGATAGTCGAGGCTATCGGAAAGGCTGGTCGGCGCGATTCAAAAATATCCGTTCCGTGGCAATTAGAAAACGCCTACGACAAGCGAAAGCGTCTGGATATGCTAGGCATTGAAACCCCTGCTGAGTTGCGCGCCGCCTTGCGTGAGTTCATTAGGTTGCGTGAATCACCAAAGGAATCCGATAAGGTCAAACAGCTTGAACGCGCCATGATTGGTCGTCGCAATGATGGCATGGACTTCTTCCCGACACCTGCAAGCGTTGCAGATGAGATGGTGCAATCTGCTGACATTCAGGAGGGGATGAGCGTATTAGAGCCATCTGCTGGGATGGGGCATATCGCAGACCGCATCCGTGATTCTGGCGTTGAGCCTGATGTGGTGGAATTGTCCAGTGAGCGCAGGGAGTTGTTGCAAGCTAAGGGCTACAATGTGGTCGGCTATGACTTCATGGAAACAAAAGGAAGCTATGACCGCATCATTATGAATCCGCCATTTGGCGACCGTAGAGATGCCGAACATGTGCGCCATGCTTTCAATATACTCAAGCCAGGCGGCAAGCTGGTGGCAATCATGGGCGAAGGCGTGTTTTTCGGAAATGACGCAAAGGCTCAGGAGTTCCGCGATTGGCTAGAAAGAGTTGGTGGAACTGATGAGAAACTACCTGAAGGTACATTCCTTGATACATCATTGCCAGTAAATACTGGCGTTGCTGCTCGCATGGTAGTGATTGAAAAATCGGAAACCGATAAAGGCGTTGTGCTGTATTCACAATCGGCAGCTTCTGTACCCAACCCGCATTCCCCCGAATCGCTGCAATCCGCAATCATCGCCGCCGAGCCAACTACAAAAGCAATGTTTGATGCTGGTATTGCAAAGTCTATCAGCATAGAAGATGCAGCTAAGATAATAGGCGAAGATGCTTTATTAGCTACTGCATGGCACGGCTCACCTCACCTGTTCGACAAGTTCAAGTTAGAGGCTATTGGAACAGGTGTAGGAGCGCAGGCTTACGGGCATGGGTTGTATTTGGCTGAAGCTCCAGAAGTGGCAACAACTTTTAAAAATATACTTTCGCATGACTCATCTAAATTAAGCAGTGTAGGTGAAATAATAGCTGGTAGGGCATTGGCTACCGCTGATTATGACAAAGATAAAGCAATTGAAATTCTGATAAAAGGGGAAGGTATTGCTGGCGGGTTTTTTCCCCCATCCTCCGCTGAAAAATATGTTAATTCGGCTGCTGAAAAAATTGTCAAGGGTTCAAGTCAACTCTACAAAACCGACATCCCAGACACTCACATAGACAAAATGCTTGATTGGTATAAGCCGCTGAGTAAGCAAAGCCAGTATGTGCAGGAGGCATTAGCTAATCATCCACTAATGCAAAACATTGGGCGTAATGACGCTACAGGCGGCGCAATCTACAAGCATTTTTCCTACCTAACTGGCTCGGATAAGGCGTCTAGCGAAAATCTCCACTCTCTCGGTATAAAAGGCATCAAATACCTAAATAGTTCATCCCGCGCAGGTGGTGAAGGCACTCGCAACTTCGTCATGTTCAACCCAGACGATATTCGCATCCTAGAACGTAATGGTGTAGCCGCTGGCGCGAAGCCTTGGGCTGAGGATGTAAAGTTCAGCAAGTCATCGCAGACTGATACACCAGCGCAAACAGAATTCTTTAAGTGGACTAAGAAAAATAAACCGCTTGAAGGGTTTGGCGGAGATATGCCTGAACACGAATTATTGAGTAGTGTTCCAAATAAATCAGCCGCACGTGTAAAAGATAATGTGCTAATGACGGTGCGGACGCTTCCTGATGGTAGATACCAATTAACCTACCTGCCTAATTGGGGCGGGAATAGGAATGAATTTTTCGCCATTTCGTCAGACCTTACGGATTTAATTGCAAGGTCTATTTCGAGAGTTGAGCGCAGCGATAAAGCCATCAAAAGGTCAAATGATTTAGCATATAAAAACTCGCTTGTTGGGATGCTTGAATTAAAGTTTGGAGATGTATTTTCGTTCGCCAAATCAACACAAAGCAAGTCTCGTTATATTGTTCACGAACCAAGCGGAACAAAGATTAGAATTTCTGACCACAGCTTGCCGCTACATTATGAGCAGCCAGATATTGACCTGCGTACCAATCAATCTACGGAAGACCAATTTGCTGAAATTGTATCGTACTTAAATAAAGAAGAATCACCAGCCCAAGGCGTTAAGCCTGTAAGTTCTGAGGATGTAAAGTTCAGCAAGTCATCGCAGACTGATACACCAGCATTTAAGGCGTGGTTTGGTGATGGCAAGGTAGTTGATTCTAATGGAAATCCGCTGGTTGTTTATCGCGGAGAAGGAAGTCTTCAAGAACTTAACGATTACACCCAGCATCGCACAAATGAAAACGCGATATTCCTGACACCAGATAAAGATATTGCTAGAGTTTATGAACGAGGCGGCGAACCGAGAGCTTTCTATGTTAATGCTAAATCACATATTGACTTAACGAAAGATAATAAACAGACGCGAGATTACATTTCAAAATGGGCATCGTTTTATGATGAGTGGGTTGACCGCCAAACTGGAGAAGAGATTGACCCAGTTGAAGCTGTATTAGGTGGCAGACTATTCGACTACGAGGGAGATTGGAGCGGAGAAAGATGGAAGTCTTTACAGGCTGAGGTATTATCAGATTATGAAGCAGCCACCTTGCCAGATTGGGATAATGGGCGTGGCATGTTCCCCGCGTTAATTATCAATGATGGGAGAATGCTTAAATCCGCGACTGAAAACAACGGGCAGTTCGACGCGAACAATCCAGACATCCGTTACTCAAAATTAGGTGCGGCTCAAGCATTCTACAATCCTAAAGATGGTGTAACCTACTTCATTGCAGAAGCAATTAGCAAGGATGCAAGCGCAACTGAATTGCGCGGCTTGGCACTACATGAGCTAGGAGTTCACGCATTCAATCTAGGCAAAGGAAACGCTGAATTTAAGGACATTTTGCGCCAAGTTGAGTCAATGCTAAGAACTGGCAATAAGTCAGTTACAGCAGCTAGGAATCGTGTCCCTAACGATACTGCACCAGAACACGTTACGGAAGAAACTCTAGCGTATCTAGTACAAAATCGACCAGACTTACCAATCATCAAGCGTGTATTAGCATGGCTGCGTAATGCAATCCGTAGCATTGGTAAATCAATGCCAACCATGCAGCGGATTAAGTGGCATTCATGGGCGGCGAAGCTGAATGAAGATGACTTAGTATTCATGGCGCAGTCGGCTATGAAGAGATGGACACCATCAAGCATAAACACATCTATTGGTGATGCTGTTATGCAATCTGGAAAGCAACAAAGGTTCTACAGCCAATTACGAAAAGTTATGCGCGATACGCCAGATAGAATTTTTACAACTGGTAAAAGTGTATCAGTATGGCTCATGGCGAATTCTTCCAAGCTAGGTATTAAGAAGGATGAGATATTCTGGTCAGGTGTGACAGATTGGTTAGGTTCGCAAAGCAAAGTTACAAAAGCAGATGTGCTGGCATATCTGGATGGCAACGGTGTGCAGGTTCAGGATGTGATGCTTGGTGAACAAGCATATTCAGATACCCCATTACAGAACTGGAAAACATATAAACAAGATGGTGAAAAACCGTACTTGCAACAGACTGGCTTCACTATTACGCCAGAGATGCGTGCAAAAATTATGGGCGAGGGATTGCCTCTATTCTCTAAAGCTCGCCCAGCGCGACAAGGAGATTTTCAGCTAGATAATCCAGTGCCTACTGCACGCTCTAGCGGCTTGCCAGAAGAAGATTTTCTGGATAAATCGCAGCGCATTGCTCAAGATAAAATGAAGCGTTGGGAGAATGTGCAAAATACAATTTCAATCAATGCGGCTAAATCACAAGGATATGAAGGCAATGACTTGCATGAGGCACGAGCCTATCTAGCTGATAATGGATTGACTGACCCTATCCGTGATGACACCAATGTGTACCAAGCCGAAGGGCTGCATAGTGGGAAAGCCGCAACCAAAATCCTAGACTTCAAAAATCTGGTGCTGAATCCATTGATTCAGGAAACTCAGCGCGCAGGTATAACATTTGATGAGGTATCTGAATACCTTAAGATGCAACACGCACCAGAGGCTAACGAGCGAATTCAAGCTATCCATCACGATAACTCCGCTTTGGCATTCGGCATTACAGATGAGCAGGCGCGTGAAGCTATGGATAATTACCGCTCCCGTGACGACTTTAAGACGTTAGATAGGATTGCGAATAAGTGGCGTTTAATATCTGACGACTTGCTGCAAATGCGGGTTGATAATGGCATTATATCTCGCGGACAAGCTGATGCTTATCGCGCTACGTTTGAGTTCTATATCCCAGTTAAGGGAGGCGAAGACACTAAGGCTGGAACTGGCAAAGGTATGTCGGTTAGCGCGAAGGATAAACGACGCTTAGGGCATGAATTGCGAGACGAAAAAATCATTGAGAACATCCTCAAGGAATATGAGCGCACTGTTCATGTAATCGCTAAAAATGAAGTTGGCAAAGTAGCAGGGAATTTCATACGCGAAGTGAACGATGAGGCGATTGGTACGATTGGTAAGCCAGTACGTCGTCAAGTATTTGTAGCTGGCGCGAAGCATTACATGGTGATGTATCGTGGCAAGGATGTGCAGTCATTCGACAACATGGATGATGCAAAAGACTTTATCCATTCCGAGGCGAATCTAACTGGCAATAGGGAGCTTGAATACTCGATAGACAAGGAAGCCGACGAAGGTCGTGTAATTCGTCAAGCAAGCCCAATGCTGGCTGATAATGAGTTCACTTACTACGAAAATGGGAATTTGATTCGTTGTCAATTAAATGACGAATTGCTTGCTAGAGCATTTAAGAATGACGGCGTTGAGCAAGTGAACAAGCTACTGGAAGGGGCGAGAGAATTTAACTCGTTCCTGTCTAAAGCCTATACTGGTTATAGCCCAACTTTCCTATTCAAAAACCCAATCCGCGATGCTATCCAAGGCGCAATTACCAACACTGGCAACTTGGGTGCGGGCATGGCAGCAAAGATATTCAAAGCGTATCCACATGCGCTTTCTGAGCTATCTAAGCATCTACGCAACCATGGTGTGTCGTCAGAGGTAAATGCGTTTAGTAATAATGGTGGTGTAATCGGTGGGTCTTATGTGCCAGATTTAGACAAGATTGGAGGGTCAGTGATTGATTCGTACAATGAATTTGCTGGGGCTTCTGATACCTATCACCGCACATTCAAAGAGCAAATAAAGGCTGGTAAAAGCATCCCTATGGCGCGGACAGTTGCACTAATGAAGGCTGGGAAGGCTGGCTTCTTACGCACACCTATAATCGGTCACTTCCTGAGATTTATGGAACATGCCAATGCCGTTACGGAAAATGCTTTGCGGCTGGCTACCTATACGACGCTGGTGAATGAGGTTGATGATAAAGGCAATCGGGTATATTCCGATGCTCAAGCGGCATTTTATGCAAAAAACCTAATGAACTTCAACCGCAAAGGTGAGATTGGCACACAAGCAGGAGCGTTGTATTTGTTCTTTAACCCAAGCGTACAAGGAACACAGGTTATCTTATCCACTTTAACCAATTCAAAGCATAAGCATCAAGCCCAGATGCTCACTGGCGTGATTGCGATAAGTGCATATTTGATTGCAGAGTCCATGCGCGGTGGTGGTGACGATGATGAGATGAAGTGGAACAAGATACCAAGCAGCATCAAAAATAAGAACATGATTTTTGGTGATGGCGAAACAAAGTTTATGCTTCCAGTACCATACGGCTATGGGATATTCCATGCGCTGGGTAATGCGATGTCAGATATTAACCACGGCAGAAGTGCGTGGAAAGCGGGTATTCAATTAACTGATTCGTTATTTGAAAACTTCTCTCCTATCGGCAACCCCATGAATGGTGAACATGGCATTTACCAGATGATGCCAACTATCCCAAAAATGGCAACTGCGCCAAGTGTGAATGAAAACAACTTTGGTTCACCCATCATGCCTGATAAATTTGGGCAAAATAAACCAGATAGCCAAACCATGTATCGGAATACCAAAGGCACAACTATGTCTGGCATAGCTGAGGGTATCAATGCTATGACTGGTGGGAATAAATACCAGCCTGGCTTAGTAGATGTTAGCCCTGAAACCTTGAAATTCTGGGTAAATTCCATCACTGGCGGGGCAGGTCAGTTTGTAATGGATAGCGCAAACCTTGGCTCAATTACTATCCAAGGCGCAGCACCAGAAATTAAAGATATTCCTGTCGTTAAAGCCTTCACGCACGACATCGGCGTAAGTGATGCAAGACGTTTATTTTGGGAAGATGCGACACAAGCTAAAGAGGCAGCAGACGCATTTAAGGCTGCTATGCGTAATGGCGATAGGGAAATGGCAAGCGAGATAATGAATGAAAACAAACCGCTTATTGCACTTGCAAAAGTTGCACATCATCAACAAGCAATGGTTAAAAAGCTCCGCGACTTGCAAGATGCAATCCGCATGAGTGATAGCTTAACCCTTGCTGAAAAACGTGAAAAGCTAAAAGTAGTTGAGCGTCAGGAAGAGGTGGTCTATGATAAATTCATATCCGCCTTCGCATCTAATGTTCAATAATTGAATTTTAATCAAACTTAGAGTATGCTAGAAGGAATGTCGAGATGACATTACATTCCCGCAGCTGGAGATATTATGCCAAATGAGTATTACTCACCCTCTGGGTGGCCTGTAACTGGTTCAAGCGGCGAATCATCTCCCGCTCGTTCAGAAATGTCAGCTATACAAGCTGCATTTGACAAGCTACCTATCTTAGCTGGCAGTGCATTGCGCATTGTCCGTGTTAATCCCTCTTCAACCGCCCTAGAATCAATTACATTAGCAACTGCCGGCATTGCGACACTTACTCAAGTCGCCGCTGCTATTGCTGCAATACCTACTCCAATACCCCCAAATTTAACGCCATACGCACTGCTGTCAAATTTAACGCCATACGCACTGCTGTCAAATTTAACGCCATACGCACTGCTGTCAAATTTAACGCCATACGCACTGCTGTCAGATTTAACGCCATACGCACGGCTGTCAAATTTAACGCCATACGCACTGCTGTCAAATTTAACGCCATACGCACTGCTGTCAAATTTAACGCCATACGCACTGCTATCTGGCGCATTATTTAATGGGAGTGTGTCATATCGAGGTGGTGGGAGTGTGGCAAGTAATGTCGCCTTCGGAGAGGGGGGGGTATTAACTGCAAATACTACTGGCAATATGAACTCCGCTTTTGGTTATTCTTCGTTATTTAGTAATACGGCAGGAATCAGCAATAGCGCATTTGGTCATTATTCGTTATTTAGTAATACGACAGGAATCAGCAATAACGCATTTGGTAGTTATTCGTTATTTAGTAATACGACAGGAATCAGCAATAACGCATTTGGAGAAGGCGCGTTATTTTATTTAACTATTGGGTTTAACAATTGCGCATTTGGGACTGCCTCTGGTGCGAGTCTTACCACTGGCACAAATAATACGCTGATTGGGACATACTCTGGTATGAATCTTACCACTGGCACAAATAATACGCTGATTGGGACTAACTCTGGTAGGAATCTTACCACTGGCACAAATAATACACTGATTGGGAATAGCACAGGGACAGAACCTGCGTTCATAAATGTAACCACCCATAATAATCTAATATGCGTTGGCAATAATAGCTCTACTAACGCATTCATTAAAGTCCCTTGGACAGTAATATCAGATGCTCGTGACAAAACAGATTTTTCACCTATCCCGCACGGCTTGGATTTTGTATCTAAGCTGTCTCCTACTGCATATCGTCTAATTGAATCACGCGACAATCCATTCCCTACCAAAGATGCGCCATTGCGATATGGTTTCTTAGCGCAAGATATTCTCGCGCTGGAAGGAGACAGCCCAGTAGTCGTTAATCCAAGCGACCCTGAGCGTCTAAAAATGACTGGCGATTATCTAATCCCAATCCTTGTTAATGCAATCAAAGAGCTAAAAGCTGATTTTGATGCGTACAAACTAGCCCACCCATAGGAGTAATAATGCAAACTATTCAACAACTAACGCCAGCCAAACACTATTCAGCTTGTATGGATAGCGTCAATCTTTTGGCTGAACTGAAAGTAGCTACTCAAACTACAGACGTAATTGATGCTATTACACGAAACAAAGAGCATTTACGCATCATGCTTGCGAAAGACTTTTGGACAACAGAAGATTTAACCCCGCTTAAAAACGCTATTTTGTAAGGAGTCTTTATGAAAAAATTACTTGTATTTTCAATTCTAGCTACTGTTATCAATACCTCTTATGCGGCAGTTAGTGGTGAACTTCTTCGCTCAACTGCTGAAATTAACGGGACTCCACCAGTATCGGCTACTACATACGATAGGGACTGTAATGGTAGAGGGAAGCCAAGGGGCATGGCTTCAACCATCGTCACCGCTGGCAATACTGTCACCACCACCGAAACCGATGGTGTGAATACATGGGTGTCAACCGTAATCACCAGCGGCGGCACGGTCACCGTTTCCTGCGCGCATAAACAATAAGGAGCAACAATGAAAAAGCTACTAGCCCTATTCCTGCTCGGTTCGCTGGCAGTGCAAGCTGAAACCATCATTGCTCCCTTGATAGTTAACTCTTTGACCATCGGCGGTACAGCCGCGACACCGACAGGTACAAACACGGCGGCTATCGCTACCGTCGGTTATGTGCAATCTTTCGCGACTTCAAGTGTGGCTGGTGTGGCTACATTCAATGGGCGAGCAGGCGCGGTTACGCAGACAAGCGCAGACGTGACTAACGCATTGGGATATACCCCAGCGCAAAGTGGCGTAGTAGCTATCGGAAGCGGTGGGACTGGTGCAACAACAGCAGCAGCAGCACGCACAGCGTTAGGGCTTGGCACAGCAGCTACGCAAGCATCTACAGCGTTTGACCCAGCAGGGGCGGCGGCGGCGATTACCACTATCACGGGTAACGCAGGAACGGCAACCGCACTTGCAGCTAATCCAGTAGATTGCACAGCTGGGCAGTTTGCTAATGCGATTGCAGCGAACGGCGATTTAACCTGCGCAACTCCTGCGAGTGGCGGTGTAACCATCACAGGAACGCCTACAGTTGGGCAAGTACCCACAGCAACAAGTGGCACAGCAGCAACTTGGAAGACGGTAGCAGGTGGAAGTAGCACCCCTGCGCTAGGTAACCTCCTAGTTAATTCCGACGCGATGGTTAAACAGCGGGTTGTTGCACCACCAATCAC
>Ga0209824_10002232_pt1 | contig 10177 bp, 12 predicted proteins | sample VDWuncwatermetaG_FD_184124 | JGI IMG/M metagenome (GOLD analysis project Ga0209824, IMG submission 184124) | Wastewater microbial communities from Netherlands to study Microbial Dark Matter (Phase II) - VDW unchlorinated drinking water (SPAdes)... ...
AAGGCATGACAATGGAAGCCACCAAGCCAACTTTCTCTACTATGCTCATGCATCACCTTTACGGTATTTAATTTATGTCAGGGCAAAAAATTTGACTAATTCTTTCATGCGCTCCTCGATCTCACGAAACGATAAAGATGCTGTACGGGCCATGCCAAAGCCCTGCACATTAAAAGAAGCGACGGTCGTGGCATAAGCACAGGCTTTGCGCAAAGTTTTATCGTCAAGCTTGTTGGCCTTGCTTAAATAGCCCATGAGGCCGCCGGCAAAGGTATCTCCGGCACCGGTGGGGTCAACGACTTTATCAACCGGATAGGCCGGGAAGGAAAACATCACCTGATCGCTGTAAAATAATACGCCGTGCTCGCCTTTTTTAATGACGATCATGCGCGGCCCCATCGCCCGAAGGCATTTGGCGGCCATGATCAAATTATTTTCTCCTGAGAGCGCCCTGGCCTCACCGTCATTAGCCACGAACAAATGCACCATCTTCATTAAACGGCGTAAAGATTTTTGTTTGTGGGTGATCCATAAATTCATGCTGTCTAAACCGATTAATCGGGGGGATTTCAAATGTTTGAAAAGCTGTACCTGTAAATCCGGGTCAAAGTTAGCCAGGAAAATATTGGGCAAATTCTTTTGATGCTCCTTTAATTCAGGCACATAGGTCTGTAAAACCCCCAATTCCGTCGCCAGGGTCAACGCCGTATTTAAATCCCCTTTTTTATATTCACCCCTCCATCGGAAAGTTTTCCCGTTGCTGATTTTGAGTGACGAGAGATCAATGCCCTTGCGCTTTAAAAAATCCAGATGCCTATTAGGAAAGTCACGGCCAACTACCGCCACCATATGCACGTCTGTAAAAAGCCGGGCGGACATGGCAAAATGCGCGGCAGAGCCGCCTAACATATCCTTTTTTGATCCTGAAGGTGTTTTGACATGGTCCAAAGCCACCGTACCTAAAACCACTAAACTCATCACTGCCCTCCAATTATCTTAACCAGCACCCTTTTATCCCGTCGGCCGTCGAATTCGCCGTAAAAAATCTGCTCCCAAGGGCCAAAGTCCAATTTGCCGCGGGTTACGGCGATGACCACCTCGCGGCCCATCACCTGACGTTTTAAATGCGCGTCCGCGTTGTCCTCGCCGGTATCGTTATGCCTGTACTGTGAGACCGGCGCATGCGGTGCTAATTTTTCCAGCCAGCCATCTATATCCTGCAAAAGCCCGCTTTCATCATCGTTGATATAAACACTGGCGGAAATATGCATGGCATTAACTAAACACAAGCCCTCTTGAATGCCGCTTTTATCAATGGCCGCCTGTACCTGGTCCGTGATATTGATATAAGCCCGACGGGTTTTGGCGTGAAACCATAACTCTTGGCGATAATGTTTCATTGGAGGCGCTTGGTTGGCTTTTTCTTTTTTTCCAGCTGTTTGATGTATTGCTGAAAATGCTCATCTTTGAGAAGATTGTCTAAATCCGTATCACCCTTTAAATGTTCAAAATCATCGTAACCGAAATCAATGGCCTTGGTCAATGCCCCCAAGGCCGCGCGGGTTTGGTTAAGCAAAGCATAAGAACAGGCCAAATTGTAAAACACGATCGCATCCTCCGGCCGCAGGTGTAAAAGTTTTATATCCACTTCCAAGCCCTTTTGCCACAGACCCGCCCTGGTATACAAATCCCCGATAGCGCTGAGTGCCTCTATAAAATGAGGCGTATCTTTGAGGATGTTCTCATAAAAAGCGATTTCAAAATCGATATCTTCTTTTTTACGGGACATTTTAGACGCGTGCTCTTTGCGCATGAATTATCCTTTCTTCTTTTTTAAATATTTTTCAATGCGAAGAACGGCTTCCTTTAGATTGTCATAACTTGAAGCATACGATATCCGCACATGTTGCTCACAGCATCGGCCAAAAGCAGTTCCCGGCACCAAGGCCACTTTTTGCTGCAGCAGTAAATTTTTGGCAAAATCCATCGAGTTCTCACCTGTCACTTTTACCGAGGGAAACGCGTAAAAGGCGCCTTGCGGCATATGGCAGGTCATCCCGATATCATTTAAAGCGCCGACGATAAAGCGGCGGCGGCGGTCATATTCTTTTTTCATGGCCTGCACGTCCCCGGCAACATTCTTTAAAGCCTCAATGGCCGCCATCTGACCGGTGATCGGCGCGCATAACATGGTGTACTGATGGATCTTGGTCATGGCCCCCACCACCTCCGCGGGTCCGCAGGCATAGCCGATACGAAAACCCGTCATGGCATAACTTTTGGAAAAACCATTAAGATAAACCACCCGATGGCGCATCTGCGGCAAGGTGGCCATGGGCGTATGTTCGAAATCATAAGTCAATTCATCATAAAGTTCGTCGCTAATGACCAACATATCATGTTTTTTGATGACACGGGCGATGGCTTCCAATTCTTTTTTGGAATACGAGGTGCCTGTGGGATTACACGGATACCCAAGCAGGATGCCGCGAACACCCTTTCCCGCAGCTTCATCGATCTGCCGCGGTGTTACTTTAAAGGCGGTTTCCACGGAAGTTTTTAAAAATACCGCCTCGCCGCCGGCTAATTCCACCACCGGGCCATACGCCACATAGCAGGGCTCGGGTATCAAAATTTTTTCGCCGGGATTAAGGATCGCCCGCATCGCCAGATCCAGCGCCTCACTGACACCGACGGTAATCAGAATTTCCTTTTCAGGGTCATAGGCAAGATTGTGGCGTTTTTTCAAAAATGCGGCGATTGCGCTCCTCAGCTCGATCATGCCCTGATTGGAAGTATACGAGGTATATCCTTGTTCGAGGGATTCGATGGCCCGTGCGCGCACATGCCACGGGGTGACGAAATCAGGCTCTCCCACGCCAAGGGAGATGACGTCTTTCATTCCCAATACTAAATCAAAAAAAGCCCTGATGCCTGAGGGGGCTAATTGGTCAACCCGTTTAGAAATTCTCATTTTAATACGAAATATTCTGCCTGCGTTCATTTTTAGGATGTTTAAAAACCTGGCCCTCTTCTTTGTACTTGCGCAGTAAAAAATGCGTGGCTGTTTGGCGCACATTGGCCATGGATGAAAGTTTCGCGGCAACAAAATCCGCCACCGTGTGCATGCTTTCACCCTCGACAATCACCAATAAATCATAACCGCCGGAAAGTAAATAACAGCTTTTAACCTCGGGATAACTGTAAATCCGCTCGGCGATGCTGTCAAAGCCAACGTCTTTTTGAGGCGTGATTGACACCTCAATCAAGGCGCGTACTATCGTCGAAGAATTCGCTTTCACTTTAGACATAGGAACTCCTTTATTGCTTTGTATCCTTACCCTGAACAAAACCCACTTTTAAAGCCCCCAGTTCATTTTCCAGGAGCACTTCTTGTTTACTTTCATATTCAAGCTGCTTGCGCCATTGGGTCAGCTGATCATCATTTTGGGGTTGTACTGTCAATTGTTTATCAAAAGTCCTGGCCTGCTGTCTTTTTGTTTTAATAATCCGGGTCAATGCCTCGATACGCACCTGCTGGTCTGTCCGGCCATGGCGTTCTTTTAAAAAACGCTCCATCTGTTCATTTTTATATTGCTGAGCGTCGATCGATTGCTGTAATTTTTGCACCTGTCCTGTTAATTGCCGGTATTCAACTTGTAATCCGTTATTTTCAATCATCAAAGTCTGAACTTTAGATTTAATCACATCCAGGGTCAATTGCCATTGCTCCGGCACGGATGAAAGTTCTTGGGAACCCTGGGCCCTGACGTCAAACCCCCACCCCCAAAAAAGCAATATAATGATGAACCGGCACAGCCTCATGGTTTGAATTATACCTGGTTATTTCACAGCGGGCAAGGGTGAGAAAATAAATCCTTTGAGGCGGCCGGTTTCGGGGTCTTTTATTTTGGAAGTCATTTTTGCGGCATCTTGGGGAGAACATTGATCTTCAAATGTCACGATCAAACGGCGAGCGGGTTGGGCGCGGCTATGCACCTTGGACACCGGCTCCTGGCCTAAAAAACAGCCCTTGGCGTAAGAAACAAAATCATGCTCATGCACGTTGAGAATAAATTCCTCCGCCTGATAATCAACGCCCATCAAGGGGATATTGTGGTTGAGGCGAAAAAGCGTAAATTCTTCATCACTGATACTGTTGGCATGAGGTTGGGTATCCCATACGGTTTGGCCGGTATCTACATTGATAAAAACAGCCTGGCCACTCGGGTTTATGCTCACACGGCTTAATTTCACATAGCGCTCCAAGTGCTTTAAAAGATTGTCCTTCGCAATAGAGGGCACGCTGATCAAAAATTCATCGTCGCTGATTTTTTGCTGGCGAAAAGTGGCGATGATGCGCCCGTGCTGATTTAAAAAGGCATTAAGCGGGGCGTCCAGGGTATTGGAAGTGATCCCGTTTAAAAAACCGGAGGTAAAATTCCCTGTTTTCTGGTCGGCAGAGCTAATCTTTAATGCCTTAATGCTTAAGACTGTGTCCGGGAGTTTGTAGAGTCGCATAATTTTTTTGCCAAGGCCAACGCTTCGTCCCTTGTTTTAATTTTACCCAAAGCCACGGCTTCTTCAACTTTGGAAAGAATTCTTCCAAACAACTCTGACGGTTTTAATTTTAAAATCTTGATCAAATCATGCCCTGTCAGCAGGCGTTGTTTAGGCTTCTGGTCTTTAAGTTCAAAATAACGCTCGATGATCATATGACAAATTTTGGCATGATGCTTGGACCTAGCCGCCGTGGTCAAGGGGCCACAGGTCGCGGCCTGATCTGCCAAACTCAAAATCGCAAGGCCCGCTGCCTCGTCCTTGGTATCACGCAAATACCGGAATATCGCTTTTTGACTAGGGCGTTTGAAATTTGATAGATAACCCGGCCTTAAATGCATGCGCACCGCATCCTCTAAAAAGAAGCGTTCTTTAACGGATAATTTCAAATGCTTGGCGACCTGCCGGGTGATGCGCTCGCCCGCGTGCTCATGACTGTGAAAGGTCATGCGCCCTTTTTCTTTTCGACGGGTTTCGGGTTTTCCTATGTCATGCAAAACGGCTGCCATTTTCAAAAGCGCCAAGCGCGTATGCCCCCCGCCGATGAGTTGGCGCAAATAAGCCTTCACGCGCTCTTTGCCGCTCATCTCTTCGATGAGTTTTTCAATTTTCGCGACCACTTCCAAAGAATGCCGCCAAACATCCAAATGATGATAGCCGCCCTGACGGACACCGTACATGACGGTGATCTGCGGGATGACTTGCGGCAAAAGCCCGATTTTATCCATGCCGGACAATGTTTCATGCGCCCGGGGTGAGGCCAAAATTCTAAAAATTTCTTCGCGTATCCTCTCCACGGCCACCGTGGAAATCAAATGCGCGTCTTTTTTGATTTGCACCCGGGTCTTGGCATCCATTTTAAAACCAAGGGCGGCCTGCAAGCTAAAGGCACGTAAAAGCCTCAAAGGGTCGTCCTTAAAAACCTTATGGTTTAACATACGCACCACACCTGCCGTTAAATCCCGTCGGGCCCCTTTGACTTCCAACATGGATGAATCACCGGTGTCTTGGCCTAAAATATCCATGGCCAGCGCATTTATGGTAAAGTCCCTTAAACCCAAATCTTTTTGAATGCTCTTCCCCCGCCAATCGGTCAAATCAAAAGTCCAAATCACTTCATCTTGTTTTTTAACCACACGCGCACTGCCATGTCCGCGGTCAAGCAAAACAAATGTGCCATGAAGCCGGCGGGCCAACCGACGGGACAAGGCAATGCTCCCGCCATCAACGGCAAAATCAAAGTCAGTCCCGTGACGATTTAAATAATAATCGCGCAGGGCCCCTCCGACTAGAAATACGCGGGCGCGACTGCTTTTAAGCGCGTCACGGACTAAAAATAATTGAGGATAAAAAGTCAACAAGGACATTAGGATGGAGGCAATGATGACTTTTGCAGGACTTCATCAGCTACGAAAATCGGCGCTTTGAAACGCACGGCCAGGGCAATGCTGTCGGAAGGACGGGAATCAATCATCTTGATCTCACCCTCTTTGGATTTAATTTCCAATTTGGCATGAAAGGTATTGTTCACGAGCTTATCGATAAGCACCCGTTCTAAGTGTCCGCCTAAAACCTGCATCACATCGACAAGAAGGTCATGGGTCATGGGACGGGGCACGTCCACACCGGAGATCTTGATCTTAATGCTGGAGGCTTCCATAAAACCGATGACGATCGGGATTTGACGCTCCCCGTCTTTTTCCTTAAGCACAATCACCTGGTCTTGGCGCTTTTCATCAATAATGATTCTGGATAATTCGACCTGGATCATATTTTATAAATGACTATAAATAGGAAATTCCTGGGCTAAATGCTCAACGCCCGAGCGGATTTTTTCTAATTGTGTCTCATGGGCACGGTTAAGCACGCAACGGTCAATCAAATCCGCGATCATGAGCATTTGAGCTTCTTTCATGCCGCGGGTGGTGACCGCCGGAGTACCGACACGGATCCCGCTAGCTACCGCCGGAGGTTCAGTGTCAAAAGGGATGAGATTTTTGTTAACGGTGATCCGCACGCGGTCTAACAGTGTTGCCGCGTCTTTACCGGTGATTTTTTTAGGACGTAAATCCACCATGAACAAATGATTGTCAGTACCTCCGGCCACGATACGAAAACCCTTGGCCGAAAGAGCACCGGCAAAAGCCTTGGAATTGGCAACAATTTGTTTCTGATACTGCTTAAACTCCGGGGACAACGCTTCTTTAAAAGCCACGGCTTTGGCCGCGATAATATGCATCAAAGGCCCGCCCTGAATGCCGGGAAAAACGGCGCTGTCAATTTTCCTGGCAAATTCCGCCTTGCATATAATCATCCCTCCACGGGGCCCGCGCAAAGTCTTATGTGTCGTGGTGGTCACAAAATGGGAATACTCAACGGGGTTGGGGTGCAAACCTGCCGCGACAAGGCCCGCGAAATGGGCCATATCCACAAATAAATACGCGCCGACCTTGTCCGCGATCTCGCGGAAACGCTTGAAATCCAAAATCCGCGAATACGCCGAATAACCGGCAACGATCATCTGCGGCTTATGCTCGAGGGCCAGGCGTTCAATTTCCTGATAATCGATCTCTTCGGTTTTAGCATCTACTTTGTAGGAAACCACCTTGTAGGTGCGGCCGGAAAAATTGATCTTCATCCCGTGGGTTAAATGCCCGCCGCAAGCCAAATCCATGGCCAGGATGGTGTCCCCATGCTTGAGCACGGACATATACACCGCCATGTTCGCCTGGGAGCCGGAATGCGGCTGCACATTGACATGATCGCCGCCGAAAAGTTCTTTGGCGCGCGCGATGGCCAGATTTTCAACATCGTCGACAAATTCACAACCGTTATACCAGCGGGCCCCGGGATAACCTTCGGCGTACTTGTTGGTCAACACGCTCCCTGCGGCTTCCAGGACCGCGGGGGAAACAATATTTTCAGAGGCGATCAATTCAAGATTATTTTTCTGACGCTTAAGCTCATGCTGGATGGACTGAAAAATTTGAGGATCGACGTTCTGCAGATGCGTCATTTCGAAAACTCCCTTTCTATGTTTTGAATTTGTTCTTTTCGGCGTAAATGCCGCCCGCCTTCGAAGGCGGTTGACAGCCAGATTTTAATGATTTCCAACATTTTGGATTTATCCACAAATTTAGACCCCATCACCAACACATTGCTGTCATTGTGCTGACGGGAAAGCAGGGCCGCTTCCTTATTGTAAACCAGGGCCGCGTAAATTCCCGGCACTTTATTCGCGGCGATGGATTGCCCGAGGCCGGACATGCACAAAAGTATCCCCCGGCTGCCGGGATTGCGAACAACTTCCTTGGCCACCTGTAAAGCCACCTGGGGATAATCACAGGCGATGCTATCCGTATGCGTGCCCATATCCACCACTTCATGGCCTTGGGCTTTGAGCGCGTCCTCAACATTTTTCTTTAATTGAAAGCCGCGATGGTCCGCCCCGATAAATATTTTCATCAAAGCAACCTTTCGATCTTTTCAACCGCTTCCTCGATCGTCAACAGGCATTCCTGATAGGCCACGTGCGGCTGGCCGATGGGGTCCGGCACATCCAAATCCGCCTCAACCCCTCGATGGGTATTGCCAAATTCCTTCAAGAGATAGACCCTTTTTTCCACCGACGGAACACGCTCCAGGATCTGGGCACGGTGCGCGCGGGTCATGGCAAAAATTAAATCTGATTTTTTAAGCATGATCCTGCCCAGTGGCCTTGAAATATGCGCCGCGGCATTGATCCCGCGCTCCCTTAAAACCGCGAGGGTCTCCTGGCTGGCCGCGGACTTAAAATAGACACTGGTGCCGCCAGAGTGGACTTCCACATCTTCACGGGCAATCAATTTGGCTTTAAGCAAATACTCCGCCATGACCGAGCGGCAGCTGTTTCCCGTGCACACAAATAAAACACATTTCTTGTGGATTGCACGATCCACATCCGGCTGGGTGATGACACCATCACGCGTGACGGTCGGATGCGTCATGGTAAAATCTACGATGGTCGAAGAAATACCAAAATCTACCGGACCGCCGTCTAAAGCCAAATCCACCTGGCCATTCAGGTCTTTTAAAGCTTCCTGGCAATTCGTGGGGGCCTTTTTACCTTCCAGATTTGCCGAAGGGGCCGCGATCGTGCAGCCGCTTTCTTCCACCAGGCGCAAGGCCACGGTATGGTCCGGCATGCGTATGCCGATCGTTTCACCTTCATGCCGGGCCGGCACAATCACCGTCAAAGGCCCAGGCCAATACTTATCAATGAGCTTGTATAAATTCGGGTGCGTGTACGTCGAATAATTATCAATGATGCCTCGCTGGGCTATCAAAATAGAAAAAAGCTTTCCATCCGTACGGTGCTTGACCGCGCGCAGGCGGTCCATGGCCTTGGGATTATTGGAATCCGCGGCGATGCCGTAGACGGTTTCGGTCGGAAAGATCACCAAACCACCCTGGCGCACGATGCGGGCCGCCTCGGCGATTTTTTCCGGTTCCGGTAAAGCTGAATTGACTTTTAAAACCTTAGTGGCGCCCATAAGCAGGTTTTTCTTTCAGGACCTTGCCCCCGATGTCGCGTCGAAAAAACATATGGTCAAACTCAATTTGACTCACGGCATTATACGCTTTTGTGGCAGCTGCTTCAAGGCTTCTGCCTAAGGAGGTGACCCCCAAAACCCGGCCGCCATTGGTGACCAGGGTACCCCCGTCGTTTTTAGTGCCGGCATGAAAAACAATGGTGTCTTGATCCTGTATATCATCCAAGCCGCTGATGGGAAATCCATTCTGATATTTGCCAGGGTAACCGCCTGAGGCGATCACAACGCATACGCACGCACGCTCATCCCATTTGACTTTTATTTCATGAAGCCTGCCATCGCAAGCTGCTAAAAATATTTCCACGATATCGCCGTCAAGCCGCGGCAGGATGCATTGGGTCTCAGGGTCCCCAAAGCGCACGTTGAATTCCAAAGCCTTTGGCCCGTCAGTAGTCAACATCAATCCCGCGAAAAGAACGCCTTTAAAAGGATTCCCTTCCTGATACATACCGCGGATGGTCGGTTCAATGATGCGGGTGATGATTTGATCCAAAACCTCGCCCGTTACCAAAGGACTCGGAGAAAACGCGCCCATACCGCCGGTGTTAGGCCCTAAATCATCATCAAAAATACGTTTATGGTCCTGCGCCGTGGGCAAAACCAAAAAATGTTTACCGTCGCAGATAGCCAAAAGGGATACCTCAGGGCCTTGCAGGCATTCTTCAATGACTATCCTGTTTCCCGCAGCGCCAAATATTTTTTGGACCATGATCTCATCAATGGCCGTTTTTGCTTGTTTTAAGTCGGCACAAACATAAACGCCTTTGCCGGTGGCAATTCCGTCGGCCTTAACAACTAAAGGAAACCGGGCTTGTTCTACAAAGACCAGTGCTTTGGGCGAATCATCAAAAATTTTATATACAGCTGTCGGGATATTACGACGGTGCATGAATTCTTTAGCAAAAACCTTGCTGCCTTCAAGCTGGGCCGCGGCTTTGGAAGGCCCAAAGATCTTTAACCCTTTAGACGCAAAGGCATCCACGACCCCGGCAACCAGGGCGGCTTCGGGACCGACAATGGTCAGA
>Ga0209824_10002234_pt1 | contig 10174 bp, 13 predicted proteins | sample VDWuncwatermetaG_FD_184124 | JGI IMG/M metagenome (GOLD analysis project Ga0209824, IMG submission 184124) | Wastewater microbial communities from Netherlands to study Microbial Dark Matter (Phase II) - VDW unchlorinated drinking water (SPAdes)... ...
CTCTCAATGATTATTTTACCCTGTACACTTCCACTAGTATTCATTATAATTCCATTAAGCATGGGAAAAGGATACAAAAAGGGTTTGAGTATGGCCATATTATTTGGTGCAGGATTAATTACAACCATAACTTTGTACGGATTGGGTGTTGGAGTCATTGGAAAAACTACATCACTTGATCAGTTCTCAACAATAATGTTTTTGATAGCTGGAATTGCAGGATTTGTTTTTGGTTTATCACAACTAAAGTTAATTACATTCAAAATGCCCATGTATTCCAAGACACCAAAATTTATTCAAAACAGAGGAGAATATGTAAAGTCATATCTGATGGGTATTTTACTTGGTAATGCCGGAGTTGGATGTCCAAATCCAATGTTTTATTGGCTTTTGATTTACATTGCAGGGACTGGGAGTTTGGAGATTGGCTCATCATTAGGTTTTGTGCATGGTGTTGGCAGAGCAATACCTTTGATTCTATTTTCACTGCTTGCTGTGCTTGGAGTAAATGCAACTAGAGGATTAACAACAAATAGAATCAAAGTTGAAAAGATTACAGGATGGATGCTTGTTATGATTGGTGCATTTTTAATAATTAATGGCATTCCGGGAGGACATGTTTGGTATGAAGGCACAATAGTGCATCTTGGTTGGAATAATCTAATATCTATGACAGGACTACCTATTGAATTTCACATAGGACAACACATTCATCAAAACCCATATAATTTTGAAATACCAAATGAGATTGTTCCAGTGATATTTTTAGGATTAATTCTATTCCCAATTATATGGTGTATCATTAATCAAAAGAAGGCAATGATACTATGAAGGATCCAGTTTGTGGCATGGATGTTGGAGAAAAAGGAGATTTATTAGAACACAAAGGAAAACAATACCGATTTTGCTGTGCAAGTTGCAGATGGGCTTTTGAGCAAAACCCTGATCAGTTTACAGAGTCATGAAAGTACAAGTTCTTACCACCCCTGGATGCTCAAACTGCACTGTTCTTGAGAAGTTGTTGGACCAACTAGGCATAAGATATGATTTGATTGATGTCACTGAAAAACCAGAATATTTGGAAAAATACCCAATATTTACAGCTCCTGGATTGGTAATTGATGGAAAATTAGAATTTACAGGTATTCCTAAAAAAGAAGATCTTGAAAAGAAATTATCCTGATTCACGAATGTTTTTTACTCTAGATGTGATGGTATTTTCAAATGACTGATTATTCTACAAATGAAAAAATGATCCTTGTGCAATACGCAATTAAAAAATATGAAAATGAAGAAACTGTAATTGAAAAATTAAAGACAATTTTACCTGAAAAAGATATTCAAAGAAATCTTGATACATTAATTGGAACACAAAGAGTACGAAGAATAGGACCTGAAATACTTCAAAACAATGAAAGCCATACCGAAATTCCTGATTTACCAGATAATCTAAAGCCTATAGTTGAACAACTCTAGACTTTGGAAATTCTTTTTAACATGATACCAAGAAACTCTGTGAGGTAAATTGTTAGAAGAAATCTTTGGTCAAATTGGCGATTTTATTCCTGCTATCATTGCTGGATTTGGATTAACCCTTGGAATTCAACATGCTTTTGAAGCAGATCATATAGCTGCAGTAACTACCCAGATCACAAATTCTAATACCATTCAATCAAAAAAACAACTTGTCAAATCAAGTTTAACAAAATCATCATTACTTGGTGCATTTTGGGGAGCTGGACACACAACTACTTTGATTCTTGTTGGTTTGCTAGTTTATGGCTTCACATTTACAATACAAAAAGAAATTTTTTCTGGATTTGAGTTTTTAGTTGGATTGATGTTGATTTTATTGGCAATTACAAGAATTACAAATAAAAGCATTCTAAAAATTAAACATAGACATCCTCATACACATGGAGACGGTTCAATTCATTTTGATGAACACAATCATGATGATAAGAACCACTCACACAACCATAAGTCATATCTAATTGGAATGATTCATGGCCTTGCTGGAAGCGGAACCCTAATCGTTATGACTTCTGGAGCGATTCATAGCCTAACAACAACTTTGATGTTCATTGGCATATTTGGAATAGGCTCAATTATTGGAATGTCCTTAATTGGGGGATTGATAGGTATTCCATTTGGTTTATCAAATAACATCAAAGCCAAAACAATAATGAGATACTTGACAGGCTCTTTTAGCTTTGTCTTGGGCATGACAATCGTATATCAAATTGGAATTATTGAAAATCTATTTGGATTTTAAAATCCTCGTAGTCCCTCAGGACGCATAATTTCTGGATGCTGTTTCATCCATTCTATTTTATCTAACATTTCCTGTTTGTCTTGTGGAAATGTGCCCTTGATTGTATATGCATTTGAGCCATGATTTGCCCTGAAGATTATCTCTTCTTTGGTTTCTATCTGGCTGATTAAATCATACAACTCCTCTAGAGATTCATCATCATTAATTCGAATAAATGGCTCTCCAAACTTTTCCATAAATTCTTGTTTTATTCCGTTTTCCAAATAAAGAGTTAGTGCTCCTACATAATTAGGAGAACAAGCACTAATTACTTCTGCAGTTCCTCTGATGTGTTCTTTAGAATAAGTTCTCCCGCCTAATCCCAAAATTATCATACAAGACATAATGTAACCTGCATCTTTTGCCTTGTTGACTGATTTGGTAATTGTTTTTGAAATTGCTCCTTTTGTTACTTTTTTTAAAACAATATCTGAACCACTTTCAATTCCCAAATAAAGCATATCCAATCCTGCATCATGCATTTTCTTTAATTCATCTGTAGTTTTCTTTAAAATATTCATGGGCATTGCATAACAAGAAATTCTTTCAAGGCTTGGAAACTTTTCATAAAGATATTTTACAATTTTTACAATATATTCTGCATCAAGATTTAATGCGTCACCGTCTGCCAAAAAGATTTTTCTCGTATCTGGTAATTGTTTTGCCATCAAATCAATTTCTAATTTTACTTCATCCCATGGTTTTTCTGAATACTGTTTTGATCTATACATGTCACAAAAAGAACACTCGTTAAAGGAACAACCCAATGTAACTTGAAAAATTAATGATCTTGCCTCTGAAGGAGGTCTGTACAATGGACCATCATAGTTTAACATCATTTCTATCTCACAGGAATTGTTTGATTATGTTTTTTATACTTTCTAATCATGACAAGAAAATAAATCCCATAATGCCTTTTAATTGAGCCATACAAGAATTTTATGACTTATGGCAAATGATCCCGATTCAAAAAGACTTTTGTGGTTTCTTTTTGCAGGCTCAAGAGGAGGGTTAAATCGTCTACGAATTATATCTATATTGAAGAAAACACCGCTTAACACAAATCAACTAGCCAAAGAATTGAGTCTTGATTATAAGGCTATTCAGCATCACATCAAAGTTCTTGAAAAAAACAATATGATCACAAAAGTTGGAGAAAAATACGGTATTATGTATTTTATATCTACATTTTTGGAAGCCAATATGGAGACACTTGAAGAAATTGAAGGAAAATTGGATAAAAGTAAATAAAAGATCAGGAGTTGATTCTCTCTAAATGGAATCTAACTCTCTAGTGTTGTCTATTGTTTCAATTGTGAATATGATAGTACTGGGAGTCTTGATTTACATTTTTGGAAAAATGTATGCAAAGACAAGAGCACAGCTTCCGTTAGGCATGATTGTTGTTGCAGGCATGTTGTTTCTTCATAATGTTATTGGGGCATTCGCATACTTTTCAATGGATCAAATTTTTTCCTATGAAATATTTCCATACATGTTAGGAGTAGGTATTGCAGAACTTGCAGGATTATTGATCTTTTTGAAGATTACTTTGGACTAATCTTAGTTTAATTGTAGTGAAAAATTAATAATTCTGTGTTGAAAAAACATCGAGGATATTTTATGCTGAACAAAAATATTCTTATTGCTTTTGTAGCCTCAATTATGGTATCTGCAATTGTAGCTCATATGTTATCTGAGCAAGCAGATTATCTTAATACTACTTATACACTACTTGTTGATTATGTGATTTATTTTTCTACATTTGGTGGTTTGTATTATTTGGACAATCGAAAAAAATATTTGCTTAAATCTGGTCAGACTGATAAATCAAAACTAAAACATGATCTAATTAAAATTATAACTTCACTTGGAATAGCCGAAGTTGTTTACACGATAGTAAGATGGTTCTTGCAATATTATTTTCTAACTCTCCAATACGATGCTTATCTCGCTTCTGTTGTATCGCAAGTTATATCTACAATAATTTACTTGGTAGTAATTAATCTGAGTGTAAAAATGACGAGGTTGTATAAAGATGGGAATTAACGTGTATGTGGATGGATCTGGTGGTCCTAATGGAGGATTTGGTTATTTTGTAAAAGATACAGGTGAATCTTTTTATGAAAAAAAACCAGAAATCACAAACAATCAGGCTGAATACATGGCAATTATTGCAGTACTGAAAAACTTTACAGATTTTACTGAAGAGATTACAATTTTTAGCGATTCAAAAAATACTATCTCTCAATTAAATCACGAATTTGCAATAAACAATGAAAAATTACGAGAACTTGCACGTGAGGCGTGGGCTTTGATTGGAACATTTTCTAAAATTACTCTTTTGTGGGTTCCACGAAAAGAAAATTTGGCAGGAAAAATGTTAGGAAGCTAAAAAACAGAGATCAGAAATTTCTATGAATAACTTTATTATACAAAATCCTTAGTCAAAATCAACGTGGTCGAATCTGTTTTTCTCTCACCAAAATCTATAGCAATTATCGGTGCATCTGACAAACGAGGTAGTGTTGGAGCAACCATTACATCAAATATTATGAATGGCTTCAAAGGTGCAGTTTTTCCTGTTAGTCCGACAAGACCAACAGTATTTTACAAAACAGCTTACAAGAGTGTCTTGGATATTCCAAAACCTGTTGATCTTGCAGTAATTGTAATCAAAAATGTTTTCGTTGCAGATGCTTTAGAAGAATGCGGAAAGAAAAAAGTAAAAGGCGTAATTATCATTACTGCTGGTTTCAAAGAAGTAGATGAAGAAGGAGCAAAAAGAGAACAGACACTAAAAGATATTGCTAAAAAATATAAAATACAAATCATTGGTCCAAATTGTCTTGGCGTCATGAATCTTGATCCAAAAACAATGATGAATTCTACTTTCCTTAAAGTTACTCCCAAGTCTGGCGAAATTGCACTTGTATCTCAAAGTGGTGCAATATGTGCAGCACTAGTTGAAGATGCTAGTGCACAAGGAATTGGATTCTCTGCAGTAATTAGTATGGGAAACAAAGCTGCAATGAGCGAAGTTGATATTCTCAAGATGTTATCTAATCACAATCAAACCAAAGTAATTGTAATGTATCTTGAAGATATGGGTGATGGTCAGGAATTTCTCAAAGTTTGTAAAAATATTACTAAAAAACTCAAAAAACCAGTTATTGTTCTCAAATCAGGTCGTAGTCCTGAAGGTGCAAAGGCTGCAATGTCTCATACTGGAGCTTTGATGGGCTCTGATGAAATCTATGATGCTTTACTAAAACAATCAGGTGCAATTCGTGTTGATACAATGGAAGAACTCTTTGATTATGCAGTTGCATTTTCAAAACAACCCCTTCCTTCAGGTGGAGATCTTGTAATTGTATCAAATGCCGGTGGACCTGCAATAATCTCAACTGATGCATGCTCTAAACTTGGAATTAAAATGGCGAATATTGATAGTATTCGTCCAAAAATTGATGCTGTAATACCTCCTTGGGGAAGCTCTCGTAATCCTGTAGATATTGTAGGTGATGCTGATTTTAATAGATTCAGCAATGTTTTGGATCGTGTCTTAACACATCCTAATGTTGGCTCTGTAATCTCAATGTGTACTCCCTCTGGAACTTTAAACTATGATAAATTGGCACAAGTGATTGTTGCAATGTCAAAAAAATACAAAAAGACAATGCTTGCAAGCTTGATGGGATTAGATGAAGGAATTACAAATAGGGAAATTCTAGCTTCAGGCGATGTTCCATATTATACATATGCAGAAGGAGCAATTAGAGCACTTGCTGCAATGCTTAAATTTTCAAATTGGATTAAAACACCGGAAGGAAAAATCACTGAATTTAAAGTTGACAAACTAAAAGCAAAGAAAATTTTTGATAAAGTTAAAAAAGAAAAACGACCAAATCTTTTGGAAGAAGAAGGACAAGAAGTTCTCAAAGCATATGGATTGCCATTGCCAAAAAGTGCACTTGCAAAAACAGAAGCAGATGCCATAAAGATTGCAAAGCAAATAGGTTATCCTGTAGTGATGAAGATTGCATCACCGCAAATTATTCACAAATCCGATGCTGGCGGTGTTAAAGTAAATCTAACAAATGATTCAGAAATCAAAGAAGCATTCAAAACAATTATTGCAAATGCCAAAAAATACAACAAAAATGCCGAGATAAAGGGAGTTCTTATTGTTGAGATGGTAAAAGGTGGTAAAGAATTGATTATAGGTTCTAAACTAGAGTCTGGATTTGGACCTGTTGTCATGCTTGGAATGGGTGGAATATACGTTGAAGTTCTCAAAGATGTTACCTTCAAACTTGCACCAGTTACTGATAAAGAAGCAGACGACATGATAGCATCCATTAAAACACAAAAAATACTTCAAGGAGTCAGAGGTGAAAAACCATCTGATATTGCAAAACTATCTGAATGCATTCAGAGATTATCCCAACTAGTTACTGACTTTAAGGAAATTAAGGAACTTGATATGAACCCTGTCTTAGTAATGGAGAAAGGTAAGGGCTGCAAGATTCTTGATATTAGAATCGGACTCTGATCGCAATTTATTCGTAAATTTTTATTTATACTGTTTTAGAATATTTATACAACCTAGAATGAATGTCAATGTGGCGAATGTTGAGAAATTCAAGACCATAAGAACAGGCGAAGATTATATTCAAAGCTTAAGAGGAAGAGATCTCAAAATTTACCTTTTTGGAGAACTAGTAAAAGAACCAGTAGATCACCCAATGATTAGACCATCCATTAATGCAGTAGCCGAGACATATGACTTGGCTGTACGAGAAGAAGAACTCGCTTCTGCTCATTCATCAATTACTGGATTAACAGTTAACAGATTTTTGCATATTGCAGAAAGTGCACAAGATTTAGTTTTACAAAATAAAATGCAAAGAAAACTAGGACAAAACACTGGAACATGTTTCCAGAGATGTGTTGGAATGGATGCACTGAATTCTTTACATTCCACTACATTTGAAATTGATGAGAAACATAAAACAAACTACCATAAACGATTTTTAGAATTTGTAAAAATGGTTCAAAAAGAAAATCTCGTAATTGGTGGTGCCATGACTGATCCAAAAGGAGACAGAAGTAAAGGACCCGCAGAACAAGATGATCCTGATTTGTTTACTAGAGTAGTTGCCAAAGACGATAAAGGAATCTATGTTTCAGGAGCTAAAGCACATCAAACTGGTTGCATAAATTCACATTGGATTATTCTAATGCCTACAGTACGATTAACAGAAAACGATAAAGACTGGGCTGTTGTTGGTGCAATTCCAGCAGATGCTAAAGGTGTGACTTACATCTATGGAAGACAATCATGTGACACCAGAAGTATGGAGGAAGGAACCATTGATGATGGTAATGCAAAGTATGCAGGACAAGAAGCCCTAATGATTTTAGATAGAGTATTCATTCCATGGGATAAAGTATTCATGCATGGTGAATACGAATTTGCATCAATGCTAATTGAGCGCTTTACTTGTTATCATAGACGTAGCTATGTTTGCAAAACAGGATTAGGTGATGTCCTAATTGGTGCAGCAGCTGCAATAGCTGACTATAATGGTATCCCAAATGTATCTCACATCAAAGACAAGCTAACTGAGATGACTCATCTAAATGAAACTATTTTTGCTGCAGGAATTGCATCGTCATACCAAGGACACAAGATGAAATCTGGTGTATATCTTAATGATGATATGCTTGCCCAAGTTTGCAAGCATAATGTAACTCGATTCCCGTATGAAATTAGTAGACTAGCACAAGATATTGCGGGTGGGCTAGTAGTGACATTACCCTCTGAGAAAGATTTCAGACATCCAGTAGCAGGACCATTACTTAAAAAATATCTAGTAGGTCGTAAGGGAGTTGATGTTGAAAATAGAATGAGAGTTCTTAGACTAATTGAAAACATGACACTAGGAAGAAATGCCGTGGGATATCTTACTGAATCAATGCATGGAGCTGGTTCACCACAAGCACAGAGAATCCAAATCCAGAGACAAATGCAAATTGGATACAAAAAGAATCTCGCAAAAAAACTTGCAGGAATTACAAACGACATTGAAAAACTAAATGAACCCTCTGATTATTTTAATCGTGTTTTCAAGACTAAAGATTCAGTCCTTTAGAACCACCAATTTCAAATTTTCTTGATATGTGAGCCTGTTTGTAATTTAAGAAAATTATTTTTGATCGTTTTCAGAATCTTTTTTTGACTCTTCTGCTTCAGAGAATTTACTTTCTCCATGCTTTGAGTACTCATTATCTTTTTCTAGTTTGTCTAATTCTGGAATATATGGAGATAATTCTGCATGAGAATCATTTTGATTAAATGGATCCTGCAAACTCAATTCTTTTTCATTTTTCTTTTTAGACATTTGCTTTACAATCATAATTCCTATGACAATTACAATTATGACATAATTTACTGGAGGTTTCAATAGTTGAGTGACATAGCCTACTTGTGGAATTACATAGGCAACTTTACCGATATACTCTTCTTTGGTAATTGGAAAATCTGTTCCTGGAATTGAAGCTGGATTTGCGTCTCCTTTTGTTCTAATTGTTTTAGGTTCATCATCAATAATTGATGCAACTCTATGTACAATTACCCTATCATGTCCTGACGGGCGATTAAAGACAATAATATCTCCGATTTTAACGTCTTCAAATGATACATGTCCTTGAACAATCAAGACATCATATACTTGTAAAACTGGAATCATACTTCCACTGGCTACTACATAAAATGGATTTTGTGTCCCAAATGCAACTTGCAGACCAACCCAAATCACAATTACTCCTATAGCTACAATTATGATGTCTTTGAGTATTCCTTTTGACATGGATTTTTGGTTCAACTTCATTATATGACCTTGATTTGATTGATTAAATTTATCTACACTTATTGTAGCTTGCTACCGCATTCTTCACAAAATTTGGAGCCTTCTTTATTTGAAAATCCACAATTTGCACATTTTCCTGGTTGGATGGATTGAGGTACAACTAGTGGGCTTCCTAAAAGAATCACGTCTCCCACTTTTCTTATGTTATTCCATGGAATACTGCCCTCAGTTCCATCATTTTTTATAATTAACAACACTACTGATTGATTGGAATCTATTCCGACATGTTTTGCCTTTCCAATCCTTTTTGCATTTTCATCATATACTGCTAATCCTTCAATTGAGCTAATCGCGGTAGCTGGACCTGGCTGTGTAGTTGATTGTGTACTGATTTCTGGTTTTATTTGAGTTTGTACAGGTTCTGAGATTTGTGGTGCAATGGATTGGCTTGCAGTTTCTAATGGTTTTGCACTTCCAACTTCAACTGTTTCATTTTGTTTTTTAAATTCTCTATATTCAGCTATTGTTGCACTACATGAATTACAAATATACTGGCCTTTTTCTGCAAGAATTAAATTTTCTGCAACTTCTTCATTTGGATTTTCATATTCAATTTTTGGAGGACCCTCAAATTCTTTCTCACATGTATTGCAAAAATATTTAGTAATTTTTTGACTGTCTAGTCTACCAATTGCGGCCAAAAATAGATCTGCACCTCCTAGATTTCCTTTCATTTGTTGTTGATCATTCACAGTTGCCATTACGTAGCCTCCAGATCCTCTTAATTTTTTAAGTCTAAGTTCAGCGCTCATATCTCCGTTTTATTGAAACGACATTTAAGTATATATCACTAAATATCTTTTTTGATTTTTCCTTTACAACAAAAAATACGGTGTTAATTCTGGTGAACATTTTTAGGTATGTTCAATAAATTATAATTATTATGGGAATAACAGAAATTTCAGATGCAAAGTCTTGGGAAATC
>Ga0209824_10002235_pt1 | contig 10173 bp, 9 predicted proteins | sample VDWuncwatermetaG_FD_184124 | JGI IMG/M metagenome (GOLD analysis project Ga0209824, IMG submission 184124) | Wastewater microbial communities from Netherlands to study Microbial Dark Matter (Phase II) - VDW unchlorinated drinking water (SPAdes)... ...
TGTTGGAGGAAGTGATCTGTCGACGTCATGAGCCGGTCTCGAGCACCTTTATCGGAAAAGGGAAGGCGGAGGAGATCGGTCAACTCTGCCGCGAGAAAAATGCGGACCTTGTCATTTTTGGAAACGACCTCACCGCAACCCAACAGCGGAATCTTGAAGAACTCTGGTCGCTCAAGGTGATTGACCGGACGCAACTCATCCTGGATATTTTTGCCCAGAGGGCCAAGTCGACCGAAGGGAAATACCAGGTGGAATTAGCGCAGCTTCTCTATCTCCTCCCTCGTCTTTCTGGAAAAGGGATCATGCTTTCGCGCCTCGGAGGCGGGATCGGAACAAGAGGCCCCGGAGAACAGAAATTGGAGATGGACAGGCGGCGGATCCGGAAACGGATTTCAAAACTCGAAGAGGAACTCGAGGGGCTTAGTCGGCGGCGCTCGACGGTCCGGAAAAAACGGCTGGATCTCCCCGTCTCGACGGTGGCGATCATCGGGTATACGAATGCCGGGAAAAGTTCTCTCTTTAACCGACTCACCGATTCCCATGAGATTGCGGAGGACCGGCTCTTCAGCACCCTGGACCCGGTCGCCCGGAAGTGCGTTCTTCCGAATCACCAGAGGGTCATTTTTTTAGATACCGTCGGATTTCTGCACAACCTCCCCCATCACCTCATCGAAAGTTTTCAGGCGACACTGGAAGAGGTGATCGAGACAGATCTCCTCCTCCATGTGTTGGATGTGAGTCACCCCAAGGTGAGAGAACAGAATGAGGCGGTCTATCGGGTGCTCGAGGATCTTCAGATCGAAAAGAAGCCGATCCTCACCTGTCTCAATAAAATCGATCTCCTTCCAAATCCGGGGTTGACAGAAGCGGGGAGGACAAGGCTTCAGAAAGAGCTTCAAGACGGGGTCTTCCTTTCTGTGAAAACTGGCGAGGGGATAGACCGGCTCCTGGATCAGCTGATGGCCACCCTACGGAATCTGATGACCCGAATTGAGGTTCTACTTCCCCATAGCAAGATGGGTTATATAGAACTTATTTATTCACAAGGGGTTGTAACAAAGAGGGAAGACAGACAAGAGGGTGTTTATCTTGAAGCAGAGCTCCCCGCCAAGGTGGTCGATATGTTGAAAGGGGTGAGTTATTCGATTCGAGCCTAACATGCGATTTTCCCCTTGACAAATCCCCCCTTTTTAGCATAAACTTATCCTTAGCACTCTAACTCATAGAGTGCTAAATTTTGAGAAAATGATCCATTTAACCGAGTACGAGACTAGAAGAAACAGGATTCTCCTTTCAGTGATCGAATCCTTCATTCAGACCGCCCTTCCGGTCGGTTCCAGGGTGGTGTCGGAGATCTCTAGGCTGGGCTTAAGTACAGCCACCATTCGGAACATCATGGCGAAACTTGAAGAGGAGGGATATATCACACATCCCCACACCTCTGCCGGAAGGATCCCGACCGTCAAAGGATATCGGTTTTATGTGGATCACCTGATCGCGACAGAACGGTTGACCGCGGTCGAACAGCAGGGAATTGCAGAAGCGTTTCAGGAGTCGGCGATGATGGAGAGGGTCATGGAAAGGGTAGCGCGACTTCTCTCCCACATGACAGATCAAGTCGCGGTGGTTCTTTTTCCTCAAAGAGAATCAAATATCTTGAAACGGATCGAACTTATTCCCGTCAAGGAACGTGAAGTCTTGGTCGTTTTGGTGACAAGTGCCGGCATCATCAAAAATGCACTCGTTCAAGTCGAGGAAGAGTCCAGCAAAGAAGAGCTCCTGCGGATTTCGCATTTTATGAATGCGGAACTGGCGAATCTAACGCTCGCCGACGCATACGAAACCCTTTACCACCGTCTTCTGGATGAACGAAGTTCGTTTTTCTACATTTGTAAGCGGGCCAAAGAGATTATGGAACAGAGTGGCTTGTTGGAAGAGGAAGAAAGATTTTACCTCGAAGGGACCCATACGATTTTGGAGAAACCGGAGTTCCGGAGTTTTGAGAGACTTCAGTCGATTTTGTCCATCCTTGAAGGGAAAAAAAGACTCCTTGAGATTCTCAGGCGAAACTCTACTTCGGAAGGAGTCCACGTACATATCGGCGAAGAGATTGGGGATGAAAATATTCAGGGATGCACTCTTGTGACATCCAGTTATCGCGTCGGGAGGAGTCAGGGAACCCTGGGCGTCATGGGTCCTACCCGTTTGAACTACGGACGTGTCATGTCGATTGTACGTCACGTGGCTTCCAAGGTTACAGAGTGGACGGAGACGTTTTGATCATGGAACAGGAAGAAAAACAAAATACAGAGCAATCCCTCGACTCCGCTCGGGATGGTTCGAGGGATGGTGAGCCTGTCGAACCACAAGCGACAAACGACAAGCAACAAAAGGGGAAGCGAAGAATCAAGGTTAACGAAGAGGAGTATCATGCCCTGCAAGAGAAATCGAAACGCGCGGATGAACTCTTTGATAAACTCCTCCGCCTTCAGGCGGAATTTGAGAACACCCGTAAGCGATTCCTGAAAGAAAAAGAAGAATATGTTCGATTCGCGCATGGAGAAATGGTGTTGGAACTTCTCCCCGTCTACGACCATTTTGTGATTGCGCTCTCTAATATTCAAGCCGCGCCTGAAGAGGGGGATAACCATCAGGTGATGCTTCAGGGAATTCGGATGATTCAGCATGAGATGTGGGAGTTTCTTTCGGGGAATGGTCTTTCGAAAATTGAAACGGTTGGGAAACCGTTTAATCCCGAACAGCATGAGGCCCTCGAGAGCGTCGAGGAAGACAGTCATCCAGAGGGAACGGTGGTCGAGGAGGTTCGGCCTGGGTATCTGTTGAACGGTAAACTCTTAAGACCCGCCTCGGTAAAAATTTCAAAGAGAAAGACAGAAGACACAAGACCCAAGACCGAAGACCCTGAAGGTCTTAGGTCTTGAGTCTTTGGTCTGGCACTTTTTTTAAAGGAGGTCTCAAATGGCAAAAGTCATAGGAATCGATTTAGGAACATCCAACTCTGCAGCGGCGGTCATGGAACGGGATCGGCCCGTCATCATCCCAAGCGCAGAGGGGTCCACGTTGGGAGGGAAGGCTTTTCCTTCCTACGTCGCCTTTACCAAGGACGGTCAGCGTCTCATCGGGGAGCCGGCCCGTCGGCAGGCGAGTGTGAACCCCGAAGGGACCATCATGGCGGCCAAAAGGAAGATGGGAACCGACCATCGTTTTAAGGTCCACGGAAAAGAATATACCCCTCAGCAGATTTCTGCCTTCATTCTGCAGAAGATTAAGCAGGATGCAGAGGCATATCTCGGCGACAAAGTCGAAGAGGTAGTGATTACCTGCCCGGCGTATTTCGACGACAATCAGCGGACCGCAACCAAAGATGCGGGAGAAATTGCGGGACTTAAAGTGCTTCGGATCATCAATGAGCCGACAGCCGCCTGTCTTGCTTACGGCCTTGAAAAGGCCGGAAAAGAACAGAAGATCATGGTTTTTGACCTCGGTGGGGGGACGCTCGATGTCACGATCCTTGAAATGTGGGCCGAGGGAGGATTTGAGGTGAAAGCAACCAGCGGGGATACCCAACTGGGTGGAACCGACATGGACCGCTCCCTCATCGACTATATCGCTGAGTCATTTAAAAGAGATACGGGCATCGACGTTCGCAAGGATCCGATGGCGATGCAGCGGATCCGTGAGGCGGCAGAGAAGGCGAAGATTGAGCTTTCAAGCACCCTCACCACCGACATCAATTTGCCCTTTATCACGGCGGATAGTCACGGTCCCAAGCACCTCACCATGAATATCACGCGGGCAAAACTTGAAGAGTTAGTGCGCCCGCTCATCGAACGCTGCCGCGGACCTTTGGAGCAGGCACTCTCGGATGCGCACCTTTCCCCGGCGGACATCCATAAGATCATCATGGTCGGGGGGCCGACCCGTATGCCGATCGTCCAGAACTTTGTGGAAGACTATGTCGGCAAGAAGATTGAGGGTGGCGTAGACCCGATGGAATGTGTGGCGCTGGGTGCTGCGATTCAGGCCGCGATCATCAAGGGGGATATTAAGGAAGTTCTCCTTTTGGATGTCACCCCGCTTTCTCTCGGAATTGAAACGCTCGGTGGCGTGACGACACGACTGATCGAGCGGAATACCACGATTCCGACAAAGAAAAGCCAGATATTCTCAACCGCGGCGGACAATCAGACCGCAGTCACCGTACGGGTGCTTCAGGGGGAACGTCCGATGGCCGACGGCAATGTGGAACTCGGACGGTTTGACCTCGTTGGAATTCCATCTGCACCGCGAGGGGTTCCTCAAATCGAAGTCACCTTTGACATCGATGCGAACGGTATTGTCCATGTGAGCGCAAAAGATCTTGGTACCGGAAGAGAGCAGAGGATCCAGATTACCGCTCCGAAGAAACTCGCGAAAGAAGAGATCGAAAAGATGGTGAAGGATGCGGAGAAATTCTCCGATCTGGATAAGAAAAGGAAGGAAGAGGTTGAAACCCGGAATCAGGCCGATACCCTTGCGTATATGACCGAGAAGACCCTCAAAGATCTTGGGGACAAGGTTCCGGCGGAGGAAAAAGAAAAAGTCCAGAAGAAATTAGATGATCTGAAAGAGGCACTCAAGGGGAATGATTCGGAGAGAATCAAAAAAGCGTCGGAGGAACTGACTCAAGCCTCCCATGCGATTGCGGAGATCCTCTACCGCGACGCGTCGAAGAAGCAGTCCGAGGCACAGGCAAAGCCCTCGGGGCCGTCTGAGGATACCGGCGAGAGGAAGAAGGACGACGTCGTCGACGCGGAGTATAAGGTGGAGGATGAGGGTAAATAATGAAGCCCTCACCTTTGCCTTCGCAGGAGTTCAGCTGAATTAAGGAATTGTAGATCAAGAAGCAGATGCAGAAAGAATCAGTATGGGTGAAAATTTTTTCAACAAATAACGAGGTATATGCAAATATTGTAAAGGGATTTTTGGAAGGTGTTAAAATCCGATGCTCCCTTTATCGTAACGAATCGTTCAATGCATATCCGAAAAATACTTTGCCCTCGGACGAAATCGAAGTGATGGTTCATCCCAAACACTTTATCAAAGCGGTAGGCATTGTAGCGAAGCTCCGGGGAAAACTGAATGAAGCTCGAAGTGCTTCTTAAGAAAGATGAAGACGGCTATTATGTTGCCTCCTGTCCGGCGATCAAGGGTTGTCATTCTCAAGGTCGCACCAAGCGGGAAGCACTTGCCAATGTCCGCGAAGCAATTATTGGATGTTTGGAAGTTTTAAGATTTACTTAAAAGCTGTTCTTTAAAAACTTAAACGGAGCCACTCGACACTGTAACCTAAGGAGGTGAAAAGTGAAAGAGTTGGTTCCGGTTCAAAAAATTGAGCAGACGATCCTATTGATCCGCGGCCAGAAGGTCATCTTGGATACAGATCTGGCAAAGTTGTATGGTGTCAGCACGAAACGACTCAATGAACAAGTAAAACGGAATCGTGAACGATTTCCAGAAGATTTTATGTTTCAGCTGACCGAGGATGAAAAGGTAGAGGTGGTCGCAAATTGCGACCACCTCCGTAACCTTAAGTTTTACAAGGGGTTACCAAACGCCTTTACGGAGCATGGTGCGCTTATGGCCGCGAGTGTGCTGAATACACCCAGAGCCGTTGAAGTGAGCGTCTATGTGGTCCGTGCATTTGTAAAGTTAAAAGAAATGGCATTTGTTTATCGAGAGTTGGCCCGGCGGTTGAATGAGTTGGAAAAGAAATACGACAGTCAATTTCAGGAGGTATTTGATACGATCCGACGATTGATGCCACCACCTGATCCAAAACAACGCCGCCGTATCGGGTTTCGATCGGCATAGGGGGGTTGGCTCGTGGTGTGTTCGCCGCACCGCTTGCGGCGCCCAGCGAGCGCCGCTGCGCTTGATGCTCGGCCTCGCTCCTCCCCGCCTGCACGGCGGGGGTGACCGTGCCCGCTCGGCCTGCGTACATGCGGCTCACACACCCACTCGCCATCCGCTTTTCGGAGGATGGGTGTGATGAAACTAGGAGGTGTTTAAATGAAAGTATTTGAGGCAGTTGGAGGATGTTGTAGAGATGTTGAAATATGCCATCCGAGTGACGGACAGCGCGTTATAAATTTTTCTGAAGAGCCCATTAATTCCTATTTGAATTTTCCCAAAGAGGCAACAATTAATCTTGCTGTGCCAAGCCAAGGAAATGCAGGTATTAATATCTGGAGTATTCCTGCTGATAGCGTTTAAAGACGCCTCTATTTTTGTAGCCGAGGGGTGACGCGACCTAGGGCTCCCATTCGCCTGCAGTGACGCCGAAGGCGCACGAAGCCGAATGGGATAAGGTCGCGGCAGGACCCCGAGGCCAAAGCAGGGGACACTTTAATTGTGCAGATTGTGCTTTGGGCAAAGGCGTGAATGGAGTAAGACAAATCTGGAGTGCGATTTTTTCTCTAATTTGGATAGTGTTTCTTCTGCTATTCTTTTTTACACGCGACCTTCAGATATTGCATGAAGTTCCGATGAATTCTTTACCCACGGCATTTTGGTGCTTGGCGTGGTCAGCTCTTGGGACTGGAGTTAGTTTGTGGAACAGCCGGAGGGATACGAGGGACCCAGCCGGAAGGTCCTCACATTATATAACTTATTTTGTTTTCGTCTGGCTCTTTGCCTCTTTTGTTGCTTTTGAAAGTTTCCATCTTTATGGTAACAATAATCCAATTATGTCGTATGCAACCTCTATACTTGTAGGCTTCGTGATCGGTTTTAGCGGTGACAACCTTGCCGGTATCTTTTCTAAGTTACGATTACGACCATAGAGAAAAGAAGATGCGAGGCGAAGGACATTTTAAAGGAATATGATGACTACCAAGCGAGACTATTACGAGATTCTGGGAGTTCCAAAAGGGGCGAGCGCCGAGGAGATCAAGAAGGCGTATCGGCAGTTGGCGCTCAAATACCATCCCGACCGGAATCAGGGGAATAAAAAGGAGTCGGAGGAAAAATTCAAGGAGATCTCCGAGGCGTATGCCGTTCTCTCGGACCCGCAGAAGCGTTCCGTCTATGACCAGTACGGTCATACCGGCTTCGACCAGCGCTACACGACCGAAGATATCTTCCGGGGCGCTGATTTTTCAAGTATCTTTGAGGATCTCGGATTCGGCGGCTCGATCTTCGAGAGTCTTTTTGAAGGGATGGGACTTTTCGGCGGTCGGAGTACGCACCGGTCTAGCTCCGGTGCCGGCCGCAGTTTGGAGTATGAGTTAGCCATTACCCTTCACGAAGCGGCAACCGGCGTTGAAAAAATAATCCACATTCCCCGTTTAGAAACCTGTGGCACCTGCTCTGGAGAAGGGGCAAAACCGGGCACCCAGCGGAAGAGTTGTCCCCGGTGTCAGGGACGTGGACAGGTGGTTTCTCAGGCCGCATTTTTTAGCATCGCGCAGACCTGTCCTCAGTGCCGTGGAGAAGGGAGCCTGATCGCCGATCCTTGTCCTTCCTGTCACGGAGACGGTCGGGTAGAGGTCGAGCGAAAAATTCGGGTGAGGATTCCTCCAGGCGTCGACACCGGATCCCGTTTACGGATTTCAGGAGAAGGAGAACCGGGGAGACGTTCCGGCCGTCGGGGAGACCTTTACGTTTCCGTTGTCGTCCAATCGGATAAAGTCTTTGAGCGACAAGGCAATCATCTCCTGTGCGAAATTCCGATCGGATTTGTTCAAGCCGCCCTCGGCGCCGAAGTCGACGTGCCGACACTCGACGGAAAAGTGAAGATGAAGATTCCTCCGGGCACTCCCAGCGGAAAAGTGTTTCGAATGAAGGGAAAGGGAATTCCTTCACTCGATGGGTATGGGAGGGGGGATGAGCACGTGCGGGTCGTCGTCTCGGTGCCTGCCCATGTGACAGACGAGGAGAAACGTCTTCTTTTAGAATATGCCCGTCTGCGGGGTGAGGCGGTCGATCATCACGATGACTCTTTTGTTCAGAAGGTAAAACGGACATTCAAAGGGGAATAATCATCTCAGACCTAAGGCAAAAGATGTCAACCCAAAAAGAATTTTTTGTTTTCTGGTTCCCTGTTCTCCTATATGCGGGGCTTATCTTTACTTTTTCCTCTTTTCCGCTTTCCTTTCCTCCGGACATAGAAGTCCGGTTCTTGGACAAAATGATCCATATGGTGGAGTACGGCATCTTTGGGATTCTTTTGTCGAGGGCTTTTTTGAAAAGTAGCCCCCTTTTTTTTCGGAAGTCTTTCCAGGCGTGGGCGGTGGGGATCGCCATCTTTTATGGTTTTACCGACGAAATTCACCAGCTGTTCGTTCCCCTGAGACAGTCGAGTTCTTTCGACCTTTTGTTCGACGGGATTGGAGCCTTGTTGGCCCAACTTTTTTTCCTTGGGAGACGGGGTTTCTGACATGGAAAAGATTTTAAAGGGGACTCACATTCGGGAAGAATTGAGAGATCACCTTCCTTATAGTTTTGGGAGTACCCTGGCGGGAATCGGGGTGCTGGGGATTTTTTCCTACCTCATGGGTCGAGCAAAGACAGGAGTGGTCTTCTCCGATTTCTCGGTGGTCCTGTTCCATTTTTTTCATCCCCTTCATGTCTTCTTCAGCGCTACCACTGCCGCCGCCATGTTTGGACGACATGAGCGGAATTTTTTTAAGTCCATTGGGGTAGGGGTAGCCGGATCGGTCATTCCATGCGTCTTAAGTGACATTCTTTTCCCATATGTGGGAGGACGCCTTTTCGGAATTCCGATGGTCTTTCACCTTGATTTCGTCATTCATCCATTTTGGATGACCCTTATTCTTTTTGGCGGGATCCTGACCGGCTCTTTTATCTCAGAGCGTGTAGCGCGGAGCACCCTTTTTTCCCATTCCATCCATGTGTTTATCTCCACGATGGCAACGCTCACGTATCTCACCGGTTTCGGACCCTCAGGGTGGGCTCATTACTTTCTGTCTATTCTCGTCATCGGGATCTTGTCGGTCATCCTGCCCTGTTGTTTCGGCGACATTGTCGTACCGCATCTTTTTACAGAGAAAGTGCATCGACACTCATGAACGACATCCGACCGTTCCGAGGGATTCGGTATAACCCAAAACGGATTCGAGACCTCTCTAAAGTCATCAGCCCCCCTTACGATATCATCACGAAGGAAGAGCAGTCCGATTACTATCGCTCCTCACCTTACAATGTCATCCGCCTTGAATTGGGAAAAAGATTTGCACGCGACGATGGATCGCGCAATTGTTATACCCGTGCCCGCACTTTTTTGAAGAAGTGGCTCTCCGGGGGAGTCCTTGTTCAAGACGTTGAACCTTCCATCTATGTGGTCGAACAGAAATTTAAAAAAGGGAAGAGGTGGGCGAGCCGTCTGGGATTCATCGCTCTCTTAGAACTTACAGGTTCAGGAGAACATGCGATTTATCCTCACGAAAAGACCTTTGGCCCTCCCAAGGAGGATCGACTTCAACTCATGAAGGCTCTGAAGGCGAACACGAGCCCTCTCTTCTTCCTGTTTCCCGATCGCCGGAGGGAAGTAGATCGAATGATGAGACGCTGGATACGGCAGACCCGGCCCGTTGGAACGGTTTCCAATGATGAGGAGTGGCATACCCTCTGGTGTTTGACCGATCCCTCCTTGATCGAGAAATTACGCCGAGTCATCCGTCGTCGCCCCCTCTTTATTGCAGATGGACACCATCGCTACGAAGTGGCCCGTGCTTATACGCATCAGTACGTCATGGCCTATTTTTCGAATCTTTTGGATGAACATCTCACAATTCTTCCGATCCACCGCCTTGTCAAAGGCCTCGACGGGGATAAGGAGAAACTTCGGGAAAGGCTTTTGCCCCTTTTTGCGTTCAAACCGTTCCGGACGGTGTCCGCGCTTTTGAAAGCGATGGAGAAGAGACGCAAGGGATATGTTTTTGGAATGGTGGTGAAGGGAGGCCCGTTTTATCTTTTGACGCCCAAGGATCAGAAGGTCCTAACGGAATTGGGTCGTTCCATTCGACGTTCCGCCACCTGGCGCAGGCTCGATGTGACGTTGCTCCACGAGGCCCTTCTTAAAAAGGGATTGGGTCTTCCGGAGAAGAGGATTCAAAAACAGGTCTGTTTTGACCGGGATCTTCCGCGGTG
>Ga0209824_10002236_pt1 | contig 10172 bp, 8 predicted proteins | sample VDWuncwatermetaG_FD_184124 | JGI IMG/M metagenome (GOLD analysis project Ga0209824, IMG submission 184124) | Wastewater microbial communities from Netherlands to study Microbial Dark Matter (Phase II) - VDW unchlorinated drinking water (SPAdes)... ...
GGCAGAGGCGCTCCTGATGAAAATGCCGGAAATTGCTACTTATTACAGCGCGGTGGGTAGTTTTACCGGAGGCCAGGTCAATCAAGGGTTTCTTTTTGTCACCATGAAACCCCCAAAGGAGCGGCCTTTGGTGCATGGCCATCATGAAACCCAGCAAGAATTTATGCAGATGATGCGCAAGTCCTTCAATGCTATCTCCGGGGTTGACCGCGCGGTGATGCAGGACCTTTCCCTTACCGGTTTTACTGCTCAACGCGGTTTTCCGATTGAATTTACGGTCCGCGGGCCGGATTGGGAAAAGCTCGGTAATTTTGCTAAAGAGATTATGAAGCGCATGAAAGAATTGGGTCTTATGACGGATATTGATACTGACTATCAACTGGGTATGCCGGAGTTGCAGGTTTATCCTGACCGCCAAAAGGCTGCGGAACACGGAGTGAACGTCCTTTCTATAGCCGATACCATTAATGCAATGATGGGCGGAGTCCGCAGCGGAAAATTCACTAGTAACGGCAAACGCTACGATATCCGCGTTCGCTTGGCTGAGGCCGACAGGTCCAGCCCGAAAGACATTCAAAAAATGTGGGTGCGCAATGAATTTGGAGAGGTGGTGCCTTTGTCGGATGTGGTGACTTCGGATGTCAAGCCCAGCTTATTTTCAATTACCCGTAAAAACCGAGAACGGGCTATCAGTATTTATGCCAACCCGGCTACGGGACATTCTCAACAGGAAGCCTTGAACGCTGTTTTAAAAATAGGAAAACAGGTTCTCCCTGATGATTACCATTTGGTATTTTCCGGAGGCTCGCAGGCATTTAAAGAATCATTTCAGAGTTTGATTTTTGCCCTTATCTTAGGAATTTTCGTAGCTTATATGGTTCTGGGCACGCAGTTCAACAGTTTTATTCATCCTTTTACCGTGCTTTTAGCTTTACCTTTCAGCGTCACCGGGGCTTTTTTATTTCTTTTCTTAACCCGAAACTCGCTGAATCTTTATAGTATGATTGGTTTAATTCTTCTTATGGGAATAGTGAAGAAGAATTCTATTCTTTTGGTGGATTTTACTAACGTGCGGCGCAAGCAGGGGATGGGGGTGCGGGAGGCGCTTTTGGATGCTTGCCCTATACGGCTGAGGCCTATTCTGATGACTTCTGTGGCAATGATTGCAGCCGCTATTCCGGAGGCGCTTGCCATCGGCCCCGGCTCAGAGACGATGGTGCCTATGGCTGTTGCGGTTATCGGAGGAGTAGCGCTTTCTACCATTTTGACGCTTTTTGTTGTCCCTTGCGCCTATGAGGTATTCTCTAAAGTTGAGCATAAAAATTGACAGAAAATACTAATGAAAGGTTTAAGCAAAGGCAAAAATAAAATATTATAGTTACACTATGGAAAACAACTTCCAAGAAGTATTTTAAATACCTCTATGAATAATGATTCGTTGAACAACAGCTCATCTGTTTATCCGCAGGACGACAGGCATTACTTTTTTGAAGATTTACCTTCCAAGTTCCAGCCAAATATAGGAAGAATTCTGGTAACCGGCGCCTCTGGCTATATCGGAGGGCGATTGGTTCCGGAGTTATTGGCTAGAGGATATAAAGTCAGGGTAATGGTAAGAGGGAATTCTCCCGAATATGGCGTGCTTTGGCCTGGTGTAGAAATAGCGGTAGCCGATGCCTGTGATAAGGCCAGTTTAAGAATGGCGCTTGCGAATATCGATACCGCTTATTATTTGATTCATTCTTTGCATCTGGGATTAAAGGAATTTGCCGTAACGGATATGCTTGCCGCAAGGAACTTTAAAGAAGCTGCCGAAGAGATGCAGATTAAACGGATTATTTATCTTGGAGGCCTTGGCGATATACGAAGTGCGCTATCGTTTCATCTGCTTAGTCGTGCGAAAGTAGCAGAAGAACTTAAGCGCGGAAATGTTCCGGTAACTATCCTGCGCGCAGCGGTAATTGTAGGGTCGGGGAGCGCTTCTTATGAAATTATTCAACATCTGGTAAGAAGGCTGCGGATTATATTTATTCCAAAGTGGTCAAGGAATAAATGCCAGCCAATAGCTATTCGCGATGTGATTAAGTATCTGATTGGAGTATTAGAGACGCCCCAAACTCAAGGAAAATCTTTTGATATCGGAGGAAGAGATATTCTGACTTATGAAATGATGCTTAAAATACTGGCAGGGCTTCTGCAAAAGAGGATAATTTTCATACCCACTTCTTTTTCAGATATCAGATTTTATGCTTATTTTGCCAGCCTGCTTACGCCGGTTCCCGCGCAGATAACCAGATGTTTAATGGAAGGATTGAAAAATGAGGTTGTCTGTCAGAATGAGGCTATTCAAAGCCTTATACCGTTTACTCCCTTATCGTATAAAGAGGCAATAATAAAAGCCATGTCCAGAGAGGAACAGGATAAGGTGTATACCAGATGGTCAGATGCCTATCCTCCGGCTCACCAACTGGCTTTAAAACTTTACGAACTTAAAAGAAAACCTCAATATACAGCCAGCTATTCGCTTGTTACCAAAAAAGGCGCCTCCTCTATTTTTAATTCTATTTGTAAGATTGGAGGCAGGGAAGGCTGGTTTCATAGTAATTGGCTGTGGCGGTTAAGAGGCGGCATAGATCGAGTTTTCCTTGGGGTGGGAACTGCCCGCGGGAGAAGAAGCTATTCCAGTTTGAAAATCAATGATGTAATAGATTTCTGGCGGGTCGAGGACCTTAGGCCTAATAAAAGACTCCTTTTACGCGCCGAGATGCAATTGCCGGGCCGGGCATGGCTTGAGTTTAATATTGCAGAGCAGGGTAGTACGAGAGTGTTGAATATAACTGCCTATTATGACACCCAAAGCCTTTCGGGCAAGATTTATTGGTACTTGTGTTTACCTTTTCACCGCTTCATTTTTCATAATCTCATAAAGGAGATTGAAAAAAGAAGTTAAGTGTCTTTTGGGAATGTTACATACAGGATTTATCTTGACAGAGCTCGCCATTTTTGTTATATCACAAATTTATATTGGTAAAGTGATTAATTGCAGTATAATATAATTATGAAATAATTACAAAAGAAGGGAGGCGTGGAAAATGAAAAGAATCACTGTATACGGGGCAGCGGTTGGGTTATTCCTGTTTCCTGTGGCTATGACATTAGTTCAAGGCCAAAATACAGGGCAGGGTGCAGGCGGTTTTCGCCAGCAACATAAGCAAGAAAGTCAGGCTTTTAGAGAAGAGGAACAAAAAGCGCGCAAAGAGTTCCGCAAGAGCTTAGAAGGTAAAACTCCCGAAGAAAAGCGGGCGGCAATAAAAAGCTTTCACGGAAAAGAATATCAAGAAAGAAAGGCGTTCTATGAACAGCAGCATCGGGAAAACATAGATTTTTTAAAACAAAGATTATCCGCTAATACAAGGCTCAACGATGCCCAGAAAGAAGAGCTCATTAATTTCTTTGAGAATCAATACAAGGAGAATGTTTCTTTCCGCGACCAGCAGCATAATACAAATGTCGCCTTTTTTGAGCAGATAGCCAACAATGCCAATATGACGCAGGAACAAAAGAAGAAAGCTATCAAGGCTCATTTTCAGGAACAGAAAACACAAAACAAAGAACATCGCCAGGAACAAAAGGCTAAGAGAAAAGCCGAGAGAGAGAAAATTCATTCCGAAATCAAGGCTCAAACTCAAAATGCAGGTGCTGCTCCTGCAGAAACAAAGTAATTTACCAGATAGATAGGTTAGAAACCCAGGTCAGCATATAAAAAAGGGCAGAATGGTTTTCTGCCCTTTTTAGTATCAAATAATTTTTTATGGTGTAGGAAAGTATAAGACCCTTCTTAAAAGGAATACGAAGGTCTATCCTTTCTGGATAAAGCACTTTCCTAACCACTGAAAATCGTAGAAAGTTATCGCCGAAGGCGATTTTCTTGGTGCAGAGATGAACAGAAAAACCGCGCTTTTGGGTATTGTATTAAGTCTTGTAGTATGTTCTAGTTTAGTGCTGGGGTGTAAAATACAGAGAGTCCTGTGCGAGGCAAAAAAAAGGCAGGTTTTACAGGAAAAAAGAAAATCCGCTTGGGGTAACCTGAATGTTGCGGTGGATAATAAGATTAAAAATTTCAAAGGCAGTGTCAGTATCGCGATTAGAGATTTAGATACGGGCTGGGAGATAGATTTTAATAAAGACGCCCTGCTTCCTTCGGCGAGTTTGGTAAAAATCCCTATTATGCTTTCTTGCTTTTATGCAGCGCAGGAAGGCAGGATAAGCCTGGAAGATACAGTAAGCCTTAAACGTTCAGAGAAAGTATCCGGTTCAAAGGTATTGGGAAGCGCCCCGTCAGGTTCCCTATTTACCGTAAGAGAATTATTCGACCCTATGATTACGCAAAGCGATAATGCCGCTGCTAATGCGCTTATAGATTTTATGGGATTTGAGGCATTGAACAGCTATTTTAAGAAAATGGGTTTGAAAAATACCAATCTTGCGCGTAAAATGATGGATTTTCAAGAAAGAAAGGAAGGCCTAGAAAACTACACTACCGCAGGGGATATGGCCTATCTTCTTGAAGAGTTATATCGTAAGGCCTTTTTAAATAAAGATGTCTCTGAGCAGTGCCTGGCATTGCTTGAGCAGCAGAAGATTAACGACCGTATTCCTCGCAAGCTTCCTAAAGACGGGATATTTATTGCTCATAAGACAGGCTTGGAGAGATATATCTGTCATGATGTAGGAATAGTCTTTACCCGGAAAGGCGATTTCCTGATTTGTGTTTTAGTAAAACACGAAGACAAATTTGCCCGGCATGCAAAAAAATTAATTTCAGATATCGCATTGCTGACGTATAATTACTATTTAAACCTTTAATATTTTATATAGATAGAAAAGGGGGATTTTTTGCTTAGCGCTTGCGATAATTCGTTATTTTACTTAATTAATAAAGGCTGCAGCAGTCATTTGTTTAACGCGGTTATGCCGTTATTAACTGAGCTGGGTAGCGGGAAAGTTTTATTGATTACGGCGATCGCGCTGATATTGTTCAGGAATAAGAAAGCAAGGAGATTCGGTATCCTTTTGCTCATTGCCCTTGTTCTTTCATATGGTATTGTTTATATTTTAAAAATATGGATAGCGCGCCCGCGGCCTTCCCTTGTTTTAGCGCATGTGCATTTGTTAGCAAAAGAAAAGGGCTACTCTTTTCCTTCCGGCCACGCTGCCTATATATTTATGGCGGTAAGCTTGCTGGCTGCTTACTTTAAAAAGTTTTATCCCGACGCTTCAAAACCGCCCCGCTCGAAGCGGGGCGAATGGATTCGGTCGGGATTCCGCCCGGAAGGGGCAAGAAAAAAAAGAATCCTGGGCTTTAGGCCGGATGGGCTCCATTATTTGTATATAGTTGCTTTTGGCGTGGCTTTTTCAAGAATATACCTAGGCGTCCATTTCCCTTCAGATGTTATCGCAGGCGCATTAATAGGGACTATTATAGGAGTTAGTATTTCAAAAATTTCCCCTATTTTATTATTTGATTTTTGAGGCCGGTGATTTCCTTGATTATTTCGCGGATGCGCTGCTCTATTTCCTGAAGGCGGATTATATATTCTTCCAAATCCTGGTTATCGCGATAACTGCGCGGGTTTTCGATGGCGCGTTTCTTGGCAAAATTCTCCAGGTTAAGTTTATCCTTTTCCTTATTCAGTTTATTTATCTTTTCCTTAATTTGGGCGTTGTGGTCCTTCTTTCTTTTTTCCTCATTCCGGCGCAGCAATTCTTCGGCCCTGGCTTTATCCATCGCTTCACCTTTTTGATCCGGCTCTGCCTTTATTGAGGAAACCGCAGGAGGCGCGTAGATTTCGCCTTTTTCTTTCCTCTCCAGATAATAATCAAAAGAACCGGGAAATTTCCTCACCCTTGCGTCTTTTACTTCAAAGACCGCATTAGCTAAGGAGCGCACGAAATGAATGTCATGGCTGATAAATACGATTGTTCCCTGGTATTCTATAAGCGCCCTGACGAGTGCATCCACGGCATCAACGTCAAGATGTGTGGTGGGTTCATCCAATAGGAGGAAATTAGGCGGGTTGATCAGCAGCTTGGCCAGGATAAGCCGGCTTTTTTCTCCTCCGGAGAGGACCTTAACTCTTTTCTCACTGTCATCGCCGCTGAATAAAAATGCTCCCAATATGGTGCGTATTGTTTCCTGTGACATATATCCCGGTGCCGCAGAATAAGCCTCCTGTAGGATGGTATTCTCAAGGGTAAGCACATCTATACGCGTCTGGGAGAAATAACCGATATCCACATTATGCCCGATACGGCGCTCTCCGGAATCAATATCTATCACGCCGGCAAGGATCTTTAAAAGCGTGGACTTTCCCGCGCCGTTCTCACCGGCCAGGACTGCCTTTTCGCCCTGGGTTATTTCAAAATCAAAATCTTTATAGACCTGTATATCGCCGTAGGCCTTAGATACTTTATTCAGAGTGATGACGCGGTGGCCGCTGGAGCGCGCGGCAGGAAAATGAAACTGGTTTATGCTTTTGTGCGGGTCATCAGGAACAGTGATTTCCTGCAGTCTTTCTAAGGCCGTGCGTTTAGCCCGTACTGCCGCAGCCTTATTCGGCTGGGCATGAAAGCGGGCGATAAATTTTTCCAGCTGCTGGCGTTTTTTTTCGTTTTCCTTGGATTGCCGCAGAAGAAATGTGCGTTTTTCATCTTTGATTCTGTAGTAATGTTCGTAATTACCGTGCACTTTAAAGATGGACCCATTCTCCAGAATAAGCGTATAATTGGTCACTTCATTCAGAAACGCCTTGTCATGGGAAATCATGATGAATGTCCCTTGAAAGCCGGCGAGGTAATTTTTCAACCAGACCGCGGCGTTTAAATCCAGATAGTTTGTGGGCTCATCCAGCAGGAGTATGTCGTAATTAAAAGTGAGAAGTTTTCCCAGCAGGACGCGCATCTGCCATCCGCCGCTCTTTTGGGTTATGGGGCAGTTGAAATCGCGTTCCTTAAATTCAAGGCCCATCAGAATTATTTTGGCTTTATATTCCAGCTCAAAGTAACCGCAGGTATCCAGTTCGTGGAGTATTTCACCGTAACGTTTTGAGCCGGCCTCGTTGTGCGCTTCCAGCGCTTCTTTTTCTTTTCTCAAGCGGTAAACCATTTCGTCGCCTTCGGTGAGTTCGGCTAATATTGAATTCTGGGATTTAAAGCTGGCTTCCTGCGGGAGGTAACCTATGCGGGTATTTTTATTCATGCGGATGATTCCTGACAACGGCTCTGTATCGCCAAGGAGCATGGAGAAAAGCGTACTCTTGCCCGAACCATTAGGGCCAATGAGCCCGATTTTTTCGCCGCGGTTGATATTCAACGAGACATTATCAAACAACACCTTTTTACCGTAATTTTTTGAGAGATTGGAGATGGTTATCATATATAAACGATATTCTATAGGGCGGTAGATAGAATGTCAACTTTATTCATTCCAAAACTTCCCCATTGCAAAAATCAGCCTTCAGCAGTAAAATAGCACTAATATATATACTGCCCTGTCAATTAAATAAAGGTTTTATCCACAGATGATCACAAGATAAAAGTTACAGATGATCGCATATTTTCATCTGTGCTAACCCCGTTAGATAGTAAACATCTAACGGGGTTAATCTGTACAATAACATCATAACCTTATTTAGTTGACAGAATAACATATTATACGGGGAGGAATAGCTATGGCGAATTTTTCTTTTGATATTGTTTCTGAAGTTAACCTGCAGGAAGTGGATAACGCGGTAAATCAGGCGAATAAAGAGTTGTCCCAGCGCTATGATTTCAAGGATAGCAAGTCCTCTATTGCCTATGACCGGAAAGAAAAGAAAATTACTTTGATCGCGGATAACGATTTTAAGTTGCGCGCCCTGACCGACATTTTGGTTACCCGGATGGCCAAAAGAAACGTTTCCCTTAAATCCCTGAAATTTAATGACCCTGAAAATGCCTTTGAGGGCTATCTGCGCCAGGGAGTGGAAATATGTATGGGCATTGATAAGGAAAAAGCAAAAGAGCTGGCAGGTATTATAAAAAAGCTGGGTCTAAAAGTACAGACTCAAATTGAAGGGGAAAAAATAAAAGTCAGCTCTCCAAAGAAGGATGAATTGCAGGCAGTTATCGTGCATCTGAAGGGAATAAATTTTTCTCTACCGCTTAGTTTTTGCAATTACCGTTAAATTAATTAAGTAAGCTAAAGCTATTCTGCTACGCAAAACTAATAGAAGCATTAGTTTTGCTTCGCAGGAATATTTTCCGTCAGAATAATTCCTCCAAAGCAAAAGAAGCATTTTCATTACTTTTACGAAGGAGAATAACCGGCGAGAGAGTTATGAGGGGATTAAGGATGAAACAAGAAATGAGGAATTGCCCTGAAGGGGAGGGTGTTTCTTTGCATAAGATATTTAAGATAAGCAAAATAACAGTATTGGTTATATTTTTTTTGTCCGGTTTTATAGCAAGGGCAAGCGCAGATATTATATACCTGAAGAACGGCCGTAATATAAAAGGTTTAGTAAAGAGCGAAGACGAAAAAGGCGTGGAATTAGACCTTGGGTTTGGCACAATTAAATTGCCTCAAGAACAAGTTGAGAGCATAGACAAGTCCAGCCCGCAAGAGGCCGCTTTCATACGTCAAGAATGGTGCAGATATAACGCGGCAAGGCAAAAAAGAGATTCTGAATCGCAAGAGGTCGGATTCTCTAAAACAAGCCAAGGAATAGTTGTTAATGTTTTATTAAATAAGAAAGTCAGGGCCTCGCTTATTTTAGATACCGGCGCTTCTCTGGTTTTATTATCGCCGCGGATAGGGAAAGAATTGGGATTAGAAACTATATCGCTAAGAAAAGGGATAATTACAAAAATAGTTTTGGCTGCTGGCAGTGAAGCAGATGCAAGATTAATAGTTTTAGATAGGATAGCTGTGGAAGGCATTGAGGCAAAAAATATTGAGGGAGCGATTTTGTTAAAAGAAGGCGCGCAGGGCGACGGCTTGTTAGGCAGGTCATTTTTAAATAAATTTAATTTTCAAATTGACGCGGAAAACAAAAAATTAATTTTAAAAAAAGTGAAGCCGCAGGACATCTTGGAAAAAACGAAGTATTTTAACGTAACCTACCCTTCGGACTGGGAAAAAAGCTTAGATAAAGAAAAGTTAATTATTTTTGGGCCGATTTTGCCTGGCGAAGAAAACGAGTTTCAAAGGCCGTATATAATAATTGAAAAGGATATAAGTGAGTCCGCCATTAATTTTGCAAAAGAGACAGGAGAATGGTATAATCGCTGGAAAAACTTATCGGACATCAAAGATAAAATGTCAGAGTTGTTAGGGGAAAGTTTCAGGAATTCATATCCGCAGGTCCAGTTTATTTCTTCTAATTTTTCGGAAAATAGAGATACTATAACATTAGGCGTGCTGTATTTCTTTAAGAAATATAATGGAAAGGTGTATAGCGCAAAGATTATTAAAAAAGACGAACCGGATAAAAGTTACAAGTTGGAATTTTTTTGTATTGACAAGTATTTTGATGAATACCTGCCTGTATTTAAAAGGTGTTTAGAAAGTTTTACTATCAATGAATGATCTCTTTACCCCGTTACACCCGGAAAGTCTCAGTCTGTTTAGGCTGGGGATGAAGGGAAAATTAAAATTAGACCATCAAGAATGCCCTATCCCGTTACAAAAGTCTTTTGTATCGGGACTCGTCCTTTAGTACGGGTTGTAACGGAGTTTACCTAAACACATCAAAGGATTCAGGGGGCGTTGAAGGAGCAAATATATGAAAGATTGGATGAAGCAGTTATTTGAGGCGATTGATCGTCAAGATGCTGACGGTTTTGTTTCATTTCTTGCCGAGGATGCTTGTTTTCGTTTTGGCAACGCACCGGTTATCTACAATAAAGGAAATATCCGTAACGCAGTTTCCCTGTTTCTATCCCAGATAAATGGATTGCGGCATCGCATTCTGGGGGTTTGGGAGCAAGATGGTATTGTCATTTGCGAAGGGGAAGTAACTTATACGCGCCATAATGGCAGTGAATTAACCATTCCTTTTGTAGATATCTTTCGGATGAAGGGCGATTTAATTGCAGATTACCGCATTTTTATGGATGTTTCTCCTCTGAGC